>Ga0160467_100962_pt1 | contig 16367 bp, 14 predicted proteins | sample HID1972I_E11MG_FD_108221 | JGI IMG/M metagenome (GOLD analysis project Ga0160467, IMG submission 108221) | Enriched pill bug-associated microbial communities from UW Madison campus, WI, USA - HID1972I_E11 MG | ecosystem: Host-associated > Arthropoda: Insects > Digestive system > Unclassified ...
ACTGCGTGGTGCGCGGCGGCGAGATCACCGATCAATCCCTGATCGCAAGGCATGTGGGCGATCTGAAGCTTGGCATCTACGCCGCGCCCGGCTATCTGCAGCGCTTTGGTACGCCGGAGCACCCCCGTGAGCTGGAGGAAGGCAGGCACAGTACTGTTGGCTTCCTCTGGTTTCGTACGGGCAAATCCTTGCCCTACGCGATGCAGCAGGGAGAGGAACGCATCGAGGCTCAGGGCCGCCCGCAACTGACGGTCGACGACGGCAACGCATACCTCGCCGCCGGCCTGGCGGGTCTGGGCATGCTGTGGCTACCGGAGTACATGGCCAAACCGCACCTCGCGAGCGGCGAGCTGCTGCCGCTGTTCGAGGACTGGCACATGGCGCCCATGCCGATGTATCTGGCATTCCCGCCGAATCGCCATGTCAGCGCCAAGGTGCGAGTGTTTATTGACTGGGTCATGGAATTGATGGCCGAGCATGCGCCTGTGGTTAGATGAATTGCTCGTCGTGGGATTTACTGCGTAATACCGGCGTGTAATGCCGATCATTTCGCCAGCGAGATTCACAAGGGCGCAGTCCCTCGGTTTGATCGCTGTCGCCCGCGAGGTGACGCCCAATGGAAAGAGCGCTTCGCTCCATTTCCTCAGCCAGCCCCGGAATATTTTCACCGCTGTCCGTCAATACCAAATCTTGTCTGAGGTGGAACTACAAGGTTCGGCTGTATAAGCCGTATGAAAATGTACTGGATGGCCGCTGGCATTTTCCTGAGGCGGTGCCAGCGGGTTGAGGCTGAGTCAGTGGGTATGGGAAGCGCAGGTTGCTCGTTAAACATGTCCTGTAGGCGCTTGTTTAACGGCTATTGCAGTTACCAGATGAAAGCCACAAAACCTTGCGCCGCAGCCTACGCTTACGCCAGAATCCGCCGGCTTGTGCGCCTCGGGACTGCTCGGTAACTTGATTCGTGTCACTGCTCATCAGTGATCGGGTTTAGTCGCCCGTGGTGACAACGAAGCGCATTAGTCTCCATATAGTCAGGACATTTATGCCTGCACTTCATGGTAGCTGTACGTAGGGCGCCCTCGGGCGCGCCGGTTTCGTGTCTCCCCGGTCGACTAACCTGCGTACAGCTGCCACCTCTCGTTTAGTCGCAAGTCGGTGACAGCTCCACTTTTTTGGAGCACGAAAACATGATCAAGCCTTCACCCAATCCCCCGAACACCGATCCCGCATCTACCCACGAACCCGATTCAGAAAAACTCGACGAGGCGGCCGAACAAGCGCTCGACTTCCGTGTTCCTTCGGCTGCTGATATCAAAGCGAAGCCGCGTGCGCCCAGTGCTCTGTTTACCGTGGACCCAGAGGTCAGCACCGAGACCCTGGTGGTTTTTCTGGTCGAGACACTGGCCTCGGTGGATGTGATGGTCCATCACTTGGTGGATCTTTTGGACGGTGGGTCGCGCAACGTTCTGCTGGGTATTTCCAACAGCGTCATGCTGGCGGAGATCACGGCGAACCGGGTGCTGGATCAGATAGATCCGCGTTAATTAATTGCAGCATTTGGCAGCTGATGCATTGGAATGCGTATCTCGTGTAGGTGCTGCCGGAGGCTGTGATCTTTTGATCTTGTTTTTTAAGATCAAAAGATCGCAGCCTCGTTCCACTCGACAGCTCCTACAGGGGCGTCTGCCATGAGCCGGTCGGTGCGCAAGGGGCAGCGCCGACTCATCCCCATCGCTCAGTTCGCCGCCCAGTCGGTTCGATACTGCAACAGAAAATCGACGAATGCTCTTACCCGCTGAGGAACGTAGCGGCCATGGGGGTAGAGGAGGGTGTAGGGCCTGGAGCGGCCATTGTAGGGTTGGAGTACCTCGACGAGGGTTCCATCGGCCAGTTCTCGCTCGACGATGAATTTGTAAGTCTGAAAGAGACCAGCACTGTGTTTGGCCAGGGTAACGCCGCCCAGCACATCATCCGAACAGCAATATCCCCCCTCAGCGAAGATCTCACGTTGTTTGCCCTCGACGTTGAACAGCCATGAGATGCGTCGACCGCTGCTGGGCAGTTCAAATTGAATGCACTCGTGAGCGACAAGGTCATCCAGTGTCGTTGGCGTGCCCGCCTTGGCCAGGTATTCAGGTGTCGCGACCACCACCAGTTTTGCGTCTTCGAGCAAGCGGGCAATCAGGTTCGAGTCCAGTTGAGCCCGGACCCGAATCGCCAGATCGTAGCCCTCCGCCACAAAGTCGATATTTCGGTTACCCAAGTGGATATCAACGGTGACGTCGGGATAAAGCGCTCGAAATTTCGGCAGAAGCGGCAGGATCCGGTGATGCCCGTACGTGGTAGGAAGACTGATGCGCAGCTGTCCTGAAGGCTTCGATTGAGCGCCCATGACTTCTTGTTGCGCCTCCACCAATTGAGTCAGGGCTTGTCGGCACTGTTCGTAGAACACCCGCCCCGGTTCAGTCATCCGGATGCTGCGCGTGGTTCTCACGAACAGGCGTGATCCCAAGCGCTCCTCAAGACGTAAGATCGAGCGGCTTACTGCCGCAGGCGTAACACCGGCTACCTGCGCTGCTGCCGTAAAACTGCCCGTTTCCGAGGCGAGGCAAAACAGCTCGATGCTTCCCAGCTGCAGGTCATCAAAATGGCGCTTCATATTAATCACCTGAGTATTGGGCGAAGTGCGCGAAAGCATAACGTTGAGCCATGGCGCTGCAAAGGTTGCAACGGCCCGATTCATTACATCGCGTCACAAATGATGTACCCAGCCTCGCATTTATCCCTTCAAGACAACCTTCTACAGTTCATTCCACTTGCCGCCTCATCATGCCGATGGGGAGCGAACTGGAGACTCTCCCATGCCTTTCATCAGTGTTCGTATTACCCGCGACGGCGTAACCAAAGAACAGAAAGCTCAGGTCATCGCCGAGATCACCAAAACCATGGAGACCGTGCTGAACAAGGATCCGCACCTGACGCATATCGTGATCGAGGAAGTGGATACCGATAACTGGGGCTACGCGGGAATAACCACCACCGAGTACCGCAAGTCGCTGGCGGAGCCCACGTAACTAAGTGTCCGGATCACAGTCAGTCGCGGAATACGAACAGGTCCTCAGGCAAATGGCGCGCGAGTCCGCCGCAGCCTGATGGCCCAACTTTCCTGTTGAAACAACTTTCATAATCTATCGAGGAATTATCATGAGCCATTCAAAAAAAGTCGTCGTGGTTACTGGCGCATCCCAGGGTCTGGGCGCAGGGATCGTCGAAGGTTTTCGTAAGCTCGGCTATCAAGTGGTTGCGACTTCGCGCTCCATCAAACCGTCATCCGATCCGGACATCCTGACCGTCGCAGGTGACATAACCGATCCGGCGACTGCCGAGAAAATCATCCGCGAAGGCGTAGCGCGTTTCGGCCGCATTGACACTCTGGTGAACAACGCCGGGATCTTCCTGGCCAAGCCGTTCACGGCCTATACCCGCGAGGATTACGTAAACACCGTGGCCACCAACATGGGCAGCTTCTTCCACATGTCGCAGCAGGCGATTGCCCAGATGGAGAAACAAGGTGAGGGTGGACATGTGGTCAGCATCACTACAACGCTGGTCGATCACGCCATCGATGGCGTGCCATCGGTGCTGGCGTCGCTGACCAAAGGCGGCATGAACGCCGCAACCAAATCCCTGGCGATCGAGTACGCCAAGCGCGGCATCCGCGTTAACGCTGTATCGCCGGGCATCATCAAGACCCCTATGCATGGTGAGGAAAGCCACGCCGCGCTGGGCAGCCTGCATCCAGTCGGCCACATGGGCGAGGTGCAAGACATTGTCGGGGCGGTGCTGTACCTGGACAGCGCCAACTTCGTCACTGGGGAAATCCTGCACGTCGATGGAGGCCAAAGCGCCGGTCACTGATGGAGACCGCCAATAACGGTGTAGCGATCAGGTGATGAGATGTTGCAATCCTGAGACGTGGACAGCCCCGCAATGCACCGTAGGCCGGCGCATCGCGGGGCGATTGTTTACAGGTAAAGGCGATGGATGACCTGACGGCTGTCATCGGGATCATTGTGCGTCTCGAAACCCAGTGCCTTGGCCAGGTCGCGCATCGGCGCATTGCTGGAGGCATCCACCGAATACATCTGTCGAAAACCGTTTCTGCGGGCGGACTTAATCAGATGCTCCATCAGTAATGTACCCAGCCCCAGGTGTTTCCATTCATCGGCGACTGTCACGGCGCATTCACATTCATACTCGCCCGTGGCGGCGTAGCGGCTGACGCCGATCTCAATCAATTGGCCGTTTTCGTGGACCAGCGCGATGTAGGCCGTGCGCTGTTTGTTATCGGTGTCCATCAACTGGTTAAGCATGGCGGCGCCAGGTTCGTTGATCTGCCCAAGAAAACGCATGTGCCGGGACTCGGGAGACAGTCGTTTGATAAAGGCGTATTCACGCTCGCGGTCTTTTTCCGCCAGCGGCCGGATCAGCGCGTGACGACCATCCTTGAGCGCTTCGATCCAGTGTTGTCCGGTGACAGCGGCGTAGGCGGCAACGGCATGATCATTGTGGTCTTTGACAGTGAGCATGGGGTGATCCTCCATGGGTTTGAAAAGTTGGCGCGTGGTGATCGGCCCCGCGGCTCATTCCTTTCTACGCCGCCGGCACCGCCAGAATATGATCTGGATCAGCGAGACGTAACTTGAGCATTCATTTGCGCGTGTTTGATGTAAATCAACCTGGGGGGAGGGGGCAACAAGCGCATGTTGGAACCTCCGGCGTTTAACGACCGGTATGGCGCTGAGCGAGTTCGCTAACAAGCATCGAGTGGATGTGATCGTGATGGGTAGAGTCCAAACCGACAGACGGGTTTGGCAAAGCGTATACCTGCGCTTGTTATTTGCTCTTCCAGTATTTCTGCATTTCGAGAAATAGAAACGAGGCCGTCCAGGAAATGAGTACCAGACCGGTCAACGCCTGCAGGCCGGTCAGGTACTTGAGATTGCCGACGGGTGAAATATCGCCGAAACCGATCGTCGTATAGGTAGTGAAGGAAAAATAGACACAGTCCAGCATCGAACCATCGAAGTTGCCCGTCAGGCCGCCCCATTCGCCGGAACGCACCATTAGGTAATAGACCAGCGCGAAGCACCAGACTTCGAGCGCATGGGCTACCAGCGCTCCGAATACCCCGACGACAATCCTGAAACGACTCCAAAGCTTGAGCCGCGGCAGCCAATCGTTCAGGCGCAACAGGCATTCGTAGTGGATCACCACGGCGAGGATGACCACCAGTGTATTGATCAACGTGACTGCCAGCATGGCGAACCTCCGGCGGTAGCAGTAGTAGTAGCAGTAGCAGTAGCAGTAGCAGTAGCAGTAGCAGTAGCAGTAGCGTAGCGGTCCGCACTAAGGGGTGTAGCTGCTGACGTGACCTGAGTTGATTGACAAAGGATTGATCACATCTGGGGATACCGTGGCGCGAGTACTTCCGGCGATGACGGCCGAAATCTGCAGTGCTGGATTTCGCGATACGACGCTGCGTATGTTGTCTGTCGCAACGTATCGTGCTTTTCGGCGACGCCGTTCATTGCTGCTGCTCAACCTACAGAGCCAAGTCAAAATCAGAGAGCTGCCTTGGGTAGCGGCCGTCGAAGGTGAACGTGAGGCACACGCTGTCGCTGTTGACGGAGCCAGACAAGCCTTGATCGAATCCTCGGCAACGACCCTTTCTGCTTTTCCCCAGGCAATCCTTCCGAACAAACTACTTCAGGAGTTTGGTTCGCTTGCTGTCACCGCGAAGCTGGATCTTCCTTTTGTGGAGGAAGTCGCAGTGGACATTTTCATGGGAACCTTCTCGAATAAATTTGTGGAAGCAGCCAGACGAGCGGCCTCGTTAATGGGTGGCACCCTTTACGCCCATTATTACGACATCGACACGAACCAACTGGCGATCCTTCCCGATAAGCCGAAATCGAAGAGCAGAAACTATTACCAGCGTGACTTGGATACCAGTGATGCATTGGCGAACCTTTGCGCACAGCGGGCTAATGCACCCTTGGGTGCACGGCACTCAGCAACCAACGGAAGGATCATCGAGCAACAACAGATTCTGACGACGCAAAACCTTTCACTTCTATTTGGTGGGCTCGGTTTGAAAGCGCTGCTACATCATCGCCTCGGTTCACTTGCTCAGGAATGCTTCCAATGGATATGCATACGGCAGCAGATGAAAATCAAGTTCTACCACTCAATCTTGGTGATGCTCAAAAATACCGCTTATGCCTGGCGCCAAATGGTGTTTTATTTATCCATGCTGGATGACGCCGAGAGGCGTTGCGCTATCGATAGCATCGAAGAACATTTCGCGGCTCAACCCACTGCATTCCGGGAGAGATTTCTACCGGCAATTATAGGGTTACGTGTAGCAGCTGCCGGGCTCCCGTTGACCCCGAACCGCCAGAAAAATGAGGGGGCGCGGGTTTTTCTTGGATGGACTACCGAACGACATTGGTTGTTGCCGCCGCAAACTAATGACATCAGGTAAACGCTCGGCTATATCGGCGATGCGTGCTTGAAAGCGGTGTTTGTGTATCCGGCTGGAGTTCTTTTACAGAAGGGTCAAAGCTTTCATGCATGCGTCAGGAAGGATGGCCAAAAGGAAGAGGCTAGACGCTTGAAAATCGGACGGTAGTGGGCTTGACCTCAAATATAGGAAAGCTATGCACAGACACAAGATTTAACATAATATACATTACACGTAATATCAGGTTACAAGATTAGCCCGGTTGTACGCAGATCTGGAAGCCCGCTTTTCACCTTCAAAACCAGATTCTGTACAAAGCCACTTTCATCACCCATCTCTACATCGCTCGCTGATGATCAGCAGACTTACGCTCGTTAACTGACAGATCACACCTTTGCGAAAACCATCCTGGCTTGAAGTCGCTACCTGATCTTTTTGCCTTCGCCGAAATAGCTGGCTGACGTTTCCAAGTAGCTAACCCGGAAAAGACTCTCGAATCTAGCTATGCGTGTACCGTGTTTGTATTCACAGAATCGTTGGTTTGAAGCAGCTCTTTATGGACAGCCTATTGCTTACAACATTTCTAGTGGCATCCACGTCGCTGTGTGAAATCTGCAGCACTCAGCATGGCGCTCGTACGCAGATTTCAAGTACTGCCATACGTAGGAAGACAATACTGGGCAATCTTCGTGCAGATGTGGAATGTTCAGGCGCGTACCTGCGATTGGCGGCTAGAGAGCTTTTCCTGCCAGCCAACACCATGTAGGCCGGCTACAGTGTGTTTGGATGTCTGATCAGCAATCTGACTTGGTCCCTTACGCTACTTAACAAGTCATAAAGCCAGTTTAGATAGGGTTCTGAACTTACTTTTAACCCAATCTACCAGGAACGCCAAGGGTCTAAAACGCTCCATATCGCTACTTAAACATCAGGAATTGCGGACTGAAACTTCAACGTTTATCATCATTTTCATTTTTCTGTCAGCCACGACTGCAATCATCAGTTATATCCACCCTGCCCCTATCAATGAAGATCGTTAGCTAACTACACTAAACGGCTATTTAGTAGAGTTATGTTTTATCGGAAATACCCGCCCTTCAAGGTATCTCAACTCTGATAACTTATTGGCGACTCTTTATTGATGGATCTTCCTACTCCCGCTCACCGTCCAGTGCACGCCAATACCGTCGTCATCCTCGAGTTACGCGTTTACCGTTTGATCTACAAACCTGAATCAAGCCCCGAAAGGTTCGGGGCTTGATAATGTCAGCGGGCATCAGGGTTTGTGTCCTCCACCGCCACTCATCCCGCCGTCTTTGCGCCCCATATCGGATGAATCGTCATCAGCAACATTGCTATCGCGTCCACCGCTGGTCGATTGATCTGGCTTGTGGGACTGTTGTCCGCCTGAAGCCTGGCCACCTTTCTGGCCTGGTTTGGACATGTCCTGTTTATCGTCAGCGAACTCCCCTCCCCGATTCGTACCCTGTCCACCTCCGGACATGCGATCGCTATCACGGGATTGTTGATGCCCACCTGAAGCTTGGCCACCTTTCTTGCCGGCCTCTGAAGCCTTGTCCCGGTCAGTAGAAAAATTGCCTGGTTTATCGTTTCCTGAATTGGCCATTTTCGTTCACCTCTACATCGTTGGCACGAGCAAGAGCTCGTCTAATTCGGAGGACGCACAAAACGGAAAGTTTGAATGAAAATACGGAGCACGCGACGAGTGGATTCACGCGGATGGTTCCATCGAGAACACGCGCACACGACTGACGGCTCATAGCCGTCCATCGACGCAGCCTTACGCCGATCTTCATGCCAAAGCCTCGATGTTTACTAGACTTGATAATTCGTAGGAACCCTCCACGCAGTGCCCACGGGAGGTCAATTGATGACAGAACACATCGTGCATTTTCACTGCCAGATCGATCAGGCAACCACTGAGCGCTTCCGGGATGGCTGCCTGGAAGCCATTGATCAAGGCGCTACCTCCCTGCTCCTCAATCTTTCAACTAGTGGAGGCAGTACCAACTTTGGCTTCACCCTCTACACATTCCTCAAATCATTGCCGGTACCGCTATGCGCGATCAACGCGGGCAACATCGAATCAATGGGCATCATTATGTTTTTGGCGGCTGGCCGCCGTATCACATCGCCCCATTCACGCTTCCTGATTCACCCGATGAATTGGTATTTCAGCCAAAAATCAGTCGATCATCAGCGCCTGCGTGAATACCTGTCGAGTCTGGACAACGATTTGGCACGCTATGTACAGATATTCATGCTCGAAACCGCCGCTGCAGCGACCAAGCTCGACATTTTTCATTGCCTGTCAGCGGAAGAAAAAGTCATCGCCGCGCACGAATCCCTGGGCTACGGGATTGCTCATGAGATGAAGCAGATGGTGTTCGCTGAAGATGTCAAACACTGGAAAATCAGCGGCAACTAAAGCGTTGTTCTTTAGCACAAGGCGCACCGATCAGGGAAATTGAACCTGGGCTGCGCTCAGGCCTCGGATACTAAAACCCCTCATTGGTGAACCTATGACAATCGAGGACACGTTACTTCGCCAGCGCAAAGTGCTTGCCAAATTTGGCGAGCTTGCGTTGGCGTCAGATGACCTGGAACACATCCTTGATGAGGCCTGTCGATTGGTCGGCGATGCCCTCGAAACCAATCTCGCCAAATTTATGCTGCTCGAAGAAGACGGCATCACGTTCTTTGTGAGAAATGGTGTGGGCTGGGCGCCCGATGTCGTTGGGAAGGTTCGGGTAAAAGCATCTGAAGACAGTCCGGAGTTGTACTCCCTCAATACCCATGCGCCCGTCGTCTCGACAGATATTGCGACGGAAACCCGTTTCCGTTATCACGACTTTCAGAAGGAAAACGGGGTAAAAGCCTTCGTCAATGTTTTAGTCCTTGGCGCCAAGGGTGACCGCCCCTTTGGAATCTTCGAGGTTGATAGTCGCACTCCCCGTCAGTTTACAGACAGCGATATCGACTTTCTCAGGGGTTACAGCAACTTGCTGGGCGCAGTGTTGAAGCGTTCCAACACCCAGGAAACCATGCGATTTACGGAGCAGAGATTGCGTGAAAGCGAGCGACATTACCGCATCGCAGCCGAGTTGAATCCACTATGGCCCTGGTCTGCTGACAAGAACGGCAACCTTCTCTCTATTGACCCACGCTGGTATGAATACACCGGATTGTCACCTGCGCAAACATTGGAGCGCGAGTGGGCCAACGCAGCTTATCCAGCTGATCAGGTGTCAATCGCCGCACTTTGGGATCAGTCACTGGGCACGCTGCAGCCCTTCGATTTACAAATACGCTTGCGTAAACATACTGGCGATTACCATTGGTTTAGAGTTCGGGCCCTATGCAGTTTCGATGCCACCGGACAATGCGAACAATGGTATGGCACCTTCGAGGACATCGGCGATCGGGTGCAGCTGGAAAGCGCACTGCGAGAATGGAATGACTTGCTCGAAGACCGTATCGCGCAACGTACTCAGCAACTTGAGGACGAACAGCATGAGCGCGCCGTGATGGAATCCAAGCTTCGGCAAAGTCAAAAAATGGAAGCTGTCGGACAACTGACAGGAGGCATAGCCCATGACTTCAATAATCTGTTGGCGGGTGTCATGGGTAGTCTGGAGCTGATGCAGCGACGCATAGACGCTGGCCGTTTTTCCGACCTGGCTCGCTTCAACGCCTTGGCGATGACCTCTGCTTCTCGGGCGGCGGCGCTAACGCAACGTCTCTTGACGTTTTCTCGTCAGCAATCACTCGAACCCGAACTATTGGAACCTCGCCAGGTAGTGGCCGGCCTTGAAGACCTCATTCGCCGTACGGTCGGGCCCAGCATCATTGTCGAGTGCTCATTCCGTGCAAACGATCGTATCCGGTGCGACCTCAACCAACTGGAGAATGCTTTGCTCAATCTTGCGATCAACGCCAGAGACGCAATGCCTGAAGGAGGCGCGATTAGTCTGGAGGTCGATCGATGCGTCATGGATGAAGCAACCTCCTCCGACAAAATGTTGCCACCTGGGGCGTATGTGAGCATCTCTGTCACGGATACCGGTACTGGCATCAATCCAGACATCTTGTCGCGCATATTCGACCCGTTTTTTACGACCAAGAAGATTGGTGAAGGAACAGGATTAGGCCTTTCGATGATCTATGGCTTTACCCAGCAATCGGGTGGCCAGGTAAAAGTTCACAGCAGTGTGGGTGTTGGAACAACGGTGACCCTGTATTTTCCAGTCGACAATTCCCCTCCTGATGACGCTCAGAAAGCCTCGGACAAGTCTCATCAGCCAGAACCCTTCGGCAATAATGAAACTGTTTTGCTGGTGGACGACGAAGCGGTCGTTCGGCAGACAACATCGGAGCTGTTATCCGAAATCGGTTATCGCGTTATTGAAGCCGTAGATAGCGTGTCGGCGATGAAGCAGGCGGAGAGTATCGAGCATCTGGATTTATTGCTGACCGATATAGGCCTTCCTGGATCAATGAACGGAATCGGTTTATCTGCCGAACTCAGGACCAGGTATCCGAAACTTAAAGTGCTTTTTATCACCGGCTTCGCGGGTGGTGCGAGATTGATCACGGCCGATGCAACTACCGGGATTCTAACCAAGCCCTTTAGTCTGAATGACCTCAGATCGCGCGTGAGCGCGTTGATAAACGCGTCTCCTGATAGCCATTAGCGCACTTCCCGTAGAGGTCCGGTCGCGAAGTCCTATTAGCCAGCGATGGTTAATCGCGTCGACCGGCAGGGTCGTGCCCGGCACGTCCGACAGCATGAGGTTTTCCTGATGCCACACATCAAAAAAGTTGAACCGCTTTTCGACGCGCTCGCCTAATGATCAGCTTGTGGAAAAATCCCATAGGCAATTTGCCAACAACGGCATACTCCGAGAGGTGGTCAACGTGGCTAAAGACGATAAGAAATCCAAAGGTGAAGCTTCTAAAGCCAGCAAGGACATGAAAGACAAGAAGGCATCACCGGAAAAAAAATCAGCAGCGGCCTCGGCTCTTTCGAAGTCTTCTGAAAAGAAAGACAAGAAAAAAGATGCCGAACCGAAGAAGTCTGCGAAAAAAGCTGATAGCAAGCCAGAAAAGGCGAAGAAATCAGAGAAGGCAGACAAGCCAGCGAAGAAGAAAAAGTGACAACTGCTATCGGCTAGGGCTTTACGCCCTAGCTTTTTTTTAGCTGAGTTTCCATCATGTGTCGTACGGGTTCTGATGTTGTGAGCGGTTACCCTCCTTTATCAAAACTGCCTGCTTCTAAGACGATCCGACAATCGGTCTGCCCCCGCCTCTCCCCCCTACCCTTACAGAAACCGTCCTCAACAAAGGCGTCATCGCGTTGCGCATTTTTTAGTGTAATCAGCCATCTAGCGAGAAGGAGCAGTCCGTTTCGAGAATGTCCTGTCGTCTGGCTGACGAACGTGTGTCATGGTTTCGGTCGCATTTAAGACCGCTGAACGTGCGCCTGGATGTCAGGGTGTCGTAAATCAGGAATCAGATTCTCTGATTTGATCTATACACAATATGTCAAATCTTCCGGTTTCAAACTCATCGTTGTGAACAGCCAGGCATCTACCCTGAAACGACCCGGCGTAACTGCCGACTGGGAGACCTTATTCAATGAGTGCTTTGAAAGTCGTTGCCCACGATACGGTTCTGATCACCTTCCCGGCTTCTCGCCAATTCTTTCGCGAGCACATCCTGAGATTCTTTCGACGACGACGCTGAACGAAGAACAGTTCATCCCGAGGAAGAACGACTGCCCTCTTCTGTTGCTGAGCCCGCACAAGTACAACCCCGGCATTCTCGTCACCTGACGGTGAGGTGTCACGAGTTGAATGTCGAGTTCGGTGGGCGGGTTACTTGCCACTTCATGTTGAGAGCGTGACGAACAAAGTCTCAACTAACAAGTTTCAACCCTTCCCCCTCGCGGCGCAGTAACCCGCAGGCCCCAGCGTCACCGGCTGTTCATCCGAGCAAGGAGTGTGCGATGGCTGATTCAAGCAAGAAAATGAGCCTGATGGGGCTCACGACGTTGGTCACGGTCAACATGATGGGGTCGGGCATAATCATGTTACCCACCAACATGGCTCAACTGGGTGCCGTTTCACTGTTGTCGTGGATCTTTACTGCAATTGGTTCGATGGCCATTGCGTATTGCTTTGCCCAGTGCGGCGTGTTCTGCCCGCGATCTGGCGGTTTGTCCGCGTACACCGAAGAAGCCCACTCCAAATCAGGCTTTTTCCTGTGTTCGTACCTGTATTTTCTGTCGCTGGCGATCGCCAACGTGGCGGTGGCGATTTCCGCGGTCGGTTACCTGTCCGCTTTTTTTCCCTGGCTCAGCAGTGGTGCCATTCCCCTGTTCGTCGGCACGGTCGGGCTGATCTGGTTGACCATCGTTGCCAACTTCGGGGGACCCAGCATCACCGGCAAGATCGGGGCTTTCACGGTCTGGGGTGTGATCATACCGGTGGCGGGCTTGAGCATCATCGGCTGGTTCTGGTTCAAGCCCGATGTATTGGCGGCCGCCTGGAACCCCAATAGCCTGCCGATCTCCGAAGCCATCTCCAAAGCCATCCCGCTGACCCTTTGGGCGTTCCTCGGGATGGAGTCGGCCGCTCAGGCCACCGATGCGGTGGAAAATCCCAAGCGCAATGTGCCGCTGGCCTGCCTGTTCGGGACCCTCGGCGCAGCGGTGGTTTACGTGCTGTCGACCACCGTCATCCAAGGCATCATTCCTAACGCCGAGCTGGCCAACTCCTCGGCGCCGTTCGCGCTGGTCTACGCAAAAATATTCAACCCGATGGTGGGCAACATTATTATGGCGCTGGCGGTGATGGCCTGTGTCGGTTCGCTGTTGGGTTGGCAATTTACGCTGGCCCAAACCGCCAAGATGACGGCCGACCAGAACCTGTTTCTCAAACTGTTCAGCAAGGTTAACTCCATGAACGCGCCGGTCGTCGGCATGATTGCCTGCGGCGTGCTGCAGACCCTGATGGCCCTGTCGACCATCTCCCCCGACGCCGCTGCGCAGTTCAGCAAACTGGTCAGTCTGGCGGCAGTGACCAACCTGATTCCGTACATAACGGCGCTCACCGGCCTGCTGGTGATCATGCACAAAGCCAACGTCGGGTCGGCGGTGTACACGCGCAACCTGGTGGTGTTGCTGATTGCGGTGGCCTACTCGTTGTATGCCTTGTACGCCTGCGGCAAGGATGCGGTGATGGGCGGCACGCTGGTCCTGGCCTTCGGCTACTTGCTCTATGGCTTCCTCGCCAAGCGATTTGTCAACGAACCGGTAGCTGATCTGAATAGGGGGAACAGCCTATGAACCTGTTATCGACCAAACCGTTGAGCATGCTGCTCGCTTGCGTGCTCTCGATGCTGCCGGTGATGGCCGGTGCCGATACCCTGGAGCGTGTGCGCGCCAGCAACACCCTGACGTTGGGCTACCTGCCGGACTTCGCTCCGTTCAGCACCCGCGTTGGCGACAAGGCCAACGGTTACGCCATGGATCTGTGCCTGAAAATCGCCGACCAGGTCAAGACCGAACTGGGCCTGCCGTCATTGCAGGTGCGCCTTGAGGCGATAAAGATTGCCGAAGAGGTGAGCGCCGTGAGCTCCGGCAGAATCGACATCCTCTGCACGCCAACGACAGCAACGCTGGAGCGACGCAAATCGGTGAGTTACTCGGTACCGGTCTACACGGCGGGACTCTCTGCCGTGGTGCACAAACAGTCACCCGAAGCCTTGATCAAGGTACTCAACGGCGAGGTGGCGCATGACGGCCCAACCTGGCGAGCGACGATCAACAACGGCCTGGCCAGACAAACCTACGCCACCGCCGAAGGTGGCGTTACGGAGCAATGGGTTCGCCAGCAGATGCGTTTACTCGGCGTGATCGCCACCCTGGTGACGGTGAAGAATAACGACGACGGAATCAAGCTGGTCGCCGACGGTAAAGCCGATGCGTTCTTCGCCGACCGCATCCTGCTGAAAAGCCGTATCGCGAGGGACTACCCCAATGGCGAGTTGGTGGTGCTAGGCCGTATCTACGAGTACGCGCCGGCATCGATGATGGTCGAGCGCGGCGATGAAGACTTCCGCCTGCTGGTCGACACGGTATTGAGTGAAATGTATCGCTCGGGCGAGATCGAACAGGCTTACGACAAGTACCTGGGAGGCATCAGCGATTCGGCGAAAAAACTCTTCAGCGCCTACGCCTTGCCCTAGCCGCTGCACCCGGAGGGCCGCCTCCGGGTGTAATGCTTCACTTAAGAAGAGCTTCCAGCGAGCTCAATCCCCTCGCCACTCGCGTGTTCCATATTGAGAATCTGACGCCGCTCACCCAACTTCCGCCCCAATTGCACAGCGATCCATTGAAGGACCGCCCAAGGAGATCGATACGTGCAAGCACTCTTCACGTTTCTCAATGCCAACCCTTACATGCTGTTATTCGGGGTCGTCAGCCTGGCGGTACTGATCGGGCGCATCACAATCAAGGGCTATGGATTGGGCATGGTTGCCGGCGCCATCCTGGTCGGATGCGCGGTGGCCATCGCAGGTTCCCTGTATGGCGTCACCTTCAAGATCGACACGTTCACCATGAACCTTTTCTACTACCTGTTCATGTACGGCGTTGGCCTGCGGGTCGGTCCCTCGTTCCTCAATAGCCTGCGGGGTGACGGATTGAAGTTCACCCTGTTGGCGGTGATCTGCAGTGTGCTGAGTCTGCTGGTGGTAGTAGCCGGTACGAAGCTGTTCCAGTTACCAATTGGCGCCGCCGGCGGCATTCTTGCGGGGGCCACCACCATGTCCTCGGCCATCGGCTCGGCTGAACAGGCGGTGGCCTCGGGCGCCATCCAGCTCCCACCCGGCACCACGGCTGCGGACGTCTCGGCGATGATTACCCTGTGCTACGGCATCACTTATTTGTGGGGCACGATCGGCATCGTGCTGATGTGCAAATACATGCCTCGCTGGTGGGGCGTGGATGCCAAAGCCGCGGCGCGCCGCTATGAAGCCGAACACGGCATTCTTCAAGTCGACGACATGGGCCTGACTGGATATGTCGCCTTCGGCTTGCGCGCCTACCGCCTGGAGAACCCCGCAACGGCCGGCCTGACCATCAACGATTTTCGCGCTCGCTTCCCGGAGTACCGCGTCGTCAATGTGTGCCGTGGAGATGAATCCATCGGGGCCGCTCCCCTGACTGAACTGCAACTTGGCGACGTCATCGCCCTGGGCGGTTCCCACAAGGACCTCACCGCCAACATCGGGGTCATCGGCCCGGAAGTCCACGACCCCAAGGCGCTCGGCGTGCAACTGGATCAAGCGGAGATTCTGGTCACCGAGAAAGCCGTCATCGGCAGAAAGCTTGTGGAATTCCGAGGCGAAAGCCTCGCCGGCCAGCTGCAACTGACTCGCCTCGAGCGCGGTGGCGTCCCTCTGCCTATCGGCCCGGAAACCCAATTGCAGCGCCGCGATGTGTTGTTTGTCACCGGCCTGACCAGCGCCGTGCAGCAGGCTGGCAAACTGTTCGGCGTCATCGCCCGCCCCAGCACCGTGACCGACCTGCTGACCTTGTTCGTCGGCATGACCCTGGGTCTTTTGATCGGCCTTATCCAGTTCCCCGCCTTTGGCGCTGCAGTGGGTCTGGGTAACGCCGGCGGCCTGATGGTGTCAGGGATCATCGTTTCATCCTTGTCCTCACGCTTGCGCTTTTTCGGCAACACGCCCAACGCTGCACGGAACATCCTCGAAGACATGGGCTTGCTGGTGTTCGTCGCCATCGTCGGGATCA
>Ga0160467_100963_pt1 | contig 16364 bp, 9 predicted proteins | sample HID1972I_E11MG_FD_108221 | JGI IMG/M metagenome (GOLD analysis project Ga0160467, IMG submission 108221) | Enriched pill bug-associated microbial communities from UW Madison campus, WI, USA - HID1972I_E11 MG | ecosystem: Host-associated > Arthropoda: Insects > Digestive system > Unclassified ...
CGGCGGCGCAGGTTGTTGATGTGCTCGATCATCACGATGCCGTTGTTCACCACCACGCCCATCAACACCAGGATGCCGATGAAGGACATGATCCCGAACGAGGTGCCGGTGATCCAGAACAGCCAGAACACGCCGAAGATCGAGAACACCACGCCGCTCATGATCGCTGCGGGAAACAACAGCGACTCGAACACCGCAGCCATCACCACGTAGATCATCAGCAGCGCGATCAGCAGGTTGAACATCATCTGCTGCATCGCTTCGCCGTCATCCCCGTAATCGCCGCCATCGAAGGTGAAGCTGTAGCCGGCCGGGAAGTTCATCGGCTTGAGCACGGCTTCCATCGCCTTGCGGGCTTCCGGCGCAGTGACCTTCTCGGCCAGGCTGGCCTTGATGGTCAGCGTGGTCTGGCGGTTGGTGCGGCCGATCTGCGTGGCCGAGGATTTCATTTCCACCGACACCAGGCTCAGCAGCGGTACGGTGCGACCATCGCCGGTGCGTACGCTGAAGCCATCCAGGTCTTCCGGCGTGCTCTGTTCGGCGCCTGCAAAACGCACCCACACCGGCACTTCGTTGTCGCCGCGACGGAACTCGCGCAGGGGCGCACCGCGCAGCGCCAGGCCGACGAAGCTGGCCACCTGCTCGGCATTGAAACCGAACGCCGCGGCGCGCTCGCGATCCACCCTGATCGCCAGCTCGCTGCCCTTCTCGCCGTTGTCGATGCGCACGTCGCGCAGTTCCTTGCGCTGCGCCAGCAGCGGCAGTACTTCCTGGCCGATTTCCTGCAGCATCGTGCTGGAATCGCCCACCAGCTGCACCTGCACGCCCTGGTTGCCGCCCGAATCGCCGCCCTGGTTGCCGACGAAATAATCGGCACGTGCCGATTTCGGCAGTCCCTTGCGCAGCTCCTCCTGGATGGACTTGATGCCCTTGGCATGCGCCGCGTCCAGGGTAACGGTGGTGGAGCTGCCCTCCTCCTCGCTGTACCAGGAATACACCTGGCTGATGTGCAACCGGTCGCGGTTGGCATCCAGCCATGCTTCCACCCGCTGTATTTCCTCGGACATCTGACGGTATGTATACGCACCTTTCCACATGTACCCGATGTAGATGTCCTGCCCACCCTCGCCACCGAACATGTCGATCTTCGTGAGTTTCATCGGCACCAGGCTGGCCAGGACCACCAGCAGGATGCCCAGCAGGCTCCAGCCACGGTGGCGCAGCGACCAGTCCAGCAGCGTGGCATAGCGTCGCTGCAGCCGCGCGATGGCACCGGTCTGCGAATGCACCAGCTTCGGCGTCTGCATGCGTGCGGACAGCATCGGGATCAGGCTGACCGCCACCAGCCAGGAGGCCAGCAGTGACACCGAGATGGTGATGGCGATCTGCGCCATGAAGATGCTGATGTTGTTGGTTTCGCCGAACAGGTTCGGCACGAACACGATGCAGTGGCACAGCGTGCCGGCACTGAGTGCGATGGCCACGTTGCGGGTGCCGATGATCGACGCCAGCCGTGGCTGGTCGGGCATCCGTTCGCGCTCCTGGTAGATGCTTTCCACCACCACCACGGCGTTGTCCACCAGCATGCCCACCGCCAGCAGCAGGCCCATCATGGTCAGGATGTTCAGCGTCACCCCGGCGAAGTACATGAAGCCGAGGGTGATGATGAAACAGATCGGAATGGCCAGGGTCACCATCAGGGTGGACGGCCAGTGACGCAGGAAGAAGAACAGCACGGTCACCGACAGGATCAGGCCCACGCCGCCGGCTTCGGCCAGCTCCAGCAGCGAGGACGTCACCGCCTTGCCCTGGTTGTCGATCACCTTGACCTGTACATCTCGCATGTTCGGCTGCGCGCGGATCGCCTCCACTTCGGCCAGTGCCGCCCGCGATACGTCCACCAGGTTGGCGCTGCGCTCCTTGAACACGTCCAGGCCGATGGCCGGATTGCCATCCAGGCGGCGCCCGTAGTTCATGCGCGTGGGCTTCAGCCGCACGTCGGCGATATCGCCCAGCCGCAGGCCCCTGGCATTGATCACCAGGTCGCGCAGTTCCTGCAGGTCGGTGATCTCCCCCACCGGCTGGATGCGCACGCGCTGGCCATGGTCGTCGATCTGACCGGCCGACAGCGAGAAATTCAGGGTGCGCAGCCGCTCGCTGAGCTCGTTGATGCTCAAGCCATGGGCATTGAGCCGGTTCGGATCGATGGCGATCTCCACCTCGTTCGGTGGCGCGCCGGAAATCTCCACGCGCGCCACGCCGGGAATGCGCTCGATGCGCCGCTTGAACTCGCGGTCCAGCATGTCGTACGCGCCGGTCAGGTCGGCGTTGCTGGCCAGGCGCACCTTCAGCACCGGCTGGTCGCTGCTGGACCACTTGAACACGTTGTAGCGCTGAAGGTCGTCGGGCAGGTCGCTGCGGATGGCATCGATACGCTCGCGCGCGTCGGACGCGGCGATGGCGATGTCACGGTCCCAGTCGCTGAACTCGATGAAGATGCCGGCGCTTTCCGACGTGGCCGAAGAACGCATGCGCTTGATGCCGGTCATCGTCGCCAGGCTTTCTTCCACCGGGCGGATGATGGTGCGCTCGACCTCTTCGGGCGTGGACCCGGTGTACGGAATCTGCACGAACAGGAACGGCGCGGTGATGTCGGGCAACGCTTCCAGCGGCAGCCGGAACGAGGCGATCAGCCCCACCACCACCAGCGAGATGAAGCACATGATGGTGGTGACCGGCCGGCGGATGGAGAACTCGGCGATGCTCATGCCGGTTCCTCCGCCGGGTGGCCGGCAGCCATGCCGTCATCGGTGCCGGCATGCAGGGTGCGGCCGCGCTGCCGATAGTAGGCGTCGCCCTTGCGGTCCATCAGGTCGTACACCACCGGGATCACCAGCAGGGTCAGCAGGGTGGACACCAGCAGGCCGCCGATCACGGTGATCGCCATCGGCGCACGCACTTCCGCGCCCTCGCCCATCGCCACGGCAAGCGGCAGGAAACCGAACAGCGTGCACAGGGTGGTCATGATGATCGGCCGCAGGCGTGAACGCGCACCTTCCACCAGGGCTTCGTGCTTGGCCACACCGGCCTCGCGCAGCTGGTTGACCTTGTCGATCAGGATGATCGCGTTCTTGGTGACCAGCCCGACCAGCAGGATCAGGCCGATGAACACCACCACCGATATCGGCTTGCCGCTCAGCAGCAGCGCCAGCACCGCGCCCACCAGCGCCAGCGGAATGGTGAACAGGATGACGAACGGATGCAGCAGTGATTCGAACTGCGAAGCCATCACCAGGTAGACCAGGAAGATGGCCAGGCCGAACGCGAAGATCAACGAACGTGCCGACTCGGCCAGTTCCTCGCCCTGCCCGCCGATATGCATGCCCACCGCCGCGCCCAGCGGCTGTTCGGCCACCATGGCCTGCACTTCGCGCATGGCCGCGCCGAGATCGATGTCGCGCAGGTTGGCCGATACCACCGCCACCCGCGTCTGGTCGGCACGATGGATCTCGCTCGGGCCGGTGGTGGCAACCACGTCGGCGACCGCATCCAGCGTCACCGGCCGTGCGCTGCCCGGATTGACGATCAGCCGGCGGATGCTGTCCACGCTGGCCCGGTCGCCTTCCTGGGCCCGAACCAGCACGTCGATCTTGCGATCGCGGAAGCTGTAGCGGGTGGCGACATCGCCGCGCACCTTCTTCACCACCACGTCGGCGATCTGCCGGGTGGTCAGGCCCAGCGCACCGGCGCGCTCCTGGTCGAAGCGGATCTGCACTTCCGGGAAGCCTTCCTCCACCGTGGATTTGACGTCGGCATAGTGCGGATTGCCGCGCAGCATCGCCGCCAGGCGCTGGCCGGCCTGTTCCAGCGATGCCATGTCCTGGCCGCGCAGCTCGATTTCCAGCGGCGTGGAGAAGCTGAACAACGCCGGCCGCGCGAAATCGACCTGCACGCCGGCATGCGAAGCCATGGTGCCACGCAGCCGCTCGGTGATGGCCGCTTCGGTCCGCGCATCGCCGCCACCGGCCATCACCACGGTCAGCTTGCCGATGTTTTCACCGCTTTCGGTGGGGCTGGCATCCAGCCGCGTGCCGCTGCCGCTGACGCCGTACAACGACTGGATGCCTTCGCCGCTGGCGGCCTTCGGGTCGCCGTGTTCCAGCTGCAGTTCGCGCACCAGCGCATCGGTCTGCTTGAGCGGCGTGCCGGCGGGCAGCTTCACCGTCATTTCGAAGCGATCCTGGGCGAGCTGCGGGATCAGGTCGGCGCCCAGCATCGGCACGATCGCCATGGTCGCCACGAAGGCGAGCGCGGCGGCGGCCAGCACCTTGCCGGGATGGGCAAGCGCGCTGGGCAGCAGGCGCAGGTAGCCGCGCTCGGCGCCGGCGTAGGGCTTCATCGCCATGTCGCTGGCCTTGCGCATCACGGGGCCGACCACCGCCACCACACCACGCCAGGCGCGCACCACCAGCCAGGCCAGGCCGAAGAAGCCCCAGCGCATGCCGGCGACGACGCCACGGCGACTACCGGCAACCGGCTTCAACCAGCGGTGTTCCGGCTGCCACGGCGCGCTGGCCGGTTCTTCGGGAAAGGCCAGCGGCGGCCGGCCCTTCAGCGAGCTGAGCATCGGGATCAGGGTCATCGACACCAGCAGCGAAATGGCGATGGCGATCGCCACGGTCAGTGCCTGGTCGCGGAACAGCTGTCCGGCGATGCCATCGACGAACACCAGCGGCAGGAACACCGCGATGGTGGTCAGGGTGGACGCGACCACCGCCATGCTGACTTCGCGGGTACCGGCGATCGCCGCCTGCAGCACGCCCAGGCCACGTTCGCGCGCCTTGGCGATGCTTTCCAGCACGACGATGGAATCGTCCACCACCAGGCCGGTGGCCAGTGCCAGGCCGCCCAGCGACATCACGTTCAGGCTCAGGCCCAGCTGGCCCATGAAGAAGAACGTGGCGATGATCGACACCGGCAGCGAGAGGCTGATCACGAAGGTGCTCCAGCCATCGCGCAGGAACAGGAAGATGATCAGGATGGCCAGCACGCCGCCGATCACGGCGTCCTTCTTGACGTCGCTGATGGCGTGCTCGATGAAGCGCGACTGGTCCTCGATGGTGGTCAGTTCGGCATCGGCGGGGAACGTGGCCTTGATCTGCTCCAGGCGCGCGCGCAGTGCTTCGGCGGTGGCAACGGTGTTCGCATCGCCTTCCTTGTAGATCGCCAGTTCCACCGCCTCCTTGCCGCCGAGGCGGATGATGGCTTCGCGTTCCTTGTAGCCCTGGCGCACGCTGGCCACGTCCTTCAGGCGTACCGGCACGCCGTTGGCGATCACGCTGGAACCACCGCCACCGGACGCACTCTGTGCCGCGGATGCCGCCGCGATGGCCGCATCCGAACCGGTGGCGGCGGCGATCGCGAACATCTGCGCCATCGCCGAATCGGCGGCGCTGCCGTTGGATGCCTGCGCGGTGATCAGCAGGTTGCGGATCTCGTCCAGGTCGACGAACTGGTTGACGGTGCGCACCAGGAAGCGTTGCGAGCCTTCTTCCAGGCGTCCACCGGAGATGTTGATGTTCTCTTCCTTGAGCCGCTGGATGACGGTATCGATGGGCAGGTTGAGCTGGGCCAGCTTCTGCTGGTCGATGTCCACCTGGATTTCATCCTCCAGGCCGCCGCCCACCTTCACCGCCGCCACGCCGGTGACCGGTTCAAGCTTCTTCTTGAGGTCCTCGTCGGCATAGCGGCGCAGGCCGGTGAGCTCGCGGATCGCGTCCGCGTCCGAGGACGGCGCGTCCTTGCTGGAGATCACCAGCCGCATGATCGGCTCAGTAGAGGGATTGAAGCGCAGCAGCACTGGCGCCTTGGCTTCCAGCGGCAGGTTCAGCGCTTCCATCTTGTCGCGCACTTCCAGGCTGGCCTGGTCCATGTTGGTGCCCCAGGCGAACTCCAGCACCACATCGCTCTGCCCGGTGCGCGATATCGATTTCAGCTTGCGCAGGCTCTTGACCACGCCGACGGCTTCTTCGACCGGTTCGGTGACCAGCGTTTCGATCTCCGACGGTGCCGCACCGGTGTACTCGGTGCGCACGGTCAGCGTGGGATAGCTCAGGTCCGGCAGCAGGTTCACCTTCAGGCTGCCCAGCGCGATCAGCCCGAACAGGATCAGGGTGACCGTGCACATGGCGATGGTGACGCGGCGGCGGGTGGCGAATTCCACCAGGCCACCACCACCGCCCCCGGGCGCGGCACCGCTGTGGGGATCGTTGCCGTGATCGTTGCCGGCCGAGGTCATTGCGCGCTCCCGGCCTTGGCGGCCGGTGCGGCCTTTGCGACGGTCTTCGCGTCGGCCGGGGTGATCACCTGCACGGCAGTGCCGTCGCGCAGTGCCACCTTGCCAGCGGTGACCACCTGGTCGCCTGCGGCCAGGCCGTCACGGATCTCCACCCAGGCGCCTTCGGCATAACCCAGCGTCACCGGAACGCGCGCCACCTTGCCTTCGCGGACGCGGAACACGGCCGGTTCGCCATCATCCAGCAGCGCCAGCCGCGGTACCACCAGGGCGTCGGCACGCTGGTCGTAATCGATGCGGATACGCCCGAACATGCCTGGCTGCAGCGATTGCGCGCCGCCATCGAACGTGCTCACCACGCGGAAGGTGCCGCTGCCGGAATCCACCACCGGAGCGATGCGATCGACCGTGCCGGTGAAGCGCTTGCCGGGCAGCGCATCGGCCACCAGGGTGACCGGCTGGCCGGCGCGCAGCGTGGCCAGCTCGCGCTCGGGCACGTTGAGCGTGGCTTCCAGGCGCGAATTGTCGACGATGCGGAAGATCGGCGTGTTGATCTGCACGAAGTTGCCGGTCTTGATCGAACGCGATGCGATCACGCCGGATATCGGCGCGACCACCGTGGTATAGGACAGTTCCAGCGTCGCCAGGCGATGCTGCGCGCGCGCGTTTTCCACGTCGTAGCGCAGCTGGTCTACATCGGCGGCGCTGACCATCTGCTGGCCGACCAGCTTGCTGGCACGCTGGTAGTTGTTTTCCAGCTTGCGCAGCACCGCTTCGCTCTGCGCGACATTCAGCCGCGCGCGATCGGGATCCAGCCGTACCAGCGGCTGGCCCGCACGTACCTGCTGGCCTTCTTCCACCAGCACCGCCAGGGCGACGCCGGAGGTCTTGGCCACCACCTGCGATTCGGCGCGTGGTTCCAGCGCGGCGGTGCCGGTGTAGCTGGCGGCCACGCCCTTGTGGCTGGCCACCGCCACTTCGACAGGTACGGCATCGGGCTTCTTCTCTCCGCCCTTGCCGTCCTTGTCGCTGGTTTCCGCGGCCTTGGCCTCGTTGCCGGAACCGGCGCCGCAGCCGCCCAGCAGCAGCGGCAATGAGAGGGAGATGAGCAGCGCGGCGGCGCAGATTCCGCTGCGGCCGGCGGGCGTGGAGGCATGGCGTGACATCGTCGGGTCCCTGGGGATGCGTGGACAGGTGTGGTAGCAAAGTAATGCACCACCTCACGGGCACACCATATCCCAAAGGTCACGGTGACTTCACGCCGCTGGTCGGCGCGCCCCCATTTCAGGGAGATGAAACCTGCGGCTATACTCGGACCGTTCCGTACCCCACGCCGGAACGACCAGACCCGAATCCCGGAAACGACATCATGCGCCCGCAGCCGCTCGCCGCTTGTCTCGCTCTGGCCGTCCTCCTGCCCTTCGGGGCCGCCGTACGGGCCGCTACCACCGCCCCCGCTCCCGCTGCTCCGGCCGCGCCTGCGCCAACGCCCGGCACGCCGCTGCCGGCGCCGCAGGAGCCTGCGCCTGCCGCCGCGCTGACCGGCAATTTCGACAATGGCCGGGTGCTTGCCTACACCTGCCAGGGGTGCCATGGCATCACCGGCTACAAGAACGCCTACCCCAGCTACCGCGTGCCGAAGATCGGCGGGCAGAGCGAGCAGTACCTGCTGCAGGCGCTCACCGAATACCGCCAGGGCAAGCGTCGGCATCCGACGATGCAGGCGCAGTCGATGAGTTTCAGCGAACAGGAGATCGCCGATCTCGCTGTTTACCTGTCCACCATCAAGTAAGGCACGTCCACATGTCGAAGCCCGCGTCGTTCACGCGCCACGCCATCGCCTTGTCGCTTGCCATGCTGCTGGCGGCCTGTTCACCCTCGCACGAAGACAGCAGCACGCAGTCGCCGGATCAGCCCGGCCAGGCCAGCGGCGACCTGCCCGCGCCGTCTTCATCGGCCGGCCTGCCGACCGGGCGTATTCCCGCCGGTGAAGCGCGCGCGCAGGTCAAGGGCAAGGCCACCGGGCAGAGCTGCATCGACTGCCACGGCGCCGATGGCAACTCCCCGATCGATCCCACGTATCCGAAGCTGGGGGGACAATACGGCGACTACCTGGCGCACGCACTGCAGGCGTATCGTTCCGGCGACCGCCAGCATGCCCTGATGACGCCGCAGGCGACCGACCTGGGCGACCAGGACATTGCCGACCTGGCCGCCTATTTCGGATCGCGCACGACCCAGCTGCGGGACCTGCACGGGGTCAAGTAGCGCCCCTGCTGCGGTAGAGCCGATCCATGATCGGCTGCTTTTCGTTCCGGCGTCATGACCATCGACGGGAGCCGCGCTGCGCGCGGCCAGCCGACCATGGGTCGGCTCTACCGGCGTGGTCCGGCCATCACGCCGTGATCAGCCGTCCAGTTCTTCCCAGCGCGCGTAGGCGGCATCCAGCTCGGCCTGCACTTTCGCCAGCTGCTGGTTGTGCGCGGTCATCTCCGCCGCGCTGCGCTGGTAGAACGCCGGGTCGTTCATCGCGGCGGTCAGGCCTTCGACGTCCTTCTCCAGTGTTTCGATCTTCAGCGGCAGCTGTTCCAGCTCGCGCGCGTCCTTGTAGCTGAGCTTGCGCTTCGGCGCAGCAGGTTCCGCCGTCGCCGGCGCGGCAGGCGCAGTGGCCGGCCTGCTGGCCGTGGCCACCACCGGCGCCGCGCCAGCCGCAGCCACCCGCGCGGCGTGTCGTTGCCAGTCCGAATAACCGCCCACGTAATCGCCGACCACACCGTCGCCTTCCATCACCAGCGTGGAGGTGACCACGTTGTCGAGGAAATCGCGGTCATGGCTGACCAGCAGCAGCGTGCCGGTGTAGTCGCCGAGCAGTTCTTCCAGCAGTTCCAGCGTTTCCACGTCCAGGTCGTTGGTCGGTTCGTCCATCACCAGCAGGTTGGACGGCTGCGCGAACAGTTTCGCCAGCAGCAGGCGGTTCCGTTCGCCACCGGACAGGCGGGTGATCGGCGCACGCGCACGCTCGGGCGTGAACAGGAAGTCCTGCAGGTAGGCATGCACGTGCTTGCGCTTGCCGTTGAACTCGATGAAATCGCGGCCTTCGGCCACGTTCTCGATGGCAGTCCAGTCCTCGCGCAGGACCGCGCGGTACTGGTCGAAGTAGGCGATCTGCAGGTTGGTGCCGGCGCGCACCTCGCCACTGCCCGGTGCCAGTTCGCCCAGCAGCAGCTTGAGCAGCGTGGTCTTGCCGCTGCCGTTGGGACCGATCAGGCCGATGCGGTCGCCGCGCAGGATGGTGGTGGAGAAATCGCGCACCATGCAGCGTTCGCCGAACGCGAACGAGACATCCTTAACGTCGATGACCTTCTTGCCGGAGTTCGCTGCCTGTGCCGCTTCCATCTTCACGTTGCCGCCCAGATCGCGACGCTGCGAGCGCTCGTTGCGCATTGCCTTTAGCCGCCGCACGCGGCCTTCGTCGCGGGTACGGCGTGCCTTGATGCCCTGTCGGATCCATACTTCTTCCTGCGCCAGCAGCTTGTCGAAACGGGCATTTTCCTGGGCCTGCGCGTTGAGCCGTTCTTCGCGGCGGCGCTCGTAGTTGGCCCAGTCGCCCGGCCAGCTGGTGACCTGGCCACGGTCGATCTCGACGATGCGGGTGGCCAGCGCGCGCAGGAAGCGGCGGTCGTGGGTGACGAACACCACGCTGCCATTCCAGTTCTTCAGGAACATTTCCAGCCAGTCGATGGCCTCGATGTCCAGGTGGTTGGTCGGTTCATCCAGCAGCAGCAGGTCCGGGCTGGATACCAGTGCGCGGCCAAGCAGCACGCGGCGCTTCATGCCACCGGACAGGCGCGCGAACTCGGCATCGCCGTCCAGGTCCAGCTTGGTCAGGGTCTCGCTGACACGCTGGTCCAGGCCCCAACCGTTGGCGGCATCGATCTTCGCCTGCACGTTGCCCAGCGCTTCGCCGTCGAACTCCTCGGCATGGCTGAGATGATGGAACTCGGCCAGCCATTGGCCCAGTTCACCCAGGCCATCGGCCACCACGTCGAAGACGCTGCCGGCCGCGCCGTGCGGCACTTCCTGTTCCAGGCGCGTCACACGGACGCCCTGCTGCACGCGGACTTCGCCGTCATCAGGCTTGTGGTCGCCGGAAAGCAGCTTGAGCAAGGTGGATTTGCCGGCGCCATTGCGGCCGATCAGGGCGATGCGTTCGCCCGGTTCGATCGACAGTTCGGCTTTTTCCAGCAACAACGGGCCGCCGACGCTGAAGTCGACGTTCTGCAGGGTAATCAGAGGCATCCGCCCATTGTACGTGGGCGCTGGCGGATGCGCTCATCCTGCCTGCATCGGGCCCATCAGGAGGTCCAGTCCCGGCAGCCACTGCCGGGCCGGATGGCGCACCAGCCACAGCTGCCGGCGCAACGGTGGCAGTGGCGTGCGCAGCACCTGCAGGCGGCCGAGCGCCAGCGATTCTTCCAGCGCGTGCCGTGACAGGCAGGCCACGCCGAGGCCGGCAATCGCGGCCTGCTTGATCGCTTCGGTGCTGCCCAGCTGCAGGGTATGGGCAAAGCCCTGCAGGTGCGGCCGCAGCGCCTGTTCCACCGCCTCGCGGGTACCCGAGCCGGGCTCACGCAGCAGCCAGCGTGCCTGGCGCAGCGCCTCCAGCGACCATTGCGAGGGGGCATCGGCCGCCGCCACCACGACCAGCGGATCTTCCTGCCATGGCAGCACCTGCAGGCCGGGCTCGTGGCACGGCCCTTCGATGAGCCCGGCGTCCACCTGCAGCCGCAGCACTGCTGCCACCACGCCAGCAGTGTTGTCGATGCGCAGGTCCACTTCGGCGCGCGGTGCCCGCTCCAGAAGGGCGGCGATGCGCGGCGGCATCAGATAGTTGCCGATGGTGGTGCTGGCGGCCACCAGCAGTCGCAACGGGGACTGGTACAGCGCGCCGCGCGCACCGAGCTGGCGCTCCAGGTCGGCGGCATTGACCAGCAGCGCGCGCGCCGGCTCATGCAGCGCGCGGCCATGCGCATTGAGTACCAACCGCTTGCCGACACGGTCGAACAGCGGGGTCCCGAACTGCGATTCCAGCTCCTGCAGTGCGGCGCTGCTGGCCGACTGCGAAAGTGCGATCGCCATACCAGCTGCACTGGTGCTTCCGTGGTCGGCGATGGCAACGAACACCTGCAGCTGGCGAAGTGTGAGGCGCATTCCTTCAACCTGTTTTATGGGTTGATATTACCTGATCAATCCGTTTTACAGGTAAAAGGGGCAGGCGCACGCTTCAGTTCCATTCCTTGCGGCGCGTGCCATGCAGACCTCTCCCCTTCTCCATCATCGCCGCTGGTCCGCCGACCGGTGGCGCACGCTGCTTCCAGGCCTGTTGTTGACCGGCGCGCTGGCGGCCATCGCGTCGCGGCTGGCAGGCCTGCCGTGGCTGCAGGCCCACGGATTCAGCGCGCTGACGGTGGCCATCGTGGCCGGCATCGTGCTGGGCAATACGGTGTATCCGCGGCTGGCACCGCTGAGCGCTGCCGGCGTCGGCTTCGCCAAGCACTGGCTGCTGCGCGCCGGCATCGTGCTGTACGGGCTGCGCCTGACCTTCCAGGACATCGGCCAGGTCGGCAGCGCCGGCGTGCTGATCGATGTACTGGTGGTCGCCAGCACGTTCGGCCTGGCCTGCTGGCTGGGGATGCGGGTGTTCCGCATGGAACGCGAGGCGGCCATGCTGATCGGTGCCGGCAGCGCCATCTGTGGCGCCGCCGCCGTGATGGCCGCCGATCCGGTGGTGCGCGGGCGGCCGGCACAGGTCACCGTGGCGGTATCCACCGTGGTGGTATTCGGCACCCTGGCGATGTTCCTGTATCCCGCGCTTTACCAGGCCGGCGTCGCGCAGGGATGGCTGGCCATGGATGCACGCGACTATGGCCTGTTCACCGGTGCGACAGTGCATGAAGTGGCACAGGTGGTGGCCGCCGGACGGGCGCTCGGCGATACGGCAGCCGATACCGCGGTGATCGCCAAGATGGTGCGGGTGATGCTGCTGGCTCCCTTCCTGGTGCTGTTGTCGCTGCGCCTGGCAGGCCGCCAGGACAGCCAGGACAGCGGACAACGCACTCCGATCGTAGTGCCCTGGTTTGCCTTCGGTTTCGTGGCGGTGGCCGGCATCAACTCGCTGCATCTGCTGCCGTCAGGCATGCAGCACGGACTGCTGCAGCTGGATACGGCGCTGCTGGCCATGGCCATGGCGGCATTGGGCGTGACCACCCATGTTTCGGCGCTGCGCCAGGCGGGCCTCAAGCCGTTGCTGCTGGCAGCGCTGCTGTTCACCTGGCTGATGGCAGGAGGATTCGCCATCCAGCATGCGGTGCTGGCGTTGCTGGGGTGATGACCTCCGCCGGGTCGCCGGACAGCGGTCGGCAGTGCCCTGCTTCCTGATGTGGCCGGCGGCATGGCGGGCGGCACGGGTACAATGCGCCATGAACGATTTCTCTACCCTGCCGTTGAACCCGGCCCTGCAGCCCGGCCTGGATGCCCTCGGCTACACCACTCTTACTGCCGTGCAGGCGCAGAGCCTGCCGGCGATCCTGGCACGCCGCGATGTGATCGCGCAGGCACCGACCGGCAGCGGCAAGACGGCTGCGTTCGGACTCGGCCTGCTGCAGGCGCTGGATCCGGCCACGCAGCGTGTCCAGGCGCTGGTGCTGTGCCCGACCCGCGAACTGGCCGACCAGGTCGGCAAGCAGATCCGGCGGCTGGCCACCGGCATTCCGAACATGAAACTGCTGGTGCTGACCGGCGGCGTGCCGCTGGCGCCGCAGCTGGCTTCGCTGGAAGCGCATGATCCACACGTAGTGGTCGGCACGCCCGGCCGCGTGCAGGAACTGGCCCGCAAGCGTGCACTGAACCTGGGCCAGGTCCGCACGCTGGTGCTGGACGAAGCCGACCGCATGCTGGACATGGGCTTCGAAGAACCCATCCGCGAGATCGCCGGACGTACCCACAGGGAGCGGCAGACGCTGCTGTTCTCGGCCACGTTCCCGGATGCCATCCGCGCCATCGGCCACGATGTGCTGCGTGATGCGCTGGAAGTCACCGTGGAAGGTGCCGACCACGCTCCGGACATCCGACACGTGTTCTGCGAAGTGGAGCCGGCGCACCGCCAGAAGGCGCTGGCGGGCCTGCTGCTGAAGCACACGCCGGAATCGGCGGTGGTGTTCTGCAACACCCGCAAGGATGTCGACGAAGTAGCCCATTCGCTGCAGCAGTTCGGCTTCTCCGCGCTCGCCCTGCACGGCGACATGGAACAGCGCGACCGCGAGGAAGTGCTGGTTCGTTTCGCCAACCGCAGCTGCAACGTGCTGGTGGCCAGCGACGTTGCCGCGCGCGGGCTGGATGTGGAAGACCTGGCAGCGGTGATCAACTACGAACTACCGACCGACATCGAGACCTACCAGCACCGCGTGGGCCGGACGGGTCGCGCCGGTGCCAGTGGCCTGGCGATCAGCCTGGTGGCGGGCCGCGAGAAAACGCGTGCCGAAGCGCTGGAGACGCAGCGCGGCGCTCCGTTGGACTGGCAGAAGACGCCGCTGGCGACCAGCCGTCCGGACGTGTTGCCGCAGGCCAGCATGCGCACGCTGCGCATCGATGGCGGGAAGACCGACAAGCTGCGCCCCGGCGACATACTGGGCGCCCTGACCGGCGATGCCGGACTGGCCGGGAAGCATATCGGCAAGATCGCGATCTACGCGACGCGCTCGTATGTGGCCATCGCCCGCGAGCAGGCCGGCAAGGCCGTGGCGAAGCTGGAGGCCGGCAAGATCAAGGGCCGCCGTTTCCGCGTGCGCGCGATGTGATTGCCTGCGCGGCCCCATTGCGGGACAGCGCATAGCGGGGCAGAGCCCCGCTCTACGTGGCGGATGGGACGTAGAGCCGGGCTCTGCCCGGCTGCTGTCAGTAAACCAGCTCGGCGTGCAGTGGCAGGCCGGCTTCCCAGCGTGCCCGGCCACCCAGGCCGTCCAGTTCCACCAGCACGCCGGCGCCCACCACCTCGACACCCAGCCGGCGCACCAGCGAAAGCGCCGCCACCAGCGTGCCGCCAGTCGCCAGCACGTCGTCGATGACTGCCACGCGCGCACCGGCGGGCAGCGCATCGGCATGCACCTCGATGCAGTCGCTGCGGTATTCCAGGGTGTATTCCTCGCGCAGCACCCTGCCTGGCAGCTTGCCCGGCTTGCGCACCGGCACGAAGCCGATGCCCATCTCATGCGCCATGGCCGCCCCCAGGATGAAGCCGCGTGACTCGATGCCGACCACGGCATCCAGCTCCTGGTCGCGCCAGCGCGCGCACATCGCGCCGATCGCCGCGCGGAAGTCGTCGCCATCGGCGAGCAGCGGCATGATGTCCTTGAACAGGATGCCGGGCTTGGGGAAATCGGCGATGTCGCGCAGGCGCGCGGCCCACTGCGGTGCGGCGACGGTGGCGTCGGTCATGGCGGGAATCGATTGGCTGATGGCGGCATAGGGTACCTGTTCCGGATGATGGATGCCTTGCGTGGAGGCATGGGCGGCCGTGGTTGCCGGGCAGAGCCCGGCACTACCGGAACATGGGATGCCTGCGGTTGCCGGGCAGAGCCCGGCACTACCCGGGGATGACAGCTCAGGAGCTGCACGACAGCATTGAACAACCGGCCTTGTGGTCGGCCCAGGCGGGTCGCTTGCCGGCATAATGCTGCAGGCCCTCGCGCGGCGTATAGGGATCGCGCAATACCGCCTGCAGCGCCTGCACGCCACCCAGGTCGCCCTGCCCGGCACGTTCGATGGCCTCCTGTGCCAGCCAGTTCCGCAGCACGTAAAGCGGATTGGCCGCACCCATGCAGCGCTGCCGTTCGGCCACCGTCATCGGATCAGTCCGCAACCGCGCCGCATACGCTTCAAGCCAGTCGCGCAGCGGCTCCTGCACCGCGTCGCGGCGCGCAGCGTCGTAATACACATCGTCCAGCACGGTCGCATCGGGACGCTCCGCGTCCAGGCGCATCAACGCCCGGTAGGACAGCGTCATGTCCATCGCCCCGTCCTGCATGATCTGCTGCCAGCGCCGATGCATCTGCAGGTCGTCATCGCCGGCTGCCGACAGGCCCAGCTTCGCCGCCGCATCGCGCCGCGTGCATGCCACCAGCGTGTGCTGGAACGCATCCAGTCCGGCCTGCAGTGGCTGCACGTCGGCGAACAACGACGACAGGGCCTGTGCGAACCGGGTGAGGTTCCAGAACGCCACCTGTGGCTGCGTGCCGAACCGGTAACGGCGCCGTTGCGCGTCGGTGGTGTTGGGCGTCCAGTCCGGATCGAAATCTTCTACCCAGCCATACGGTCCATAGTCGATGGTGAGCCCGAGCACGGACATGTTGTCGGTGTTCATCACTCCATGCACGAAGCCCACCCGCATCCAGTGCGCCACCATCTCGGCGGTTCGGACACAGACCTCGGCGAACCACTGTGCGCGCACATCCGCGCCACGCAGGTGCGGGAAATCGCGCGCGATGCAGGTATCCACCAGCTGCTGCAGCAGCACCTGCTCGCCCCGCGACGCAGGCAGTTCAAAGCTTCCAAAGCGCAGGAACGAAGGCGCCACGCGGCACACCACCGCGCCCGGCTCGGGCCGGGGATTGCCGTCGTACAGGATGTCGCGCACCACGTCTTCACCGGTGCTGGCCAGCGACAGCGCGCGCGTGGTGGGCACGCCCAGGTGATGCATGGCTTCGCTGCACAGGAATTCGCGGATCGACGAACGCAGCACCGCGCGGCCATCCGCGCCGCGCGAATACGGTGTCGGTCCGGCGCCCTTGAGCTGCAGCTCCCAGTGCGCGCCATCGGGCGCCACCAGTTCGCCCAGCGAGATCGCGCGGCCATCGCCAAGCTGACCCGCCCACTGCCCGAACTGATGGCCACCATAATTGGCCGCCCATGGCTGCATGCCTTCCAGCAACGCATTGCCAGCGAATACTTCGGCGAAGGCATCACTGCCCACCAGCGCCGGTGGCAGGCCAAGCAGCGCGGCGACGTCCGGCCA
>Ga0160467_100967_pt1 | contig 16330 bp, 17 predicted proteins | sample HID1972I_E11MG_FD_108221 | JGI IMG/M metagenome (GOLD analysis project Ga0160467, IMG submission 108221) | Enriched pill bug-associated microbial communities from UW Madison campus, WI, USA - HID1972I_E11 MG | ecosystem: Host-associated > Arthropoda: Insects > Digestive system > Unclassified ...
AACTATTCGACCTAAAATGGTCGGCAGTGAACTTTCAAACGAAGACGATCACCGTCGCCGGCGCCACCACCAAAACGAGCGACACGCGGCACATCCCGATGAACAAGGAAACCGACGGTGTGCTAATGGCTTGGAAAAAACAGGCGGCGAATAACCGTTACGTTTTCCCGAGCCAGGCTGGGGGCCGTCTCGAGGATGTTAAAAGCGCCTGGCTCAATCTCCTGGAGCGAGCCAAGATTGAGAACTTCCGTTGGCACGATATGCGCCACGACTTCGCATCACGACTGGTGATGGCCGGAGTACCGCTCAACACGGTGCGGGACCTGCTTGGGCACGCAGATATCAAAATGACGCTTCGATATGCTCACCTGGCTCCTGGCACAAAGGCAGCGGCGGTTGAGCTAATTTGAAAGTAGATTGAGTGTTACAAATCAAGCGGAGTGATTGTGATACTTGATTTGTACAAATCCACGTGCCGCATTAAGTCATTCCAACTAGCGCGAACCGCATCAAAATCCAACCCATCTGCGCTTGAGTCAACCGATCCATCTGGAGACTTACGCCAAAAACATGAGCTTATCTTTATTGTTTCCCAAACTCTAAACTCGTCATAGGTAAGAGCTTGAGGAAGATTCAGCGCAAGCATCACCAGCCTCATGGACTCATCCGTAGACCATATCTTATCTAGCATTGTAGATAGCGATGTACCAACTTGATCTACCGGTTGCTGCTCAATCGCTTGGGAAATCGACCACTCAATAACAGCAGTCAGTGATCGCTTTTGAAGTCGGCCAATTATGTCCAAAGCGAATTTTATTTTTGGATCAATGCGGATTCCAACGCTCACCGTCGTACTTGTCTCACCAGCTCGCTTGCTCGTTTTCGTAGCCATTTACCCACCTGATTTATGAACACTGGTTAGATAATATAACCAAAGAGTCTAGCTCGCGCGACGTGAAATTCCATGACTGTTCGCACAAATGCATAACTGTTTAGCAATTGCTTGCATGATACGAATACGCGATGTAGCTTAGCTGCAACTGGCAGTTGCCAGCGCACCTAGGAGTTAGTATGGAACAAGCACAGCACGTCGCCCCGCTCTCGGTGGGTGTTGAAGAAGCGGGACGGATTCTCGGGATCTCTCGCTCGGCAACCTACGAATTCATTGCCAAGGGCGAAATCAAGACCTTCAAGATCGGCCGTCGCCGCCTGGCGCTTATGTCCGAGCTGAAGGCCTTTATCGAGCGCACCGCGAAGGAGAACTCCCGGTGATCGGCGCCCTGACGAAAGGGTGGGTCTCACCAATCGCCGCCGCGCTCAACTAAGGCTCAAGGGTAGGAAATCAAATCCCTGCGGTGCTATTGGGAAGCGAGGTCTATTCGGTGCCCCAGTCCGGCTGTATGCCCCGACCGAGGAAAAGGATTAATCCAGTAGTTCGGGCGCGATTACAAATCGAGCCTGGCGCCTGCTCGTGAGTTTCTGAATGGCTCGAAAGAAACGTTTCAAGGCGGATTGGGGGGGTGGCCGAGCATTGGCTTTGCCTTATCTAATCTTGATCCATCCTGCATTCGATAACCTGACGCCGAAAGCGATAGCGGTGCTCGTAAAACTAGCCAGGTACTACAACGGCCGTAACAACGGTGATTTGTCGTGCACGGCGACGATGATGGCCAAGGGCAGGCCTATGGACGCGAAGACGCTTGCGTCTGCTCTGCAGGAGCTTCTGGAAGCCAAGTTGATTGTTCGTACCCGTGAGTACCGAAAAGGACGTGAAAAGGGGATGGCCCGCTGTGCGCTGTACGCAGTCACTTGGGCAGCCATCGATGAATGTCCAGGAAAGGATCTCGAGGTAAAACCTGGGCCACCCACCTTCTGGCGCAACTGATTTCGGTTTTTTCGGTGGGATTTTTTCCGTTTGCTACTGGGACTTTTTCCCAGTTCAAAAAGCTGATCTGTACGGTTACGTCCGGTTACGTAGTCAATTTGCACATCTAATGGGATTTTTTCCCAGTGGTTTTGCCGTAAACCGCGGCCTGCAGCTAGGACAGTAAACGGAAAAAATCCCAGTCTTATTAAATTACCACCACCATGTTTACCAATATGGATATCAAAGCCATCAGCAGACCCGTTGCGCTTACCGTTATGCAGGCAGCTGCAGACGCGCCGGTGGCGTGACTTCTTTGTCCTGGACTTCCTACTTTGGACGCGAATAGGGATGTGTCGACCATGTGCTGTCGAAGTTCGTCCGGACCTGATTCATCTAACCGATAAGGCAATTGACCAAAAGCGTACCTAAAAGAAACGCACCATAAGAAATATGGCAACTCACGAATGGAGTCAGATTGACGATAAAACACCATTACAGTCGGGCCTCACATAGCACTGGCTGCGGAGTTCCTGGGTGCCTCAGGGCTTATCACGCTCAAGGAGAAAACTGGAGTCTGACGCGGTTCGAATTAGAACCATCGGGCTGCAAATTGACGGTGCACACCGATGGGGAGGTGACCGGAAGCGAAAGGCCAGAAGCACACGGTGAGTTCGCGGTATCGATAATGAATTTCCCAATTGATTTAGGTTCCAAAAATGGGCAGAGCCAAGGAAAAGAACTCGACAGAGGATTACCGTTCCCTCGACATTCGGGCGCTACACCGTGCCGGGCTGTTGCGCGCTGGCTTTACCTGCAACTGGATGTGGAAGCACAGTGGTGAATTGGTCGGGACAATCGGCATTGGCGTCGAAAATCTGAACCGTCTGCGGCTGGCGTATCGATTGACAACGAATGGAGAATCCGAGTCGAAGGATTACCCCGTCCCGATCACCTGGACACCCTGCCACTTAGGAGGCAATCGAGCGTGGTTTCTGTGTCCCTGTTGTGGTCGGCGAGTCGCCAAGCTGTACCTGAGCCGCGTGTTCGCCTGCCGGCACTGTCTGCGCCTCAATTACGAGAGCCAGCAGGCCAACAAGCGCGACCGTGCCGCAGATCATTCGTGGAAGCTGCGCAGCGCCCTAGGCTGCCCCGAAGGTTTCCTGACCTTTCCAGCCGAATACATTCCAAAGCCGAAGGGCATGCACTGGCGAACCTTCGAGCAGAAAGTGGAACAGCTCAAGCGCTTAGACGCCGCCGCCTGGGCCGATGCCGGGCCTATGCGAGAAAGCATCGAACGCTGGCTGAAGCACGGCCACTGGTGAATTAGAAGCTCGGGCTCAAAGCAGCGCACCTGTCATACCTAAACGAGAGATCAGAACGGTTGACTGGCTAGGGGCAGCCCTACCCTTCCTATTCTGATCAACCTCAAATTCCTTTCGAGCTGAGCTGAGCTCAAGAACGGATCAAATAAAGAACCGATACCTGTATCACTTTACCTACCTCATACTTACTGCAACGAAAAAGCTTTCTCACTCTCCCCTACAAACCATATATTCCAGTGACATGAAACCTATTGCGCGTAGCACTTGAGGTGCACATAAACTGAAACGTAAAGCAAACCATGTTCATCCGTGCATACACACGCACCACTGGCATGGCTCCACTTGGTGGTTCTGGAGTCCGGAGCGGTCGTGCGGCATTTCCTCGAGCAGACTGCGGCAGAGGACGAGCAGGATGCTTTGCGGCCCCATGGCGCTCTGCTGCTATCTGTAGTGCCCGTGCCAGGTATCGAACGAGTGCTGACCGACAAGGAAATCGCCAAGGCCCTTGCCGGCAAGTTGGCGAAGCAACCGACGCCCGTAATGGATGGCGAGGACTGGCTGCGTTGCCTGGCGGCCCATCTGGGCGCCTCGCCCGAGTACTTACTAAAGCAAGGTTTTCTCGACAAGCATGACTTGGTGGAACAGCAACACCAATTGCCTAAGGCCGTGACATGTCTGATCCGCAGCAATCCGGACTGGCATGCTCCTCCTGTGGATCACTGATCGCCAAAACACTGCTGAGCCCCCATGAAACCGCACCACCCGTCAGGCCAAAAACCATGAGCAAAAACATGATATTCAAGGAAACACCCAAGACCCGGCTGATTGTGTCAGTTGAAACTGAAACCGTGAACGCGATTGATCGGCTGATCCGTTATCCCAGCGCCAACCGTTCAGAGTTCGTGCGTCTGGCTATCGAAGAGAAGCTGGAGCGTGACGTGGTTCTGTTCCAGAACCGTGTTTCAGCAGTTCCCTAAGCGTTCTGAAACAGTTGGATTGTCGTCGGCCCTAAGCGTGCGGATTTTGATGATTTTCAGACCAGTACGCGCATGCGCGCGTGCGCGCGTATATAAAGCAGAACACTCAAAAAATCGTGGCTTTATGTACGTTGGATGGCGGTTTCTTGTCGATTTCCGCCGACTGAGATAGTCAGCAATCGGCCAGCCGGGTAACACTTCCATCGAACAGATGGCCCTCGTCAACCGATCATGTAAGACGTTAGAAAGATACTGGCTTTGGGTCGACTGCGGCCCTTCGCGACAGGCAACAATCGGCCAGAAGCGGACGTTCTCCAGCAGCTAATTTAGGCCAAAAAAGACCTTCTCGGATTCATGACTACACTTCCAACTCCATTCAAGCGTAACGGGAGTTCTCATGAAGAGAGCCATACTTGCCGCGTCCCTGCTTTCAATAGCGGTTCCGGCCTTTGCCCAGATTTCGGACAAAGTCGCAGAAGACGCCTACATCTATGCCTACTCGATAGATGAAGCCTACAAGTTCTTCTATGAAACGGCGGTGAAAACCGACACTCCACTCAATCGCTTCCAGAACATCCGTCACCTGGCCGACGACACCTATACCGCGCACCCGACCATCAACAACGACACCCTCCACCTCATGGGTTGGCTGGACGTCGCATCGGAACCGGTGATCATCAGCGTGCCCGACATGGACAAGGGTCGTTATTGGGTCCTGCACACCATGGACATGGGCCACTACACCACCTCAATGATCGGCGCCCGCACTCGCGGCACTAAGGGCGGCCACTTCATGTTCGCCGCCAAGGACTGGAAAGGCGAAGTCCCACCAAGTGTCGACGAAGTAATCCGCGTTGATTCCAACCTGGTGAAGGTGATGGGCCGAATCATGGCCACCAGCCCCGACGATGAAAAATTCGCACTCAAGTACATGGACGACTGGAACGTGCGGACGCTGTCGGCCTATCTGGGCGAGCCAGGGCCGAAAGAAAAGCAACGCACTTACCTCGACCCGGCCAAGACCAACTGGTTGCAGCGAGTCAACGCGGTACTGTGTGACGGCACCATGGGCAGCGCCGACAAGAAGTGGCTGGATCAGTACAAGGACATTGGCCTTGTACCATGCAATGAGAAGTTCACCCCGGAACAACTCGCCGCCGCAAAAACGGGCGAAGAGCTGGGCATGAAGCACATCAAGGAACTGGCGCCGAAGATGACCAACGCCGGCAAGTTGCTGGGCACTCGCGAACAGTTGGGTGACGGCGAGCGTGACCTGTTCGCCGAGGGTACTTATCTCGGTCAGTGGGGCTTGCCGCCGGATGAGAGCGTCTACCTAAAATCGGAAACCGACAGCAGCGGTAAACACATCAGTGGTGCCAATGGCCAGAAGTACCGCATGCACCTCAAGGCGCCCGACGTCAGCCAGTTCTGGTCGTTCACAGTCTATGCCTCGGACAACCGTCTGATGGCGCACAATGACTTGAATCGCCACAGTCGTGGTGACCGCACGCTCAAGCCTGACGCCGATGGAATGTACACCATCGAAATGAGTGCCAAAGGCGACGGTAGCAACCCCAACTATCTGCCTATCCCGGAGAAAGACGCCTACATCATCATGCGTATGTACGGCCCGAGCAAAGCAGTGCAGGAAGGCGCGTATAAATTCCCTGCCATCGAAGCCGTAGACAAGTAGTCAGCGCTGTTGCTCAGTGGCCTACGGCATTGCCGTGCGTCATTGAGCAGCATGCGGTGCTCGAACGGCTGCCAAGAGTCGATTGTCGCCCTTTGGGGCTGGCAACAATCGAACAGAAGCGGTCATTAGAAATGCGCCAAAAACTTGCTGGCGACCGGCTATCGGTCGCCAGCAAGCCAACATCATTTGACTTTCTTGATGACCGGCGGCTTCCAACTACCATCGAGGATGGCCTGCTCGCCCCAGTACGCTCGGATGTACAAAGAGATATTCTCCTTCGGCGAAGGCAGCCAGTTGGTTTCCTTGTCCTTGCCCGGCGAAGTTGGCCCCACATACAACGTCAGCGACCCATCGGCATTGTGCTTCAGATCCTTGTTCTTGGTGCCCAAGGAGTAACGTTTGAGCGCGTTGTCGCTAAACAAGTGGTGCTGGTTATAGAGCGTCAGTGACCAGAACCCCTGAACCGGTGGCTCTTGCCCTCTGGCGAATGTGACTTCGTAGCCATGGCTACCATTGAGCTGTGCACCGGCGCCATCAAGATCACTGTAAAAGTATTGAGTTTCGGTGGGGCGGTTGTCGAACATGTTCGACTTGGCCGTGCCGGTGCGATTGTAGTAGTCCACACCCCACTGGGCGTTGTTGGCGGATCGGTTCCAGCCATTGCCGGCCGGACGACCGTTATGTTTCCACTGGAAGAAAGGTTTGATCACCTCCTGCTCAGCTTGCTTGGCTACCTCAACGATTGCTTGCTTGATGGCAGGGTCCTTGGCGGCGGCATCCATCAACTGCCGGAATTGGGCGTAGAGCGATTCTTCACCGGGTAGCGGTGGAACCATTTTCAGTATTTGCGGGAACTCATCAAAGAACTTCTCGGGGACCACCCATTTGGTTTCACCGGCACTGGCAGAGGAAGCATTCGGGTTAGGGATGATGGGCGATTGCTTCCAGTCAACGGTTTTCATTTTCCCGTCAAAATCGCTGAGGGGGTAAAAGACAATCTGGTTGAGACTCTCCTGAATGGCCTTGCGATCTTCGGGCGTGCTGTCCATGAACACCCTTGGTATGACGTTGGCCAACGCCGTGGGACTGCGGATTATGCCTTCGACGCCTTCAGGTTTCTCACCCTTCCAATTGGGCCCGACCAATAGATAAAACCCGGGTTTGGTTTTGTACGGCTTACCCACTTCGCCAAACTGGTCGGTACGCTGGTCGTACAGGGCATAGACCCAGAAGCGATCACCGAAATCCGGCACCTGGGCAATGACCGGTTGCTCGTCCAGCGAGAAAAAGCCCAAGCCATAGGTCACGTCTTGATTCGGGCAAGTGACGAAGGTCTCTGACGGCAGAATGTAATCATGCAACATCGAGACATGGCCGAAGGGTGCCACCGGTAGAATCCCACCCAGCAGACCGGGCTTGGGCGCCTTGGTGATGGTCTGGCTGCGGTTGAGCATGTTCACCATTGGCCAACCCCACACATACGCCATACGCGCAATCGTCTTGGCGTACTCGGTGTGCATGGTCACATCGCTGGTCGGCTGCGTGAGGCTCGCAGGACTGACTTGAGCTTGCTCCTCAGCGTGGAGCGCGGGTGTACAAAAGGCCAGAACGGCCATGGCTGATGTAAGGGTTCTTAAAGCGTGTGTCATCGTCGACTTCCTCGCATGGTTTGACATCTGCGGCGTAGAGTCGAATTTATGGGCTGGTGTGAAAGTCTTGTGTAGCGGACACCCAGCATCCGTGCTCCCGACCAACGCGTAGGAGTCTAGATGGCAGGTGTTACATGGCAAGAATGAGTTCTGGTCGATAGGGTGGTTCGTTTCAAAACTACCCGTTTAGCTTTCGGCATGCCCCGCCTTATCACGTTTGTCGACTACGCTTCGGGCTGGAGGTTAATCGCACTTTCCTTCACACAATCTCGATTATCTGGTCGACACACATCGCCCGGTTCGCAACTACTTTTTAAATGCAGTCGATGGGAAATAAAGGAATGGAACCTATGATCGGCATGAGAAAAATTCTGCTCTGTACAACTCTATTGGGGGCGACCACTGCAAACGCCGGGATGCAGGTGACACCGGACAACTATGCCCGCGCCGAAGTGGACGAATCCTATAAAAATATCGTGAAAGATGTGGGCTCAAACGCCTTTCGCCACGACAGAGCGCTCATGCCTCTGGCAAAGCAACCTGCGGTCACCATGAACCGTGACACGGTGTATTCATTTGGTGTGTATTACGTGCCCAAGGGCACGACCATCACCTTACCGAAATCAGCCGACAATCGTTACCAGTCGGCCATGATCATGCAGAACGACGACTTCACCGATCAGGTTTTTTACGCACCGGGGACTTTCGAGATCAAATCGAACACCGAGTTTGCGGCGGTGGTCATGCGTACGCAGATCAATCCGAACGATCCCACCGACACCCAAAACGTCAAAAAGCTTCAGGACGGCATCAAGGTCAATTGGCCAAAAGGCACGGTGCCCAAGGAATACAAAATCGTCGACTGGGATGAAGCCAGCCGCATGAAACTGCGTGCCGAATATCAAAAAGAGGCCGCGAAGCTGACGAATTTCAACGACACCTCGGGCGCTCGTGGGGTCATCAAGCCTGAAATGCTTCGGCTCAGTGCGTCAGTTGCACTCGGGCTATTGCCGGCGAAAGATGCCGTGTACCTCTATCGTGATTACGGCTTGAGTGGCGATAAATGCTACAAGGCGACCTATGCCAAGCCCGAGTTTCTGGAGGGTGGGTTCTTTTCCTTCACGATGTATGGGGCCGATAAATACCTGAAAAGCGAAAACTCCAACCTGAACAATCGCGCCATACACTTCAATGAAGACGGTACCTTTACTGTGCACTACGGCCCGAAAGAAAAATGTGGGGAGGTCGCGAATTGGCTGCCTACACCGGGCGATAACTGGTACCTCGGCATGCGCATCTATCGCCCTGGCGAAGGTGTTATCAGCGGCAAATACACCATACCGGAACCAACTGCTGTCAATTAGGCGGTTCGATTCAGGGCTGAGATTTGCAAACCCTTAAACAAGCTTTGGCCAGCGGGCGGGACACGCGCCGGCCAAAGTGTTTTTCAGCGTGGGAATAGCATGGTGATGGCGAAACGAAAACCCCAACCTTGTGGACCATCGTCAGGGCTGTCGAGCCAGTAACGTGGTCCCGCCTGCACCGTCAGTGGCTGGCCGCCGATTTTCAGTAGTTGCGTAACGGTCAGGTTGACCGGCACCGACCATTCGCGTGATTGCCAGTTGTAAGTTGATTCAGTGTTCACGCCCCACGTGGTCAACGTGCTGGTGGTATAGGACAGGAAGGGTTGCAGGAAGGTCTGGTTGACCTTGTCCTTGTCATCCGGCGGGCTGCCGTCCAAGCCCCAGATGTGATTGGCCAGGATGCCGTGAGTCCAGCCATTTTCCTGTTTAAGGGCAACCGCTGTCGGGCCTATCCCCCATTGCTCGCTGCCGAGCAATTCATCACTGCCCGTGGGAATCAATATCGCCGGGCCGACCCCGAGTATCCAGCCACTTTCCGTGGGTTGCTTGGGAGAGAAGAAAAAACTCTGCGTGATATCGCCAACGCCGGATTTGTCCGCCGCGCCATTCGGCGCCAGGCCGTGCTGGTCGATGACTGGAAGTATGGTGCGGGAAATCAGGTTCCAGTCATCGTTAAGGGTAAACGGCAGCACGGGTTGAATATTGGTGACACTGTGCATGCCCTCACCGGTCGGGCCCATTTTCTGATCCCAGTTGTACTGCACCGGCAGGCTGTACATGGCCGCCACCGGGTTCAGGGCTTTCTTGGCCAGCTCTGCGGAATCCTCAGCCTGAGCCCCTGGCATGAACCCCAGCATGGCGACCAGCGTCGCTCCAGCACTTAAAAACGGCTTTTTAGCATCCATATCTGGTCACCTCTGAAATGATCGTCAATGGGTGACAGGCTTTGGCTCGGGCAATTTGTACTCATTGTTCTGAACGGATTTGTCCGGCATGTAAACCCGGAAAGCCAGCGTCCAGTTGTCTGTAGGCGCGATGAGCAAGTTCGCTGCATCCTTGCCACAGCTTTGGGGACTGCCAAAGTGCAGGGTGAAGGTCTTGCCATCCTTATTGGGCACGATCTCGTGGTTCGAAAGGCTGGAACCCTCTTCGGTGTGCAGGTATAGATCGTCACCGTAAATCGTCATGGAATAAAAGCCCAACTGCGGGTTGGCCATGCCAGGCACTGGGTAGTTCGCGGTGTAGCAGGTGTCCTTCTTGACCTTGTAGGACTTGAAGGAATACCAGGCATGCTGGTCGGGCAACAGCCCGGTCGCCACTGCCACGCCGACGTTGATGTCATCCTGTGGGATCGTTCCGCGAGCCCCCATGGTTTTACTCACTCCACGGGTGTCGGCGACTTTCACGTAGTGCGCTTTCACCTGCTTCAGTTGGTCCTGATTCCAGTCAATGGCCTTGAAGGCTTTGGGCGTGTACCCAGCCGGAAAGCTGACCTTGTACTCATCCTGAATGGCATTGGCCTTTGCCACGTCTGCTGGATCATTCGGGTTCACCTGAGTGCGGATATTGACTACGACGAAATCAGTGACGGTTTTCGGGTCGATGGTGTATTCACCCCCGCCGTAATAGACGTTGTCGGTGACATGGTCATGCTGCATGACGTGCACCGAGGTGTAACGCCCATCGCCCTTGGGCACATGGATGGTGGCGCCGTGAGACGCATCGATGATGGCGAAGGAATACAGCGTATCGCGATTCATCAGCACGGCTGGCTGCTTGTCGAGTTCCATGGGTTTGCGGTGGTTATAGAACTTGTTGGTCGCGCCGAGCTTCACCTCATTTTGCATGGACTCATCCAGTACAGCGAAAGCAAAGTTTTCACGGGTAACAGCAACGTTCTTTTCGTTGACCAGCGTCGACTCAAGTTTTCGGGCCGCATCCAAGGTAAGCAGGGGTGTTTTATCCTCGGCCTGTGCAGCATGAATACTCGTTGCCAATAGACTCAACAGAACAGCAGTTGGGGCCAGTAAATTCATCGAGAACGCTCCTTGCATAGATTAAAGTAAAGCTTGTCAGTGATTCAGCAGTGCGGTGCCGCCGGTAGATGGGAGGTCTAATGCCATTCGGCAAATGCGGTTCTCTGGCACGCCGCTGCCACCATCGATTGGCCTGATTTTTTAGTCCGTTACTTCACCTTGACGACATCGTCAGGCTTCCAGGTTTGGTCATAGAACGCGTCTTCCGCGCCATAGAGGCGCAAGGCAACCAGGAAATTGCGACCGGGGATGGTCTGGATGAACGCGGAGTCCGCGACATCAGCAGGTTTGTCCGGCCCGAACCAGATTTCGATGGAACCGTCCGTCTGCTTGGGAATGTCGTAATAACCGTTGGTGGAGGGCATCAGTTGCTTGGTCTGCGGCATGGTGCCGTCGGTGATGTTGTAGGCCGTAACAGCCCAGAACAAGGCTGCCGGTGCATTCGGCGGCAGACGCAGCTTGTAGGTGCCGCCACCTTCGAGGTATTTCCCGTCCTTGTCGCGAGCGGTGAACGGATACTTCGAACCGGCGCCAGTGGTATGCATCACCATTGCCGGTGCCGATGAATAGGCGAACTGGAAGAAGTTGGCGCGCTGACTCACGTCCAGGTAACTGTCTTGCATCCACTCCGCCGTGCCACCCGCCCAGGTGTTCTCGTACTGGCGATCCGTATAGTAGAGATTACGCTTGTCCTCGCGTCCCAACTGGCGGTTAGCGAGGATCATTCGAGGCGCCATCTCGACCGCCTTCTTCAGCAGGGCCTGCTGCTGCTCGGTGGGTTTGAACGGCTCGCCCTTGATGATACCGATGGACGCCAGCACCCCGCGCAACTCAGGGTCAATTGCCTCTACCGGCTCGTAGTCGACAAACGCCTTCAACTTGGTCCAATACTCATTGTCCGTCGGATACATCATATTCAACGCCTTGCCACTGGCGTCAGGGAACTCCATGGGCTTGGCGTCCTTCTCCGTCGCCCACAGTGGATAGACACGGGTAGTCTCCGCAGATTTGACTGCCGGCACCGGGTCAGGCTTGCCCTCGCCCTTGGCCATGACGGTGCGGAAGAACAGAAACACGTTATAGGTGCGCGACTTGACAACGAAATAGCTGGCCGGTACCGGCCCGGTGTAGTCCGGAGGCAAAATCAGATACAGGCCACCCCGCGCGCGGTCTGGCCCGACAGCACCGACATCGGTAAGCGTTCGCTGGAAGAAGTCGGTAAACATGCCGATGACGTTAGGTGGCGCCTTGACCACCAGCGGCCCGGCTTTCTTCAGATCCAGGTAGCTCATGGAATAGATCACGTCAGCATTGGGCGTCGGCACCATGGCACGTGAATCCATACGCTGCTTCCAGATTGGCAGCACGTTGTAGCCACTTCCGAACGCTTTCTCCGATCCGTCACGCAAGCCGATGACATTGAGCGCCGGCAGCATGGTCATGTAGGCGTGAATTGCGCGCTGGTAGTACAACTCGTCACGCAGGGATTCGGCCTCCTTCGGATCGAGCCAGTTACCATTGTTGAGCTGTTTGAGCAGCGGAGAAGAAGGCGCCTGTTCCTCCGCACTGACCATCGGCGTGAAGCACAGCGCGACGACAAGCGTCGAGGCGGTCAACGTCATTGCCACTGAAAGCTTTTTTAACGCGTGAGTCATCTTCGATGTCCTTGCATGAAAGCGCTCTCAAACGAAGCGTCGGACTGCTGCAAGGCCATCTATTGAGGCTGGCATTCAGCATCCGTGCTCCCCATTTATGTGTTCAGGAGTCTAGATGCTGAGTGCCATATGACAAGGAAGGTCGATTGGAACGTCTGCTAAGGGTCGTTCACTGCCGGTCATGTTCGCTAAGGGAGTGGGTCAAATCCGGCGCAGATGGCTGGTTAGGTCGAATGCAAATGGGTGGTCAAGTCAGTGTAATTGCCTAGGCGTCAGCGCTCGCGCCCGCGGCTAGCTCAGCTAGTCTTCCCGCACCAGCTACTCAAGGACGATACCCGTGTCAGATAACTCTGAAGCCAACATAGCCACAGCAGACGCACTCACACTGCTCCTGCACAACCAGCACGCCATATGTGCGGCCATTGAGGAAGTGACCAAGTGGCTTTCTGAGAATGGAGTTGGGTGCGTTGCCACTAACGCAATTGCGGCCATGGAAACGCTGGACCGGAATGCTCAAGACATCTCAGACGCCATCATGCGACTACGGCAGTTATAGGTATGCCTTAGCTGATACGCGAAAATCTGTGTTTATTTGCCCTTCCCGCTTGATAAGTAACACTCAAAGTGCAACAGTATTAGTGAGACACCTAAACTGATACGGGACGCACATCATGTTCATCCGCGCATACCTCCGAGCATCAACAGACGAGCAGGACGCCGGTCGCGCCCTACTTTCGCTTGAGCAGTTCGCCACGGACCATAACAAAGCTATTGCGAACGTGTACCTAGAGAACGCGAGCGGCGCCTCGGTAGACCGACCTGAGCTGATGCGCCTGCTCAAAGATGCGCGCAATGGGGACGTGCTGCTGGTGGAGTCGATAGATCGGCTCTCACGATTACCTGTAGAGGACTGGCAGAAACTCAAGGCTGCAATCGACGCCAAAGGACTGCGCATCGTCGCGCTCGATCTACCGACCAGTCACCAAGGAATGCAAGACACCAAAGGCGACGAGTTTACCGGTCGGATGCTGGGGGCGATCAACTCAATGCTAGTGGAGATGATGGCCGCGATCGCACGCAAGGACTACGAGCAGCGCCGCGAACGTCAGGCCCAGGGTATCCAGAAAGCCAAGGCGGAGGGCAAGTATCAGGGTCGGCCGGTCGACATCGATCTGCACAAGCGGGTGAAGGAATTGCTCAAAGCAGGCCTCGGCATCCGCGCCACCGCGCGACACGCCGATTGCTCTACGACCACAGTGCTAAAGATAAAAGATACACTTCTACCCTCTATTGAGGTGCAGGACTAACGCCTGACAAGTATGGCGGTCGTGTTCCAATAATCTGCAGCAAGGCCAATCTTAATGTCATCAATCACCGCCTTGCCAGCACCGTCAGGTGTTGGGTAAACCCGAGCCGCGTTGACACCTGCTTTGCTGCAGAGAAGCAAAAGCCGTACAGCCTCATAAACCGGAATCGTCAGTTTTATCAATGGCGATGGAATATCCGAAAAATAGTTTTCCAGACCTTGCACTAAAAATCTGCCCGCTCTCTGACCTGAGTGAGGATGTACACTGAACAAACCGCCCTGAGCAGCTAAATGGCTGCTGACTGATCCTGGAGCGTTGTAAAGCGTAACGTCTGGATGCAAAGGTAACTGTTCTGCATTCAATGCCCACACCGCTAGTTTGGAGTTCTCATTCCATGCGGAGTACCGGCCTACAGCTCCGCTTGCGGCGAAGTACATCGCCACAGCGGGATTTACGCTCCAATCAAGGAGGCGAGTTGGAACACCATGATGCTGAGCCATCGCCATCAAATTAAGTGCAAGCCTGTTCGGCCATAGCGAAGGCATCTTGTAATAGGCATCTGCTCTCTGCGTGTTGATTACCTCGTCGCGAAACTCCCGAGAGTCGCCGAAAACAGTGATCCCAACAGTGTCGCAATGAGCCAGAAAGGTTTGGAGAATGGCTAGCTCTAAAAAAACCATCTCACTAGCGTCGTCAAATGCGTCTAAAGGGATAATTGGCGATTCTGATGATTTCCGCAGAATCGATGGAATAAGAGACCAGTCAGCGTCACCTTGACCGCGGTACACGAACCGAGCAGGTCCTTCAGCAAGATCTGATGTGGGGGAAAGAGCCAGCCAGAGCTCATCTGCGGTCTGGAAATGACGCTCCTCGTATGTTCCAAATTTCCGGCTCAACCACTGTTCCTTAAAATCAATATTTTCCAACGAAAAAGCCCCGATGAGCACTGCGGATCGGGGCTTTTTATTTCTTGCTGCTGCCACCCTGCTGTCATGCCTTCTTAGCTGTCAGGCGAAATAAGCGGGAAGCTTTGAATTATATGGTGTCCCAGGGCAGGTTCGAACTGCCAACCTTCCCCTTAGGAGGGGGATGCTCTATCCAATTGAGCTACTGAGACATTCGCCATCCGGAAACCTGCCGAGAGGCATCATGCAGCGACGGCGTGCATGTTAACGGGCAACCCTACTTTTGTCATGTCGTCCGCATGCTTTTTAAGCGTAGGCAATGTTCCCATCATTTGCCGATGGTCGCCGGTCGTGCAAATAACATCCCCCCAAAAAGCCATCATTGCAAAATGCACGAACCAAACCTTCCAGTCGAACCCTAATCCCCTGTATTTGAAGGACTTATCCCATTTAGACTGTTGGCACGCTGGCTGCTTTAGTAACCTGTAAAGCATCGGAGATCATTCCCATGAACAACATCCTTCTTCTTTCGAACGTGATCGCGCTGGCGCTTCTGCTGGGATTCACTTTCACACCCGAGAAGGATGAAGAGTCGATCGTCCAACGGATACCGCATTATCTTCAGCTGCAAAAAGCCCCTCAGTTGGCCGTCATGAACACCGATTCAGGCTTTGCAATTCAAAGCGGTAGTCAGGGGATAGCCGCTTTGCCCGCTCATTCTTCAGATCGTTTGGTATTTTGAATCATTCAGGAGCATCAGTATGTCCAAGTCCGCCGCAGGATTTTTCGTCCTGGCCCTAATAAGCGGCATTTTCCATTTTTCATCAGCACACGAGACGTATCTCACCATCCCACTGATTGCTTGCGGCGCTTTTTCTTCTCTGTTCATCCTGGCATTGATCGCCGGTCGTAAGATCAAGTTCGACCCGGTGCTTCGCTAACATCCTCGCAGCACCGTCGACAGGCGAGGACAACCAGAGTGACCTCGCCCAAAACGCTCCCGAAACCGAGTCCAGAATCGCGAAATCAACCGCGCCAATTTTATGGCCACGGTATCTGATCAGCTCGACTTCCTGCGGAGCCCCTCCCCGGCTAGCGCCTCGATAAAACCCTGCCATCCATCCTGAAACTGCCTACTTCAAGATCCTTTAACTAGCGAATCGGCCATTTGCCACTATTCTCTAAAAGGAAGGTCTCTGCGGAACCCCGCATAGCTAGCGACTTCCGGTGGCGCTTGGGAAATCGCTTTGTAAGCAGGAGGTCGCGGGAGCAGGACAGTCCCGGTCAAAGTTTCAAACCAGTCCGCATTTCTGATGATTGGTGCTGGCAGAACGCCTTTATCCAGTTCAATATTTGTCACAGAATTGACGCCAACGAACTGGCAATCTTGAGGCATGATGCGGGCCTCTATCAATTCAGGTTGAACATTTGGCCAGAGCGCTTGTCCTATCAGACATCCTGCGGCCAATCCCGAGAACCGCTCCCCTGAACTAACCGGTTAAATATATGCGCCCATTGAAACAGGCAATTTATTCCAGCCGTACGGCTGACAAGT
>Ga0160467_100968_pt1 | contig 16317 bp, 17 predicted proteins | sample HID1972I_E11MG_FD_108221 | JGI IMG/M metagenome (GOLD analysis project Ga0160467, IMG submission 108221) | Enriched pill bug-associated microbial communities from UW Madison campus, WI, USA - HID1972I_E11 MG | ecosystem: Host-associated > Arthropoda: Insects > Digestive system > Unclassified ...
AAGTAATGATGAAGATCGAAGTACCTATTAGGGAAGAATCGAAAGTTTCGTTAAGAAATTATTTAAGAAAAGTACCTGTAGCGCCTGACAATGCATTGTGTAAGGATTTACTAGAACTGTTTGATAAGAACTCTAGCTGCGAGTGTATCGTGCTTGAGGATAAGCTAGGTGCCGTTGCGGGGCTGGCAATGCGTCATCGCTTTTCTTATAAGCTTGCACACCGCTATAGCGTTGCTTTATTTTACAATCGTCCGGCAATGCTGCTTGCGGATTCTAATCCAGTTATAGTAAATTGCGATGAAAATCCTCATCATTTAATAGAGCTGGCTATGACTAGAGATGGAGATAACTTATATGATTGCATTGTGCTAACGGATAAAGGAAGATACTTAGGAGTTTTGACGGTAGGTGATTTGCTGCAGCTGGTAAAAGCACTTGAACAAGAGGCTGAGAAGTCACGTAAAGAAATTGTTCAATCGGCAAGTGAGCTAATTCGTGGGATAGCCGATGATGTAAAGAAAGTTGAGGAGTCTGCTTTAGCTGGGGATAACTTGACGATGAAAATGGTAGATTTGACATTAGTGGGCAAAGAAGAGCTAAATGGAGCACTAGAATCATTTTACAGCTTAGAAAAAAGTGCCGAACTTCAGGAAGCTCGTATGAAAGAGTTGCAACAAGAGGCGGGAGCTATCGGATCAGTTTCCAAGTTAATTAAGGAGCTTGCAGAGCAGTGTAACTTGCTTTCAATCAATGCATCGATTGAAGCAGCACGCGCTGGAGAATATGGTAAAGGCTTTGGTGTAGTCGCCGGAGAGTTCGCTAAGCTCGCTGATCAAACTAAAAAATTCGCAGTGCAAATAACGGCGATAACTGAAGCGATAGCGACATCCATTGAAGCAGCGAGTGTTCAAGTAGAAGAAGGGCGAGGTCTTACTGCATCGAGTAGTAAACATATTGAAGCGGCGAATGAGGTCTATTTGCAAATATTCAGGTCAGCTGCTGACAACAGATCGAATGTGAGAAAAATTGGCGAGCAGGCAACTGAAGCCTATAAGCAAGCTATGGATGTGTTTGAAAAGATGGAGCTGCTGGAGAAACAGTAAAGCTTATCTTAATAAGCTTTGTTTACAAAACCTTTACAATCCACAAACATGCTATTAACAATAGCGTAGTAGTATCTATTAGGGAAAGCACTGCTCGGTTACTACAATTGTGTGGACGAAGTGGTTTCAGATTGCGACAAAGGCAATGGAGGAGTGTAAAACATGCGTGTAAGAAAAGAATTTGATCTTGAACTTGAAAAGTTACATCAATGGATTGTAGAGATGGGTAACTTTGTGGAGCAGGCTTTGGCGAAGTCGATGCTGGCATTGGCAAATATAGATGTTGAAGCTGCCCGTGTTGTTGTTGAGAATGATCAGCAGCTGAACGTTATGGAGGAACAAATAATGGATTTGGGTGCGCGTCTCATTGCGACCCAACAACCTGTAGCCAAAGATCTAAGAAGGATACTTTGCGCTTTCCGTATTGCCAGTGATTTGGAGCGTATGGGTGATCTTGCCGTAGACGTTGCCAAAATCGTATTGAGATTAGAAGGCCAGCCATTAATTAAGCCACTAATTGATTTGCCACGCATGGCTGATTTAATTGGACAAATGACATTTGAGTCGATACAGTCATTCGTACAAGAAAATGTTGACCTTGCATATAAAATGGCGAAGGATGACGATCAGGTTGATGCGTTATATGGACAAATTATTAGAGAATTAACTCTTCTTATGATGGAAAACCCTCGCAATATCGCTCAAGCGTCATTACTGAGCTTTATTGGACGCTCTTTGGAGAGATTCGGCGACCATGCTACTAACATCGGAGAGAGTGTTGTTTATCTAGTAACTGGTGAACGACCAGATCTGAATCAATAACTTTGAAGGAATCAATAATGTCGAACTGAAAACTTTTTTACCAAGCTGAAAAGACTGTCTAACGTCATTAGACCATGATGATTGGACAGTCTTTTTATTTTATCTATCATGGCAATCTATTCTTTTCATTGTAATCTATTCTTTGAAAAATAAGCAGTTTACAAGAGATTAACACATTTCATTAATTTTTACACGGAATTAACATTGTGTGTATATTAGCTTTAAAAACAGGGTCTATAATTCATCTTGGGTAGAAAATTAGAAGCAATAAAAAAAGGTGGAGGAATGAAATCATGAAAACAAATGTAACTAAAAAGCTTTATTCGGGGGCAGTTCTTACAGTATTGGCATTTTCATTGGTACTTACAGGTTGTGGTGGTAATAATAATGGAGGTAATAACGGCCAGTCTTCTACTAATACAGCAACAAACTCGCCGGCTTCAAACACTGAATCTACACCAAATGCAGAAACACCTACAGCAAGCGGTACGGTAACCATTGCGGGATCTACATCAGTTCAGCCATTGGCAGAAGAGCTTGGAACATTCTACATGGGAGTTAACGGTGATGCTCGTATTGAAGTAGCAGGCGGCGGATCTGGCGCAGGTGTAAAAGCAGCTCAGTCCGGTACAGCTGATGTTGGTATGGCTTCTCGTGAGCTAAAAGATGATGAAACTGGAATCGAAGCAGTAGTTATTGCAATCGACGGTATTGCAGTGGTTGTCAACAAAGATAATGCTGCTGCTGATCTTACTTCAGAACAAGTTAAAGATATTTTCAATGGAACAATCAAAAACTGGAGCGAAGTCGGCGGTAATGATGCAAACATCGTTGTAGTAAATCGTGAAGAAGGTTCTGGTACTCGAGATGCGTTCAAGGAGCTTGTACTTGGTGAAGGAGACTTCGTAGCAGAAGCGATCATCCAAAACTCTACAGGAGCTGTTCGTGAAGCAGTGAGTCAAGATGTTACTGCAATTGGTTATATTTCATTAGGTGGCTTGAACGATTCTGTTCATGCAGTAAAAGTTGACGGCGTTGAAGCAACTGAAGAAAACATCAAGCAAGGCACTTACCCAATTTCTAGACCATTCAACTTCTTGTTGAATGAAGCATCTGAGCCAACAGATATTACGCAAGCATTTATCGACTATGTATTAAGCCCAGAAGGTCAAGCAGTAGTAGCAGATCACGGTTACGTTACGGTTGAATAAGCATTGTTAGAACTGTGGCGAGGATAGCCTGTTATATGGCTATCCTCGTCATGTATGCAATGCTGCTGCCATAGGCCGTTAAGTCATGGAGGGATAAGGTTGAACCGGATTCTGGAAGAGAAAATTGTGAAATTATTTTTATTCATTACTGCGATTACAGCCGTATTTAGTGTGCTACTGATCGGTATATTTGTTTTTATAGAAGGAATGCCAATCTTTTTTAAGTACGGAATAACCGATGTACTATTTGGAAGTGTTTGGAATCCATCCAATCAGGTTTACGGCATATGGCCTATGATCGTGGGTACAATATATGTGACATTCATCGCAATTTTAATCGGTGCACCTATGGGAATTGGAGTTGCCGTATATTTAGTTGAAATTGCAAATAAACGAATTGCAGCAATTATTATTCCGGCAGTTGAGTTGCTTGCTGGTATTCCATCAGTTGTATATGGATTGTTCGGTATGTTTGCAGTAAGAAGTGTCATAGCCAACCTAGAGCGTGGTCCATTAGCAGATTACTTGCCAGCTAATTATCAAACTGGCTATTCCGTGCTTACCGCGGGAATTATTTTAGCAATTATGATTTTACCTACTATTATTAATATTTCTATTGATTCATTAAAAGTAGTACCACGTGAATATAAAGAAGGCTCACTTGCCTTAGGAGTTTCTCATTGGCAAACGATTTATAAAGTGCTTATTCCTGCAGCGAAGTCAGGAATTATTACGGCAGTTATTTTAGGGATCGGTAGAGCACTAGGGGAAACGATGGCTGTTATTATGGTTATCGGTAATACTCCACTTGTCCCAGCATTCGATTGGACAGGAATTTTTGCTCCAGCAAGATCATTGACGGCTAACATTGCACTTGAGATGGGTTATGCTGGTCCAGAGCATCAGCAAGCACTGTTCGCGACAGGTATTGTATTGTTCGTCTTTATTATTATATTGAATTCACTTACAACTCTGCTGGTTCGCCGCAAAGGAGGGAAATAGATGAACAACGTAGCTCGCAATCAAAAGATTGCCTTTGGGGCCCTTAGCGTACTTGGTTTGTTGACTGTATTTATTTTGATTTATATTATCGGCTATATCGTTAGCCAAGGTATACACATGATAAATTGGGAATTCTTATCAACAAATCCTAGGAAAATGGGTTCAGAAGGTGGTATCTATCCCGCAATTGTAGGCACAGCTTATCTTGTGTTGACAACAATGATAATTGCTACTCCGATTGGTGTTGGAGCCGCAATTTATCTCAATGAATATACGTCCCGTGGTAAAATTACGTCTGTTATTCGGTTTGCAACTGAGGCATTAGCGGGTATTCCTTCAATCGTTTTTGGATTGTTTGGATTCGCATTTTTTGTTATTTTATTGAAGCCTATTACTGGAGGCTGGTCTATTCTTTCCGCATCACTTACTGGTGTGACAATGGTCTTACCTACTATTATTAGGACGGCAGAAGAAGCGTTAAAGGCTGTTCCTGATTCACTGAGAGAAGGAAGCTTGGCACTTGGAACAACAAAGTGGCAAACCATTAGATCATTAATTTTGCCAACGGCACTGCCGGGGATTGTTACTGGAATCATTTTATCGATTGGTCGTGTTGTTGGTGAGACAGCAGCATTCCTGCTAACATTAGGCGGTACAATTCTTATTCCGCATTCACTAATGGATGGAAGTCGAACGCTATCCTTGCACTTGTATATGGTTGCCATGGAGACAGGGGCGATGGATGTTGCTTTTGGTACTGCAGCAGTATTGATTGTACTCATTTTGATTATTAATCTAACGGCGAGTTGGTTCTTCCGTAGACTGATTAAACGTTTCTCATAAGGGAAGTTCAAAAAAAACCCCTTTGATCACGAAGTTTTTTGAACACCCATTAATAGCGAAAAAAACTAACTTTATTTATATATGAAAGGGATTGAGCCCATGCCTACAATTGAGGTTAACCAGAAAGAAGCTACATCATTGGCAGGAACATCGTCTGTGGAGCAAAATATACAAATTCAATCTGAAAACCTGGATTTGTTTTACGGAGATTTTCAAGCACTGCACAACATAAATCTTGATATATATCAAAAACAAATTACAGCACTGATCGGGCCTTCAGGCTGCGGCAAATCCACCTTCCTTCGCACATTGAATCGGATGAATGATCTTGTCAAGGGAGTTAGCATAAAAGGTAAAGTCAATATTGGCAACGAAGATATTTATGATAAAGCGGTTAATGTTGTAGAGCTGCGTAAAAAGGTTGGAATGGTATTTCAAAAGCCGAATCCATTCCCAATGAGCATATGGGAAAATATTGCTTATGGTCCGAAAGCGCACGGGATTAAGAAAAAATCTCAAATTAATGAAATTGTGGAGCGCAGCTTAAAACAGGCCGCACTATGGGATGAAGTTAAAGATCGTCTTCATTCATCTGCTATGGGATTGTCTGGCGGTCAGCAGCAGCGCTTGTGTATCGCTCGTGTTCTAGCTGTTGAGCCTGAAATAGTCTTGATGGATGAACCAACCTCGGCGCTTGATCCGCTCGCTACATTAAAGGTAGAAGAATTGATCAATGAGCTGAAACAATCCTATACTATTGTTATCGTGACACATAATATGCAGCAGGCAGCACGTATTTCAGACGTTACTTCATTTTTCCTAAATGGGAAAATTATCGAAACAGATGATACAGCTAAAATTTTTACAAATCCTGCACATAAGCAAACCGAGGATTATATTACTGGAAAATTCGGATGATTGTACAATGCTGATCGTATTTTTAGCTGAAACGACAAATTACAACAAGGAAAATAAGGACTTTCCCTTGATCCAATGATTAGGGAAGGTCCTTTTTGTGGTATCATAATAGAGAATAACAAGTTAATAGAATGAGGTGCAGCTTCAAATGAATAAATGGATGTTAATTGATGGAAATAGTATTACATATCGTGCGTTTTTCGCTATGCCGCCTCTTACAAATTCTTCTGGTATGCAAACGAATGCGATCTATGGATTTACAACCATGCTGTTGAAGCTGATTGAAGAGCATAAGCCGACGCATATTTTAGTGGCCTTCGATGCAGGAAAAAAGAATTTCAGACATGAGCAATTTACTGAATATAAAGCAGGTCGTCAGAAAACACCTCCTGAGCTGTCGCAGCAATTTCCGATGCTTAAAGAGCTAATTGATGCGTTCGGCATCGCTCAATATGAGATTGAGGGCTATGAGGCTGATGATATTATCGGTACGTTAACTGCCAATGCAGATAAGCAAAACATTGACACCATTGTTATATCTGGTGATAAGGATATGCTGCAGCTTGCTTCTCCTAACGTAACGATTGCTGTTACGAGAAAAGGTGTTAGCGAGGTTGAATTGTACTCTCCTGCAGCTATACAAGAGAAATATGGTCTCGAGCCGAAGCAAATCATTGATCTTAAAGGCTTAATGGGAGATTCGTCAGATAATATTCCTGGTGTTCCTGGAGTAGGCGAAAAAACAGCGCTTAAGCTGCTTCATCAGTTTCCGTCTGTAGAAGAGGTAATCGGTAATGTAGATACACAAAAAGGTAAGTTGAAGGAAAAATTAACGGAGCATCAGCAATCAGCTTTAATGAGCAAGCAGCTAGCTACAATATTCCGGGAAGTGCCGCTTACAATAACCGAGGATCAGATGTCGTATAAAGGCTATGAATCTTCGACGCTCGCAGAACAGCTGCGTAAGCTTGAATTCAAATCCTTATTAGAGCGTCTTGACGTTACAGAAAGCAGCGGATCTAATCAAGAGGAAGCTAAGCAGGCGCTCGCTGCATTAAGCATTCATCATTTGGCGGAAGACAGTCTTGAGTCATTGCCACAGCTTATTACGGCTCTGAACAGCGAGCAAGAGCATGGTTTATTCGTAGAGACGATTGGAGAGAATCCACATCAAGCATCATTTGATGGACTGGCTATTGCTTTCGGTGAAGAGGTATATGTTATAGCTCCTTCATTATTGAAGCAGCAGGAACTATCAGAAGTTGCTGCTTGGCTTGCGGATGAGCAGGTTAAAAAGTATGGCTATGATCTACATAAAGTAGAGCTCACGCTGCATTGGCATGGGATTAGCCTCGGAGGAGCCTTTTTTGACGTCCAGCTTGCAGCATATCTGCTAGATCCTACCGACGGCAATCAGCTACTGCACACTATAGCAGAGCGTAACGGAATTTATGGCTTGCCTTCTGATGATGAAGTATATGGCAAGGGTGCCAAGCTGAAGCTCCCGGAACAATCGGAGCTATTCAACCATTTGGCTGTGAAGGCTAGTATCGTTCAGCAGCTTGTACCGAAGCTGAATAATCAGCTTGACGACACATCGATGTCTTCACTTTATTATGATCTCGAGGGGCCATTGTCACGAATTCTATCGCATATGGAGCGCCTAGGCATTAACGTGGAGCGCAAAGAACTTGAGCAGCAGGGTGTAGAGCTTGAAGCTGCATTAACTCGTCTTACATCTAACATACATGAGCTTGCTGGTGTGGAGTTTAAGATAAGCTCACCGAAGCAGCTCGGCGAAGTGCTTTTTGAAAAGCTTGGTTTACCAGCAAAAAAGAAAACAAAAACAGGCTATTCTACGGATGCAGAAGTGCTTGAAGAGCTTGCACCATACCACCCAATCGTACAGCATATTCTCGATTATCGTCAGCTTGCTAAGCTGCAGTCGACGTACATAGAAGGCTTGTTGAAGGAGATTAGAGAGGAAACAGGCCATATTCACACCTATTATCGTCAGACGATTGCTGCAACAGGTAGATTAAGCTCTCAATTCCCTAATCTACAAAACATTCCTATACGGCTTGAGGAAGGAAGGAAAATACGTAAAGCGTTTATTCCTTCAGAGCCTGGTTGGAGCATTGTTGCTGCTGACTATTCGCAAATCGAGCTGCGTGTGCTTGCTCATATATCTGGTGATGAACGCTTGAAGGAAGCTTTTATCCATAACCATGATATCCATACGAAAACTGCGATGGATGTATTCGGAGTTACAGCGGAGCAAGTAGATAGCAATATGCGTCGTTCGGCGAAAGCAGTTAACTTCGGAATCGTATATGGCATAAGTGACTTTGGTCTTTCGCAGAATCTGGGCATTACGCGTAAGGAAGCGTCACAATTTATTGAGCAATACTTTAATGTATTTAGCGGGGTTCGGAAATATATGGACGATATCATTGCTGAGGCAAAGAAAAACGGCTATATCGTCACCTTGTTAGACCGTCGTCGTTACGTACCGGATATTCATTCTTCTAACTTTAATATTCGCTCCTTTGCTGAACGAATTGCAATGAATACTCCAATTCAAGGTTCAGCGGCAGATATTATTAAACTTGCGATGGTTCGCATGAACGATGAACTTAAGCAGCGTAATCTACAAAGCCGTATGCTGCTACAGGTGCATGATGAGCTTGTATTTGAAGTTCCGCCACATGAGCTTGAGCTTATGAAGCAGCTTGTACCGGAAGTTATGGCTGATGCCATAAAGCTTGACGTTCCTCTCGTTGCTGAAGTAAGCTATGGCGATAGCTGGTATGAAGCAAAATAACAAAATGAGGTGACAGCATTGCCAGAGTTACCAGAAGTCGAGACGGTAGCGAGAACTTTAAAGTCGCTTGTACAAGGAAAAACAATCTCGGATGTGCAGGTGTTTCTGCCTAGAATTATTCAAAAGCCTGCAGAGATTGAACAGTTTTGTTCCGCATTAATTGGTCATACGATCGTTGATGTAGCAAGACGCGGAAAATTCCTTCGAATTATACTAGACGGATTAGTGCTAGTCTCGCATCTGCGAATGGAAGGCCGTTATGGTGCTTTTAATGATGATGAACCGGTCGAAAAGCATACACATGTTATATTTAGCTTTACGGATGGGACACAGTTAAGATATAAGGATGTTCGTCAGTTTGGAACGATGCATCTATTCAAGGAAGGTGAGGAGCTGCTCGAGCTGCCGCTACGAAAGTTAGGCATTGAGCCTTTGTCGGATCAATTTACGCACGAGCTGCTTCGCAGCAAGCTGGAGAAACGTACGTCTAAAATAAAGCCTTTGCTGCTCAATCAAGAATTAATTGTAGGGCTTGGGAATATATATGTAGATGAGGCGCTATTTACAGCTAAAATTCATCCAGAGCGTACTCCAGATACACTCTCCAAACAGGAGTGGAAGAAGCTGCATCAAGCGATTGTCGACACTTTATCCAGAGCCGTCGAAGCGGGTGGCTCATCCATTAAATCCTATGTCAATGGGCAAGGGGAAATGGGGATGTTCCAGCAGCAGTTGCTTGCATATGGTAAAGAAAATGAGCCATGTTCTAGCTGCGGAACTTCGATCGTTAAGTTTGTCGTTGGTGGAAGAGGTACGCACATATGCCCTCAATGCCAACGTATGAAGAAATAGAATAATCACGGAAATCCTTTTCTACGCATATGATACGTTACGCTCGTAGGCATTCGTCTACAACGTATTGTAGAGGTGTAGGAAGGAGATCGAACATGTTATTCGTGCATTTTGCATCTATGGCGGCATTAGCCATTGCTGTGAGTCTAGATAGCTTCGGTGTCGGAATTACGTATGGTTTGCGTAAAATAACGATTCCGTTTCTTTCAATCCTCATTATTGCTTGCTGCTCAGGTGGCGTCATAGCAATTTCGATGCAGGCAGGTGCTTGGCTGTCTACTTTTTTGCCGCCAATTGCAGCTAGTCGAATTGGAGCGGTTATTCTAATAGCAATTGGTTGTTGGGCTTTATATCAATATTATCGGAATCTGCGTGAGCAGAGAGAAGGCAAGTCTGAGTTGCCGGCAGATGGTCAGGATGATCGTCAGCAACAACATCGTGAGCAGCAAGAAAAGCTTGATATTATTAGTTCTACATTGTTCACAATTGAACTGAAAAGGCTTGGAGTTGTCATTCAAATTTTACGTAAGCCGCAAACGGCGGACTTTGATGCCTCGGGGTATATTTCATCGTCTGAGGCGTTAATGCTTGGCATCGCTTTGTCGCTGGATGCACTTGGTGCAGGACTTGGAGCGGCTATGCTTGGTCTTCCTGCAGTATATACACCATTGATTATTGCTTGCTTTAGCGCAATTTTTTTAGTTGCTGGGACAATGCTCGGAAGAAAGCTATCGCATTTGCCGATTATACATTATATAAGTGGTCTGCCTGGACTGCTTTTAATATTGCTAGGTGTTTTGAAATTATTTTAAAGAGGTGAATGCAATGCTGATCGGATTAACAGGCGGAATTGCTTGTGGTAAAAGTACAGTCAGCGCCATGCTTGTAAAGCATAATGCTTTGCTTGTTGATGCGGATCAGGTTGCTCGCGACGTAGTGGAGCCAGGTGAGACTGCTCTACTACAGATCGCTGAAGAATTTGGAAGTAATGTACTCAATTCAGATGGCAGCTTAAATCGAAAGCAATTAGGGGCAATTGTTTTTTCAGATTCGGACAAGCTTAGACAGTTAGAACAGATTACACATCCAGCGATTCGAGCTCGCATGTTGCATTCAATTGAGCTGTACAAGCAGCAGCAGCCGGAGGCGTTGATTGTAGCTGATATCCCTTTGTTGTATGAAACGAATCAAGTTCATTTATATGAAGGCATACTAGTAGTTTATATCCCGCGTGAGTTGCAGATTGAACGGTTAATGAATCGTAACGGGATAACGAAAGAAGAAGCGGAAGCTCGTATCGCATTACAAATGGATATCGAAGAAAAGAAAAGGCGTGCTGACTGGGTAATTGATAACTCTTCAACTCTAGAAAGTACTGAGCAGCAAGTTGTTTCGCTTATAAAAAGGCTTGGTGGTCAATGAAGAAGAAACGAATGCGTCGTAAGCTGCTCTTGTTTATTATTATAACGTTTATTGCAATATTGTTTATTCAGTCAAGTTGGATTAGTAAGTGGATGTACCCTGTAAAGTATGAGGGTATCATTATTGACAAGTCTGATAAATATGAAGTGGACCCTCATCTTATAGCAGCCGTCATACGTGTTGAATCCAATTTCCAAACAGGTAGGGAATCTCATAAGGGTGCTGTAGGATTGATGCAGCTTATGCCGACAACGGCAGAGTGGATCATTGAACGAGCAGATATGCACACAGTCACCGCGGATGAGCTTAAGTTTAATCCTGAATCGAATATAGAGCTCGGGGCATGGTATTTGAAGCATTTATTGGGTCAATTCGATGGGGATGTTATTAAGTCCATTGCGGCGTATAATGCTGGACCGGGTAATGTATCAAAATGGCTGGAAGAAAACACATGGGATGGAAGCTACGAAACAGCAGATCAGATTCCATTTGGTGAAACGCGTCAATATGTGCAAAAGGTAATATATTATTACAACAAGTACAAAGAGCTTTATCCTAGGCTATAGTGTTAGTATTTCATAATAAATATTGAATTGGAAATTGATACAGTAGGAAAAAAGGGATGAAAAGCTGGACTGGGCATTACAGCAATATTATAATATAGATAAATTTTATAAGGCGTTAATAAGCAATGAGACTGCCCTTCATTAAGAAGAGCAGACCCACCGCTACATCTAAAACAATTATAAATTAACGTTGACCTGCTAGAGATTGCTCAGCGATTTGTACTAGACGACGAGTGATGTTACCACCGATATAACCTGCGTCTTTAGTTAGGATATTACCGTAGTAACCGTCTTGTGGAATCGCGATACCAAGTTCTTGAGCTACTTCGAATTTCAAACGATCAATAGCTTCGATTGCTTGAGGAATTAGCAATTGGTTGCTGTTACGATTTCGTGACATATTGTTTCACCTCCTTGCGGTTGGTAAATGTATTATGTGCGAGATTTAATGATTTATTACAGGAAACGTCTGGCAAAAATGAAAGGAGGGGTGCTTATGAAGTGTCCATACTGTGATTATTCAGGCACTAAGGTATTAGATTCTCGCCCTGCGAATGAAAATAAATCGATTCGCAGGCGCCGTGAATGTGAGAAATGTAGTAGGCGTTTTACAACTTTTGAAATGATTGAGGAAACTCCGCTTATTGTTATCAAAAAAGATGGCAGCCGCGAGGAATTCAGCCGCGATAAAATTCTTAGAGGCTTGATTCGAGCATGCGAAAAGCGCCCAGTACCAGTAGAGCGCTTAGAGGTGATCGTATCGGAGGTCGAGAAGGAGCTTCGTACAACTGCATTGGCAGAAGTGGAGAGCAGTGCTATTGGTACTAGCGTAATGACTCAACTGTATCCTGTCGACGAGGTTGCGTACGTACGTTTTGCTTCCGTATATCGTCAATTTAAAGATATTGATATGTTTATGAAAGAGCTTAGCACGCTGCTTTCTAACTCGAATATCCGTACATCAGAAGATTAATGACACGTCAAGGGCCCATCGTCAATTACAATGACGATGGGCCCTTGTTATAAAGAAGATATGCATTAAGATGGCAGGATAGTAACCGCTGCTTGCTTGCCGCTTAATTGAATACCAGTGGAAGCTTTACCGTATGGCTTCAAATCAGAGATCAACTGCTCCAGCAGTACTTTAGCTTGTGGTCCTTGCTTGCCGCTTAGCTTGATTACGAGTGCAACTGGATGACCAGACTGCAAAAGTTTTTCACATTGTTTAAGCTTCGTATCATAGTCATGCTGTTCAATCGTAGGAGTTAGACGAATTTCTTTTTCCTTTTTCGGAGCTGTATTTTTTTGCTGAGCGACTTGTTTTGCCTTACCGCGAATAACAAGCTGGCATAAAGGTGGGCTGCACATCATATTCAAGCATACTAGATCAGATTGCTGCTCTTTAGCAATTTGCAGTGCTTTTTTTGTAGCAATATGACCTAAGTTTTCGCCTTCCTGATCAAGCAGCTCAACTTCAGCTGCTTTTATTTTATCATTCATAATTAAAACCATGTTGTACTCTCCTAGGTCATTTAATCGTTTAGTTTATTAATTAGTGCCTCTGGGTTAAGCAGTGTCAGCTTTTTATTGCTCAAGTTGAGGAGCTCTTGCTCCTGCAGCTCGATAATAATTTTTGATACCGTTTCTCTTGCAGCGCCAACTGTGTCTGCAAGCTGTTGATGAGTAATCTTCATAGGAATATGGCAGCTGCCATCCTCACGCGTTGCACCGACTTCCTTACCTAAGTCTAATAATCGACGAATAATTCGATTCTGTACATTAAGAAAGGTCAAATCATATATTTGGTGGTTCGCTTTACGAAGTCTTTCCATTGTGTAATTCAACAATAGGAAAGGGACATTGCGATCTTTTTCCACAAGCTGATGAAAATCAGATCGATGCAGCGAATACACTTTAACAGCGTTTAACGTTTCAGCGGTGGCAGAACGACATAGACCAGGCTGCATCAATGCCATTTCTCCAAAGTATTCTCCTTTTGTTAAGTAAGCTAGCGTGATGCGTTTAGCTTTATTGGATGTGTAGATGCTTACCATACCCGAGCGTATAAAAAATATTTGATTACCTTCATCTCCCTCGTGAAATATAATTTCACCTTTTTTATACGTTTCTTCTCTCATATAAGGAACAAGCTGCTCTAGCAAAACCTGGTCAATATCCTTAAAAAATGGGATGGTAGCTCTTAATTTATTCATATCAATGCTTTTCAAGCCAGGATTCCTCACTTTAAATTATTATTTTGTAATCTTACTCACTGATTGTACATGGTGATTTTGTTATTCTAATGGTGGGAGAAGGGAATTGTTAAAATTGAAAGGAGGCTTGTATACTCAATATCTTCATGATAACGGGAATAGTATCGATTATCAATCTATTCAGCTGAAAAATATGGTATTTCCGAAAAAGAGAGCTTTTTTGCTGTTGGGAGGCGGCAAAAAAGGCTCTCTTTTTCGTTGTAATCAGTAAATGATATCGCTATGATTAGATTAGTACATTAGCTTATGTTTTTAGGAGGAATAGGATGAAGCCGCTTATTTTTGTTGATCGCAGACTACCCCAGAATGTTCAACGATACTTAGAGGAGCATTGTTCGGTTTTGACATGGAAGCCAGAGGAAAAACGAGATGAGACGAGACTGCAAGCTTATTTGACTGAAGTAGAAGGCTACTTTACTAGTGGAGCAATGAAAGTAACTGAAGCGCTTCTCGATGCGGCACCGAAGCTGAAAGTAATTAGCACGATGAGTGTAGGCTATAATCATTTTGACGTGCAAGCGATGCGTACGCGTGGAATTATTGGTACACATACGCCGTATGTGCTTGATGATTCAGTTGCAGATCTCATAGTAGGTCTTATGCTGTCAACGGCACGTCGTATTACAGAGCTTGATCGATATATACGGCAAGGACATTGGAAAGGTAATGAAGGTAGAAAGCTGTTCGGTCTAGATGTACATCATCAAAAGCTTGGGATCATTGGAATGGGAAGAATTGGCGAAGTTGTTGCAAAGCGTGCAAAGTTCGGATTTGATATGGAAGTTTCCTATTACAATCGTTCCCGTAAGCAAGCGCTTGAACATAATCTAGGAATTGAATATAAAAGGTTGGATCAATTGCTTCAAGAGTCTGACTTCGTTGTTCTGCTGACTCCTTTAACCCCGGAGACAAAAGGATTAATAGGTACTGAACAGTTTTCAATGATGAAGCAAAATGCTATATTTATAAATGCATCTAGAGGTGCAACTGTGGATGAGCAAGCATTAATTGATGCTTTGCGTAATGATACGATTGCAGGCGCTGGTTTGGACGTGTTTATGCAGGAGCCTCTTCCAGAGCAGCATCCGTTTTTAGAGCTTGAGCGGGTTGTTATGACTCCTCACATTGGGTCTGCGACTGAGGGGACTCGGGATCAGATGGCGATGCTAGCCGCTCACAATCTTGTTCATGCTTTGTTAGGAACGGGAGAAGCACATATTGTGCCAGAGCTGGCACAATAATCATCTTGATGAATACAGATGAAACATAACACTTAACACTTTATGATGATGTAAGAGGGAACGATAAATTATGACAATAGGCATTTTTGATTCCGGCATAGGTGGATTGACCGTCCTAAGTGAAGCGATGAGAAGAATTCCGACGGAGGATTACGTATTCCTAGCCGATACGCTTCATGTTCCATATGGGACTAAAAGCAAGGAGGAAGTCCAAAGCTATATCCTTGATAGTGTTTATCATATGATGAAGTTTGATATTGACGCGCTCGTCATAGCGTGCAATACGGCTACTAGCATCGCAGTAGAGCTGCTGCGGGAACGGTATCCGAATATTCCGATTATCGGAATGGAGCCGGCTGTTAAGCCTGCCGTGGAAATGAACACTTCAACTGGACGAAGAGTGCTTGTGTTTGCCACACCGCTCACGCTTTCTTTGCCGAAATACTATGCCCTCATTACAAGAGTTGATGACAACGGTATTGTAGATTCATTGCCAATGGAAAAGCTCGTTCCGTTTTGTGAAAATATGCAGTTCCATGGCGAAGAAGTAAAGCAGTACTTTATTGATAAGCTTGCTCCTTACAAACTTAATGATTACGGGATGATTGTTTTAGGCTGTACTCACTATCCATACTTTAAGCCGGTGCTTCAAGAAATACTGCCTACTCATATTGGCATCGTTGATGGTAGTGTAGGAACAGTGCGTCGTTTAGCTGCTCAACTGCATCGTTATGGTCTAGTAAGAGGTAAAGGTTCAGCTAAGGTCACATTCTTTAATACAGCGCAAGATGAAGCATACAATGAAAAAATGAAAAACGCTTTATTATATTTACAAAAGCACGAACTATAATGGCATTATATATTCCACATTTTTATGTAATACTCAGTGTGTTTTAAGCTTTTATTAACTTATCATCACTATACTAATCTATATAGAAGTAGATTAGGAGTGGTTATAGTGAAAAACATAAACATGACATGGCTTAGCTGTACATTGCTTGCTTTTAGTCTTTTCGTAGCGGGCTGCAGTACTCCAAGCACAGAGGTCATTACAGAAGCTGTTGCAGTGAGCAGTAACGCGACTTTACAATCTAGCCTAATAGGAAGCGAGATATTTGCTGAAGAGGATATAGACAGCTCATGGGACGAGTCTTCAGCAGAATCTATTGACTTTCAAGGAGATAAAGTTACAACAACGGCCAAACGCGGTGTGTTCGTGGATCAATCTGATGTAACGATT
>Ga0160467_100971_pt1 | contig 16211 bp, 16 predicted proteins | sample HID1972I_E11MG_FD_108221 | JGI IMG/M metagenome (GOLD analysis project Ga0160467, IMG submission 108221) | Enriched pill bug-associated microbial communities from UW Madison campus, WI, USA - HID1972I_E11 MG | ecosystem: Host-associated > Arthropoda: Insects > Digestive system > Unclassified ...
TGTTCCGCTTTTCGCAGCTGCGCAGTTCCTGCTGCGCCATGCGCTGCAGACTGGATCCGCCCGCAGCGATTGTGACCAGACGAGAGGAGGACGCCGCTGGCATTTCCTCGATTTCGGTGGGGCCGGACGGCATGACCCCTTGTGGCGCGCGCACGGTGCGCGTTGTCGCGCGCGATGATTCGTTGATGTAGTTCATGGCATGTTGCTCGAAAGATCCGGCGCCGCGGCAGGCGCCGGAGAGATTCGCGGGAAGGTCAGCGGATGTGACGGGCAATTTCGTCGCGGGTGTTGGACCTTTCCTGCTCGGCCTGTGCCGCCTGCTGGAACAGGTGGGTGCTGCTTTCATCGGCCTTGCCGGCGCTCTGGACAATCGCCTGCGAGGTCTGCTGTCCGGTGCTTGAGTCGACGCGACGCTTTTCCTGCTGTGCGGTCAGCTCGGCGGCGGTGATCTCGTGGCCCGAGCCGGCCACGTTGCCGGTGGCATTGGCAGACTGGCCGACGACCTGGCCGGTCTGGGTCAGCACGGCGCTCTGGGTGGCGTTGAGGTTGTGCGTGGCCATCAACTCAGCCGCCTGGTTGCGCTTGTCGACGGACGCCTTACCGAGCACCATGCGCTGATCCTGAGACACCGCCCTTCCGTTCGTGCCATACGCGCCGGTGGTGTAGCCCTTGGCAAGCTTCACATCCATCTCGGCGGCGTCCTTGTTCAGACCGTTCGCCTTTACCTGGTTGCTGCGTATGCTGTTGACGTTCTTGACAGCCGCCGTCGTCGCCACCGAAACGGCCACCGCCGAAACAACCACCACGACCGCCAGCGAGACAACCTTGGCAAGCTGCTGCTGCTTGGCGCTGTCGACCATGCGTGCGCCCATGTCCTGTATGGATTTTTCCGCGAACACCAGCATCGAGGCCGCGACCTCGCGTTGCGACGCGGCCAGCTTCATCAGGAACGCGACCAGCATCAGCACATAGGCAAAGCGCGGGTCGGTATGCAGGCGGACCGGAAGCTCTTCGTCGGACATGTCACCCGCCTCTTCGATGAGGCTCTTGAGCAGCGGCGCGTCGCTGAGCAGCGCGCCGAGCGCGGTCTGTTCGAACGTTGCCGACGAGGTGCGCCCGCTGATGGCCGCGAGGTCCTCGATGGACGGGTATGCCATCGATCCATCAGGGCTGACCAGGCCGATCAATGCCTTCAGATTCTGCTGCACGGCCACGAACGGAGCCGTAGCCATCAGGCTGTCAGGCACCGTGCCGCCTGCATCCTGGATCTGCTTCTGTACGTCAGGATCCAAGGCCAGTATCGCCGAATGGCTTAATTCGCTGAAAGCGTTCTGGATGGCACCGGCATCCGCACCACCCATGCCAATCGACAAGCTGGCCGCGAGCATGGCGAGTTCGTCCTTGTTGGCAGGCGGGCGCGACGGCGACTCAAGCAATGGCGCACCGTTGGATGTCGGCCCGGTTCCGCGGCTGGCAGAGGCCAGCACGTCGGCAATGCGACCGGCCTGCGCCTCGTCCTGGGATTCCACGGTCTTCTGCGGCGTGGCTGCGATGGCGTGGTTGAAGGAGTTTCGAATGATGTCACGCGCAATGACGTTGATGGCGTTCATGGATGGTTACCTGTTACGAAGGGGGCGGAAGCGCGATCAGGCGTGACCGCGGATATGGGAGAGGACAGTCAGGGCGGTATCCGTGTTTTCCTGATTGACACTGGCCATCTTCTTGAGCAGATCCAGCGCGGAACGATCCAACACGGCGGCGGCGTCACGGATCCTGTTGAGCAGCTCACGCATGACATCGCTGCCGAACAGGCTTTCTTCGATGGCCGCCAGAAGCTTCGCCACGTCAATCATGATGCCGGCGACGATGATCTGGCCCACCCCCTGGGTCACCGCTCCGGCGACGCTGAGCAGCTGGCCGATCACCTGTACGACCTCAGCCACCTGCCTTGCAATATCCGCCGCCCGGCCGATGCTCTGCACGGCCATCATGGACTGCAGGGCACCGCCGATGTTTCCTGCAGCAATATTGGCAAGGACAAACACCACGACCACTACCACGGTCGCTGCGATCCGGCCGATGGTTTCCGCCAGCTGTTCTCCCACACCCAGCCCGACCAGCGCGTCCTTGATGGCGTTGCCAAGCACTTCGGTGAACTTTCCCACCACGGAGAATCCGCCCGCGGCGCCTGACATGCTGTCGATGGTGTACAGCATGCCCACCACGCCTACGGCGATCATCGCGGGGTTGAACGTCACCGCACCGATCACCAGTACTGCCACGCTGGCTACTGCAGACACCCAGCCGAGAATCTTTCCGGCGCAGCCAGTCTTTTTTTCCGCATCGCGCGCCCTTTGCTGCTCTTCTTCGTGCTTGCGGGAGCGCTCCAGATTCTCTGCTTCGCGCGCCTTCAGCGCGGCCATCAGCGCTTCGGTTTCGCTCTTCAGCTTTTCCAGCGCGACATCGGCACTGAGCTCGCTCAGCATGGCGATCAGCTGCTGCAGCCTGGCAGCGGCGCTGAGCTCTGTTTCGCTGGGCTTCGGTGTCGCCGTACCGACGGCATGGATGCCATCCATCTCACTGCGATGTACCTCCACTCGCAGCAGCGCTGCGTTGAATGCCTGCCCGGCCGCGGCAAGTTTCTGCGTGGCCTGTTCCAGCCCCGTTTCGGCACGTACCAGGCGCTGCTGTGCTGCATCCAGCTCGGCCTGTTTGCCGGCCCGCGCCGGATCATCAGGCTCCATGCCATCCAGCTCCTTTCTCAGCGTGGCAACTTCTTCGCGGGCAGCTTCCACCGCACCCTGCTGTGCGCCTACCTCGCCAGCCACCGCATCGGCATGTTCACCTGCGGCTTCGGCTGCCTTCAGGGCGGCTTCCAGCCCGGCCGAAAGCTGATTGTTCTGCTCGGCGCGAACCGCCATCCGCGCCTGGTAGGACGCCAGGCGCTGCTTCAGTCCTTCCAGTCCACTGGCCTGAAGACATTGCTGCAGGCGTCCGAAGATCAGCGTCAGCATCGCTTCCGGCGTAAGTTTCTCGCTGCCCGGGCCCGCAGCGTCGCTTAGCCGTGCCATGTCCGGTTGACGCAGCCCGAACGGATCCGTGCCGGCCGTGGAACCGGTGCGGCTGGTCGGCACGGACGCGGACGCCGCAAACTGCCGATACATGTCCTGGGCCGCCTTTTCAGCAGCAGCGGCGATCCGTTCGGCTGCCTCCGCTGCCTTTCCCAGGCCGAAACCTGCAGCGTGCTGGATGGTCTTTTCGTTGCCTTCCTGGCGCACGATCAAGGGTGTCGGCCGCGCGGGCAACGTAGTAAGCAGCAGGTTTGACATGGGGAGTTCCTGTTCTGGAAAGTCCGCGTTGATCCGGACGAATGCCGCGATCACCCATGCGCCCAGCAGGTGCGAAAGAGGTGATCGCCGCGACATGATCAGTATCCCGGCACAGGCTGGTTGCAGCTTTCAGAATCCGCCCATGGTCCCGAGCACGCCGACGCTTCTCATTCCAGATCGAATGGCGGGGATGGCTCCGATGCACCGGCGGTATCCGGTCGGTCCTTCATCGATTGCAGGTATGCAGCAGCGCGGCGCCCCATGTCCGTGCCAGCCGAACGATCAGCCACCGCTTCAAAGCATTCGCGCGCCTTGGCCAGTCGGCCCAGCGCCAGGTGACACTGGCCAACGTGGAACATCGGTCTGTCGTCCTGCAGGTTGAGCGCCTGCGATACCGCGTACATGCCAATGGCCTTCTCGTACTCGCGCTTCAGATGCATCACGGCACCCATTCCCAGCGCGTAGTCGGCGTTGTAGAAGTCGTACAGGCACAGGAAGCGGAAGAACGTTTCTGCTTCATCGAGCTGGCCATTCTGGTAATAGCGATGCGCCAATGCGTACACACCTTCCAGCATATCGCTGTCCACGCCTTTCATATCTGCCAGCGTTGCACCTGAGCGCAGGCCATCCAGAATGAGTCGGGTCACCTCGCTGGACGATCCTGCGTCTGGTGGAAGGGTGGAATCTTTGTCGATCATTCGGGTGTTCCTGTAATGGTAAGAAAGGCGGATCAATGGCGAGCCGTGTGCTCATCTGTGTCGTTATCGCTTCCGGCATCCATAGCGGCGGCACGCTCCACGTCACGCAACCATCGCACCAGTGCCATGACCGCCTCGATGTTCGGACCATGCACGAAGCGATAGCGGCGCGTGTTGAAGTAGATGGATCGGGCCAGGCGTATGTCGCGCACCACGGGCACGCCATGTGCTTCAGCCAGTGCGATGACCTTGCGTGCCCGTATCCCTTTCTCACGTACGGCAACAAGGGGCATTGGCACGGAGTCGTCCATCAGGAATATGCCGACGGCGATATGCGTGGGATTGGCCAGCACGAAGCTGGAGCCCAACGTGTCGGCCTGGACCTGCGCGGAGAGTTCGTCGGCGAGTTCATGGCGGCGCTGCTTCACCTCCGGCTTGATCTCGTTGTCCTTGCGCTCGCGCTTGACCTCGTGCTTCTCCATCTTCATCTCGCGGATGAACAGGATGTGGTCCAGCCAGCCGGAAAGAACGTAAACGGGAGCCAGTGCCAGCAGCAGTCCCAGCGCGAACGTCAGCGATACCTGTTTCCATCCGTCCGCCAGCTGTGCGGGCGTGGCATGCAGCAGCGACAGCACATCCGGCGCCCAGTGATGGATTGCCAGCCAGCCGAACAGTCCGGCACACAGCAGATAAAGCACGCTACGCAGCAGGTCCTTGATCACTTTCATCGAGAAGAGATTCTTGAATCCATTGACGGGATTCAGCCGGGTGAGATCGAATCGGATCGCTTCAGCGGCGATGAGGCCCTTGCTCATCCACAGCGAACACAGGGCGATGCAGACGATGCATGCCAGTAATACCGGCGCCATCGCCAGCAGGAACGCTTTCAGTGCGGCCAGGGTCGCCGCATGGGGCGTCAGTTTGAAGCCGCCCCGGGTGATGTCCGTGTACAGCATGGCCAGCCTGTCGAGTGAAGCGAAGAAGACCACCGTTGGCAAGCCAGCCCACAGCACGGCGGCGGCGATGAGATCGCGGCTGTTGAACGACTTGCCCTTCCGGCCTTCCTTTTTCAGTCGCTGCGGCGTCGGCTTTTCGGTTTTCTCCGACGCGCTCATCCGCTGGCCCCACCGCTCATGTCGAATACCCGGAGTGCGGGATGGTCGGTCCACAGCGTGGGCACCTGCCCGGTCATCACCAACATCAGATAGACCAGCAGGGCAACGAAGGCGAGAACCGATTTGACCGACAGCGAAACCGAGAACGCGTTCAACTGCTGGGCAAACCGGGAAACGACACCGAGCAGGATCTCCACCAGGAACAGCAGCAGCAGAACCGGTGCGGCCATGCGCAGCGCCGCCGACAGTACCGTGTCCACCAGCGTGTGCAGGCTGGACACATTGGGAAGGAACCCGGCGCCCATCGGTACCGCGCGATAGCTCTCCTGCAGCACGTGCAACAACGGTACCAGGCCGCCGGCAACCAGGAATACGACGGCACTCATCATCTGCATGAAGTTGGCCAGTTCGGTGGCTTCCACGCCGCTGAGCGGATCCAGCATGGCGCCGACACCTGCGCCGCGCTGGGTATCGACCAACGATCCCACGGCATGGAACACGTGATACGGCAGCGCCAGCATCAATCCCAGCGCGGTTCCAACCAGGGCTTCGCGTCCCGTCGCCAACGCGAGTCCGAACAGGTCAGCGGGCCGCTCGATACCTTCGGTCACTGGCCACATGCCTACCAGCACCGCCAGTGCCAGCGTCATGCGTATCAGCCGTGACGGAAGCGCGCCGCTGGACAGATACGGCAGCCAGGCAAAGCAGGTGATCAGGCGCGCCAGCCCCAGCGTGGCGGGCACCACATGTTCGCCCAGTGCCTGGATAAGCACGGCATGCATCGAAGCCATGGTCATGATGCCGCTAGACCGCCAACGCCCGGCCAAACACCAGCAGGCCGAAATCGATCAGGGTGCGCGACATCCAGCTGATGAGGACCAGCACGGTGAGCACCACGGCCAGCATCTTCGCGCCGAACGGCAGCGTCTGCTCCTGCAGCTGGGTCACAGTCTGGAACAGGCCGATGGCCAGGCCCACCACGGTGGCGACGATCACCGGCGCTGCCGAAAGCAGCAGGATCAGCATCAAGGTCGTGTTGCCGATGTTGATCAGGTCGTCCATTGCAGCCTCCCATGCCGTGGTTCGATGCGACTCATGCCGGCGCCACGTCCAGGTACTGCAGCACAAGCCCCTGCGACAACAGGCTCCAGCCATCCAGGACCACGAAGAGGATCAGTTTGATGGGCGCTGAAATCGTCACCGGGCTCATCATCATCATGCCCAGCGCCAGCAGGATGCTGGACACGATCAGGTCCACCACCACGAAAGGCAGGTACAGGTAGAAGCCCATGAGAAAGGCATCCTTCAGTTCACTGAGCGCGTAAGCCGGCAGCAGGGCGAACAGCGAGCGGTCTTCCGGCGCGGCTCCCGGTGCCGACACCGCACTGCCATCAGTCGCCCGTGCCCGCTCGAAGAAATCAAGAAGATCGGCGTCTGCGTGTCGCGCCAGGTAGGCACGGTAATCGCCCAGGCTTTCATCGAGGAAATCCGATGTGCCCTGCACGGTCGTCAGCGGTGCATCCAGTTCCTTGTAGGCGGTCTGTACGCCGGCGATGATCGGATGCATGACGTAGAACGCGAGAATCAACGACAGCGCATTGATGACCATGTTGGACGGCACCTACTGCAGTCCGAGCGCGTTGCGGATCAGCGTGAAGACCACCGTGAACTTGATGTAGCACGTGCCCACCGCGATCAGGAACGGCAGCAGGGCGGCCGCCGCAAGTACCGCGATCAGCGACACATCATTGTTGATGTGCATGACGCTCATTTCAGCCTCGCCACCCGTGTCAGCTGCACGCCGAGGCGATCGCCCACCTGTACGAGTTCACCATGGGCCACAATCTGTCCATCATGTTGCAGCTGGACCTGCCTGTAGGCATGCGCGGGCAGTGGCAGTACGCTGCCCGGCTGTATCGTGGACAACTCCGACAGGCTGAGATGCAGCTGGCCCAGGCTGACATCCAGATTCAGGGGAAGGTCGGTCAGGTCCAGCAGGGCGCGCGGTTCCGCGTCAGTTCCGGCGGTGTCCATGTCGTCAGGGATGTCGAGAGTGTTCACGGTGATGGCTTCCGGATGGAGGTTGTAGTCGAACAGCGCGCGTTTGCCGCAGCAGGCGCGTGGATTGATATCGGCCAGCAGGACGATGTCGCCGCACCGCAGGCGCCGCAGCCTGCGCAAGGGCATGCGCAGGCGGGCGAGATGCAGGCGGAGGCGCGTGCGCAGACCGGACGGCAGCGCCATGACGTTGCCTGCTGATGGCAGCGTCCAGTCCATGTGTTCGATCCACACCGGTCCTTCGGCGCTGGTGATCATGGGCAGGGCAACGCGTTCCTGCGGGCCGTCGGCGACGAGCGGCTCGGCACGCTCGTAGCCCAGGCCCGGGTGATCGAAGCGTACGGGATGTTCCTGGGCGGTCAGCCCGGTAATCGTTGCCGCATCCATTCCCTGCCAATCCAGCCCCGCCAGTGCAGGCAGGTGCGCGTTCGCCCAGGTGGAAGCATCCACCCGGCAGATGGTCACGCCGTCCGGACGGCTCAGTCTGAAACGGAGGCAGGGAGCATCGGGTGGCGACTGCAGCACGGCCGCGGCGCCGTGCGCATGCAGCCGGCCGACCAGGGTCTGGCGCTCCAGCTGGCGTTCGTCGCACCGCGCCAGCAGCGGAAAACCCGAACTCATTCGTCGTCCTCCGGTGGGGTGCGCTGGGGCGTGCGGCGTCCGCTGGAATCGTCGGCGGCGTCACCTGGCTGTATGCGCCACGCGCTGGTGTTGAGCGGATCGGCTGCTTCCAGCGCACGGCCCACGGCACTGGATACCCGTTCACTGCTGCCACGCAGGGTTACGCCGGCGCCGGCAACGCCAGGCAGGCTACCGGGCACCCAGCTGGCAGTGACCTGGTGCCCAGGGCCCCAGCTGGAGAAGGGAACGGTGACGGATGCGGTGCTCTGCACGACCGCCTGGCCGTTCGCCGCCGCCTGCAACTGCCGTTCTGGACGAGGCTGGCCGGCGCCATGCTGTGCGTCAGCCTGGAAGGCCGGCTGTGCGGGGCGCGTGCCAGGATTCATCAGCCCATGCGCAGACGTTTGTGGCATCGCGTCTTCCCGCGTGCTGCGCGCCTCCGGCGTTGCCACCACATCGCCCGTCGGCATCGCCGATGGTTCGGTGGCATCGCCGCCCGCCTGCGTGGAGCTGGCTTGTGACATCGGCGTGGGCGTGCCTGGCGCTTGCGTCGCAGGCGCGGGCCGCGGACTCGCCTGCAGCGATGTCGGTACCGGAAACGAGTCCACGGCGGCGCCCGTCGTTGCCGACATGGCACCCGTCGGCGACGCTGCGCTGCGAGAACCATGTTCCTCCAGCCGTTCGACGCCTCCCATCGCACGGTAGAAAGCAACGCGCTGCAACGACGCACTTTCCTGCCGTGCCGATCCAGCACGCGCGTCGGCTTCCGGTCCGCGCATGCGGGTCGCCGCCATACGCGGGTCGCCTGCGGCCGCACCCGTTGCTCCAGAGGTGCCTCGCTGCGTTGGCGGATATACGGCGGGCAGACGACCATGAAGCGTCTTCGACGGCGATACAGACACTGCCGCGCCGTCCATGTCCTGCATCCGGGTGGCTGCAGTCCCCTCAGCCGACGCCGACACCGACGTACCCGCGCCGACCACGGATGCCGCGGGATGCCGGACGAGCGGAGGCGGTGGCATCATCATGGGCACAGCGATGCCCTGCGGTACCGGTGCCTGTTCATCCTCGGAGCCGGCCTGCTCGTCCCTGGCCTCCTTTGTTACGGCACGAACGCGTTCGGTCAGTGCAACCGGTGGTGGCGCCATCCCGGATACGCCCTGCATGGCGTTCGTGACGTTCATGGCTGGGATCGGCGATGACACGGATAATCCTCCTGTTCCTGCGTATGACGGCGGCGTTCGCGATGGCGCGTGGCTTCCGCTACCCGCCTCGACTGCCATTGCTCAAGCTTCTGCTGCTTGCGGTGATGCGCTGCAGCCATCTGCCGGTGTCCGATTTCCTGCTGCTGTAGCGACTGCGCCTGTGCTTCGAGTTCACCGGCGGCATGTCCGACTTCCAGCGCATGGGCACGTACCACCGCGACCGCGCGCAGGCGGTCGAAAAGCACGCTTCGGCTGAGACCCTGCTCCGGTTGCATCAGCGCGCCTGCCAGCGTCTCCGCCGCGGACTGGCGCAGGCCGTCGGCCTCGGCCTGCCTGGCGTCGGCGGCCTGCTTCTGCGCCTGGGCCGCGGAGAGCGCCATCTGTGTCTGTGCCTGCTTGAAACGCACCATGCGTGGGCCGTGCTGCTCAGCGCGCGATTTCATGCAGCCTCCTCATGGTCTGCTGCAGGTCGCTGTGTTCATGCATCGGCTGCCGCAGGAAGGCGTGCAACGCCGTTTCGCTTGCGATGGCCTTGTCATACAACGCGCTGGCGCCCGGCTTGTATTCACCCAGGTCCCGCATCAGCTGCAGGTCTTCCAGTGTTCCAAGCAGGCTGCGCACGCGCACGGCCGCCTGCTGCTGTTGCGGCTCCGCCAGCCGCGCGAACAGGCGGCTGCCACTGCGCAGCACGTCCAGCGCTGGATAATGTCCGCGACCGGCAAGCTGGCTGGTGAGATAGAGGTGACCATCCAGCAGCGACTTGACCTCTTCGCCGATCGGGTCGGCGTCCTGCTCGTCTTCCAGCAGCACGGTATAGAACGCGGTGATGCTACCTTCGGCGGTACGCCCACTGCGTTCCACCAGCCTCGGCAACATTTCGAAGACAGATGCGGGAAATCCTCGTCGCGCAGGCGGTTCACCGGCGCCCAGCGCCAGCTCCCGCAACGCGCGTGCGTAGCGTGTCACCGAGTCCATGACCAGCAGCACGCGGCTGCCCTGGTCGCGGAAGTATTCGGCAATGGTGGTCGCCACCAGCGCGGCCTGGCTGCGCAGGGCGGGCGCGGTATCGCTGGTTGCCTGCACCACCACCATCCGCGATGCGTGCGCGGAACTGCGCAGCCGCTCCACCAGGGTCGCCACCTCACGGCCACGCTCGCCGATGAGGGCAACGACGCAGACGTCGACATCGGCGTTGTCCAGCAGCATTTCAGACAGGGTGGTCTTGCCGGCGCCTGCACCGGCAAATATGCCCACGCGCTGGCCTTCACCGCAGGTAAGCAGGGCGTCTATCGCACGGATGCCGGTACACAGTGGGGTATCGATCATGCGACGACGACGATAGTCCACTGCCTGCTGGCATACAGGCCTGACTTCGCCGAGCGAATCAACGGCAGGCGTGAGTCGCTCGACTTCGCGCCCCTGGCCATCCAGCACGCTACCCAGCATCCGGCGGGAGGCCTGTACCGTGGGCGCCGAACCGGTGGGAAACACCAGGCACCCCGGCGATAGACCAGCGCTGTCACGCAACAGGCCCACCGAGGCCATTCCGTTCTCCACGGCGACCACGGTGCCCTGCCCTGCATCGGCATCATCATGGCCGCCGACCTGGAGCATACACATCTCACCAATGGCTACGTGCGGAAGCGGGACGCGCAGCATCGAGCCTACGATGGCAGCCGGATGCGCAGCGGCACGCCAGAGAGAGCGCACCGGCTTCATCTGATGGCCCGCAGGCGCATGAGGCACTCGTGGAAATCCTGCAGCGCTTCGGCCAGTGCAAGCGCCTGGACAGCGTGATCGTGATCGAGCAGGCCGCCGACGCGTCCATCCTGGCGCAGCACCATCGCGCCTGCCGCCCAATGGGCCGTAGGCCGTATCAGCTCGGCAAGTATGCTTTCGGCCAGGGCGGCCGGCACCTGCTCGTTCATGTCCTCCATCACGCCCCATAGCCACACTTTTTCGCCGTCCTGGGGATCGAGGTAGATATCGCCGACATCATCGAACGACATGACGATGGTGGAATGGTCATCGAACTCATAGGCACGGGAATCCGCCCCCAGCAGCTCGAGGGCCTGGCACAGGGTTTCTTTCAAGCTCATAGCGATCTCACGACATCTAGGGAAACTGCGTCCGATATCTCCGAGAAGGAGAGGACGGCCAGCATCGGCAAGCGGTTTTCAATGAACCGTTTGACGAACCTCCGGACGTCCGGGGCCACCAGCAGAACGGTCTCCGGCCGGTGAACGAGCAGCGGCTCGAACACCAGGGCAAGGCGATCCAGCAGCTCGTCGGCCCTGGCCGGATCCAGGTTGAGGAAGGCGGCGCCCTGGCTCTGGCGTATGCCGGACCGCACCAGCTCTTCGGTGTCCGGGGCCAGCAGCACTGCCGCGATCCGGTCGTCGCGCGCGTGCTGCGAAGAGATGTAACGGGCCAGGCCCGCGCGCACATGTTCCACCAGCAGGATTACGTCCTTTTCGCGTTGGCCCCACTGCGCCAGCGTCTCCAGGATGATCTTCATGTTGCGGATGGAAACGCCCTCGCGCTGCAGCCGCTGCAGTACTTCGGCCACCCGCTGTACGGGACTGTGTCGGTGGACCTCCTTCAACAGTTCGGGAAAGCGCGTTTCGGTTTCGTCCAGCAGATGCTTGGTTTCCTGGATGCCGAACAGTTCGCCGATGTTGCGCATCAACGCCTCGTGCACCAGCAGATACAGTTCCTCCCGGTCCCCACGCGTGGCCATGCCCATGGCATGGACCTGTGCCTGCATGGGTGCAGGCAACCAGTGGTGCATGGCTCCACGCGCTGCAGGCAGCTGCAGTCCCTGGCCAAGCGCGGCCAGTTCATCGCCATCGGCAAGCACGCGCACGTGGTCAAGTGGGATGTCAGTACTGGCCGCGACGATCTCGTTGATCATCACCGTTACCCGGTGCTCACCAGCGCTGTGTTCGCGCATCACCATATAGGGCAGGCGCATGCCTGCGCGAAGGTGCAGGGCCTCCTTCAGTTCCTTTTCCAGGTTGCCGGCGCGCCATCGTTCGTGGTGGGCCGGTGGCAGCAGCAACAACAGGGGAACGGTCTCATTGATCTGCCTGCCTTCTCCACCTGCTGCGCCGGCGGCCGTGCCGCCTCCAGGCGCGTCCACTGGGCCGACGCTGGCATCCTCTCCCGTCTCGTCACTGACCGGACGCCGTGCGCGCCACGCCGCCAGGCCGAGCAGCGTCGCCGACAGGATCGCGAACACCAGCAGCGGAAAACCCGGAAGCAGACCGACCATCAGCAGCAGGCCACCGGCGATCACCAGTACCTTCTGGCTGGTGAAGAGCTCGGTGATGATGCTGGCGCCCAGATTTCCCTCTTCGCCCCCGACCCGGGTGACGACGAAGCCGGCACTGATGCAGATAAGAAGTGCCGGGATCTGTGCGACCAGGCCATCACCGATGGTGAGCAGGGTGAAGACACGCAGTGCCTCCGAGAACGCCATTCCATGCTGCAGCATGCCCACGGCAATGCCGCCGAACAGATTGACGAACACGATGACGATGCCGGCAATCGCATCGCCTTTCACGAACTTCATCGCACCGTCGTACGAGCCGTACAGCTGGCTTTCCTTTTCCACTTCGCGACGACGCTTCTGCGCCGTTGCCGCATTGATGGATTCGGCGCGCAGGTCCGCATCGATGCCCATCTGCTTGCCGGGCATGCCGTCCAGCGAGAAGCGCGCGACCACTTCGCCGATACGCTCCGAACCCTTGGTGATGACGATGAACTGCACGATCGTGACGATCGCGAAGATCACGAAGCCGACGACCAGGTTGTCGGCCACGACGAATTCGCCGAATGCCGAGACGATATGCCCGGCATCGGCATCTACCAGGATCAGCCGGCTGGTGCTCACCGACAACGCAAGCCGCATCAATGTCGTGAACAGCAACACCGACGGAAACGTGGAAAAGTTGAGGATGCGTTCCACATAGAACGAGCTGAGAAAGATCACAATCGCGATCAGCAGGTTCAGCGCGATCAATAGATCGACCAGGAACGTGGGCAGCGGAACGATCAGCATGCCGATGATCACCGCCATCAGCACGACCAGCGCCAGCTCCGGCCGCAGCAGCGTACGGGCCATCTGGCCGATGTTGCTGGAACGTGAAGCAGCCGCGTTCATCATGCCGCCACCCAATGCGCGTCCGGCGACCGCGATCGTTCATGCGTCAACACACGATCCAGGACCGCTTCGACGTCCTCCATTACCTGCAGCTGCAGCCCGACATCAATCCAGAGCGCATGCGGCAGGGATTTCAGGAAGCGGCGGATGCTCTGCGCGAAGCGAGCCTTTTCCTCGACATCCAGGGTGAAGCGCATGCCACCGAAAATTCCCGCCATCAGGTCCGCCAGGCCGCCGCCGTGGCGCACCATCCGCAGCAGTGCGGCCAGCAGCATGGGCTGATCGACGCCGATACGCGCCATCAGTGCGGGCTGCCAGCAGGTGGCCATCAGCAGGTGATCAGCCGAACGCAGTGTCGTCAGCTGGCGCACCCGCTGCAGCAGCAGTCCGAACTCGACGCGCGTGCAGCTTGGATCCAGCGCGTACATGTCTGCCGCCAGCGCCTGTTCGATGAAGCCGACCACACGGGTACGGCGCTCGAATCCGTAAAGCTCCACCCATTGTTCATAGGCATCCAGGGGTTCGCCACCCGCCAGGAATTCCCGGTATGTGTGGCGCAACTGCGCGGCCGTGGCGCCCAACGGCGCTGCATGCACGCGCGCCTTCAGTGCCACGTTCAGGCCGGCACGAACGTCGCGACCCTTGCCGTCGGGCTGTTCCAGCAACGCGTCGTGCAATGTGGACAGTTCGTTGCGGATATCTTCCAGCTCGGCTTCGGACATCAGCATGCGCAACACCGCCACGGCGTCACTGGGGTCGGGGAACACACTCGCGAGCAGCGCGCGCAGCGCCGCGAGGTCTTTCAGCGGAAGCTGTTTGAGCTGCAGGCGTAAGGCCGCCAGCTTTTCGGGGCCTTTCGGCTCCAGCACGTGGTCAAGCCAGACCTGTTCGCGCATGTCATTGCCTTCGGCTTCCTTCGCCCTGCTTCGGCGCAGGCTGGACAGCAGGCCGGACAGGTCGTCATTCAGTTCGAACGCCTGGTGCAGCGCGGTCTTGCGCAGCGAAGCCACACGTTCTGATGTGCTGTCTGAGTCGTCCGTCGTTATCTCCATGCCTTTCTGTACGGCGGCGCGCTGGGGGCTGATGGCGCGTGACAGCGACGTATCAATGGATGCCATCGATCGCCTCCCGCACGGTGTCGTTGACACGCTGGTAATGCGCCGGCAGCGGCAGGGTGATCGTATCGAGGCCGTTGAAGCCGGCAGCCGGAAGCAGATCCTGCGGGCCGCGCACCCGTGGCTGGATCAGGAATACGCGGACCAGTTCATGGGTGCGGTCATTGCGATGCCGGAAGATATTCCCCAGCCAGGGGATACGGCGCAGGCCGGGAATGTCGCTGCGGTCGCGCGAGTGTTCCTGTCGTGTATAGCCGCCGACCAGCAGACTGAGCCGATGCGGCACGCGCGCTACCGTGTCGATGGAGGTACGGTTGATGATCGGCAGCCCTTCCACTTCCTTTCCGCTGGAGGTGCCATCCTCGATCTTGAGCTGCATTTCCACTTCGTCGTCCGGTGACACGCGTGGCAGCACGCTGACCAGCGTGCCGTAGGTGACCGCCTCCAGCGATGCCGCCCGCTCGGCCTCCAGGCGCGCGTAGAAGGTGCTGTTGCTGTCGAAGTGCGCCATGACGTTCTCCTGCGTCAGCAGCACCGGACGCGAGACAACGCTGGCGTGACCGCGTTCGGACAGCGCGGAAACCGAAGCCAGGAACCGCTCGCCGTCCAGCGTCGACGAAGCGCCATTGAAGCCCACGCCCAGGCGTCCGCCCACCCCCACTTCACCGGACCATTTCACGCCCAGCGCATCCAGTTCGTTCTTGTGTACATCGATGATCCACAGCGACAGCTCGACCTGTCTGCGCGGCAGATCCAGTTCGGCGACCAGCTGCTTCACCTTCTGGATGCCGCTCAACGTGCCACGCACGATCAGGCTGTTGGTTTCCGGATAGGCGATGACGACGGTGGCTGGCATCGCCCCCTCCGCTGCGGTACGGCGCATGTCGACACTGCCTGCTGGCTGCTCCGGCGCCTGGCCCTGGCGGGTCGCCCTGGCTTCTTGGCTGGCCGGGTCCTGCACCGCGCCGCCCGCGTCGGGTTGCCGCACGACGATATCGGCCACGCCGGAATCGCCAAGCACGCGTGCCAGCGATTCGGCCATGCCCGGCAGGCGGGTATCCCAGTCGCGCACGCCATAACGCCGGCCCTGCGCGAAGCTGTTGCGCAGCGGAATCACCTCGACATGCTCGGCGCGTGCATCCGCCCCGCGATACAGCTCATCCAGGTAGCGCGCGGCATTGATCACGATGTCCACGTACACGGGCGGGCCGGATACGTAGAACGTCCCTTCGCTGCTGCCGCCGCGTACGCCATAGCGTGCATCGGCGAGCCGCGTGCGTCGCAGGAAATCGTTCAGCACGGCGATGGAAGCGTGCTGCATGTGGCCGACCGCGTTGCGCGTTTCGCCAGCATCGTAGACGTACAACGTCTGCCCATCGGTGTACCAGACCATGCCCAGGTCCCGCGATACCTGGTCCAGCACCGAGCGTGGATCGCGCAGGTTGAAGCTGCCTTCGATGCGCTTCTTCTGCGCCCTGGTGCTGACGATCACCGGCAGCTGCATCTGTGCCGCAACCGATTGCAGCAACAGGGTCACGCCATCCCCACGGGAGACGAACGTGGTATCGGGCGAGAGGGCGCCACGGCGGCTGATGGCCGTGTTCTCGAGCGGTGTGGTGTTTACGACGTCGTCCTGGGCCAGGGCCGGGCTGGACCAGGCGCAGGAAAGCAGCGCCCCGATGAAAACAAGAAGGAATGGGCAACGGTTCACGGCGAATTTACGAGATGGAAGATCGAACTGGGCGAGCGGCCGAGCAGCGATTTGATCTCACTGCAGAAATGCGACGGCGAGGAGAACCCGAAATCCGAGGACAGGCGGGTGAAGGTGTGGCGGGTATCGGCATAGCGATGCAGGACGCGGCCTGCCCGCAGCAGGCGCAGTTGTTCCTTCAGCGAACGGCCGAA
>Ga0160467_100974_pt1 | contig 16104 bp, 14 predicted proteins | sample HID1972I_E11MG_FD_108221 | JGI IMG/M metagenome (GOLD analysis project Ga0160467, IMG submission 108221) | Enriched pill bug-associated microbial communities from UW Madison campus, WI, USA - HID1972I_E11 MG | ecosystem: Host-associated > Arthropoda: Insects > Digestive system > Unclassified ...
ACGAAAAAGGCCCGATGCACTGCACCGGGCCTCCATCGTCACGCCGGGCAACTGACCTCAGCCCTTGTCGTCCGACGCGTACTCGTAATAGCCGTAGCTGTAGTAGCCGGTTGCGCGCTTCTCGACCGCATTGAAGATAGCGCCCTTCACCTGCACCCCATTCTGTTCGAAGCGCTGCATCGTCAGCAGGATCTCCTTGGCCTGGTTCACACCGAAACGGGTGACCAACAGGCTTGAACCGGCATGGGTCGCCACCAGCGCAGCATCGGTAACGGCCAGGATTGGCGGCGTATCAACAATAATCAGATCGTACTGCTGCGACAGCGCTTCCAGCAGTTGCTTGAAGCGGGGATGCATCAACAGCTCCGCCGGGTTGGGCGGCACGTCGCCACGCACCATGTAGTGCATGTTCTCCAGGCCCGGCAGCGGATGGATTGCTGCTTCAGGCGCGAGCTTGCCGCCCAGCACGTCCGACAGGCCATTCTGCTGGGAGACTCCCAACAGCTTATGCAGCGTGCCCTTGCGCATGTCCGCATCGATCACCAGCACGCGCTGGCCGGCCTGTGCGATCACGGCTGCCAGGTTGCTGGACACGAAGGTCTTGCCGACGCCAGGACGCGGGCCGGAAATGGTCAGGATGTTGTTCTTGGCTTCCAGCATGGCGAAATGCAGGCTGGTACGCAGGCTGCGCAGCGCTTCCACGGCGGGATCAGCCGGATCGGTGGTCGCCAGCAGATGCTGGCGTCCATCGGCGACCACGCGGGTGCCATGCTTGCCCTTGCGTAGCTTGGGCATCGCACTGGAAACACTGAGCGGAATGGCCGCGTAGACCGGCAGACCAAGCTCCTCGATGGCCGCCGGATCTTCGATGCCCGGGTTGAGCATGCGCTGGAGGAACACGAAGGCGGTCGCCAGGAACGCGCCCAACAGCGTAGCGATGGCCACGATCAGCGACTTCCGCGGCTTCACCGGGTTGGCGATATCAACTGCTGCCGGATCGACAATACGTACGTTACCCACCGCACCTGCCCGCGCCACGTCCAGCTGCTGAGCCTGGTTGAGCAGCGCGGTGTACATCTCATTGCTGACCTGCAGATCGCGGGACAACCGCAGCAGTTCCTGCTGGGTGTCCGGCAGGTTGCCGACTTCACGCTGGAAGCCAGCCTTACGCCCTTCCAGACTGGCAATCTGCGAGAGGAGCGCCCGGTAGGCCGGGTGCTCACGGGTGAAGCTGCGGTCCATCTCCGCTTGCTTCAGACGCAGCTGCTGGATGCTGGCTTCGACAGCTACTTCCTGATCCAGCAGGCCCTTGGTCTGCATGGTGATGTCGACGGAGTTCGCCTTGGACTGGTAGGCCGTCATTGCTTCCTGAGCGGCCTCGACTTGACGGCGCACAACGGGCAACTGCTCTCTAACGAACTCAAGCTGAGACGCTGCTTCGGCCGAGCTGCGCTCTACGTTCTGGCGGACATACGCATCAGCGATATGCGCGACCACAGCTTCCGCAGCAACCGGGTCTACATTCTCATAACTGACTTGAAGAATTCCTGAGTCTGGGCCGGACTCCACCACCTCCACAGCCTTCTGCAGAGATGAAACAACATCAAACTGCCTAAGCTTGGCGAGATCGAAACGGGTATTGGGATTAGCTTGCAGAGCAAGGACTTCCAGCGTCACACCACGTCCGGACGCAGTCTTTCCTGCCACGCCGCGCAGGATCTCTTCGCCTTCGCCATCATACAAAACATAGCTGCCGGCAGAGCCCGCCTGAAGCATTAACGGCGCGCCGATCATCTCATCAGGCACGTCCAGCCGATGAATCTGCAACAACTCCCCACCCCAGCCATAACTGCTGATTCCAAAGCGAGGCGGCGCGACATCATCGGGCACTTTAGGCTTGAACTGACGCACAAAATAATTGCCCACTAGCGGGTACCGCCTCGGCACGGCAACAATGTCCAACTTAAGCTGATCAACTGCGGTTCCTATGACAGAGCGGGATGTCAGCAGGGCCACCTCCGTAGTTGCCGAACCTTTAGTCGCGCCGCCAAGAGACGCAAGATCAGAAATGCCCGGAATCGCGGGCATTTTCGACTCGACCTGCACCATCGATTGCGCTTGATAGACAGGAGCAGCGAGCAACGCATACGTTAGGCCAACAATAAAGAACACCGCAGTTGTGCCAATGATCCACCACTTGCGATCTATGAGAACGCCAAGCAGCTCCCGCAGATCAATCTCATCATCCTTGCTGACTGCACGTGAATCCGTCTGTTTTGTCATCGCTTCCACTTAATTCAGGAGCAACCCGGCTTGGCGTCTGGCTGCTTGGTCAAGGTTTTACACCTAGGCAATCATCGGTGAACATGCCGGTTGATACAACAACGTCTGGAGAACCGAACGAGGTAGTCCGAGCCGCCCTGGACCCTTGCATATCAAAGACTTGGCCGATCCCAGCCAACACCGAGCGTGCCAGTCTACGCGCATCGCGTTGCACACGCACCTTCGACGTTCTACGACCATCCGTGCCAGTGGGCCGCAGCTGTTTCATACCAGAAATGAACGCGCCGGCAAGACCATTCGTAGTGGGCGCTGCCGCCGCCCTCCGCTGGTATCATCCCACTATTTTCAGGAAGTGAGACTGGAGCGAAAGAATCGAGCCGAATGCCATGGGTTAAGAAAGCATGCGCACCCAAGACTCAACGTCAGCAAGCGCCTGGTTGCCTTCGATAGCAGTGCGCTGAGTGACCTGGATTCAAACGGAGCTCACCGATCCCCGTTATCCAAGAGGCACATTGCCGGCCTCCTGTAGTACGATCCCCTACGCCTGCAGGAATGGCCCCCACAAGTCGGTCTTGCGGACTGAGTTCCATTCATAGTGAAGTTGCGGACAGTACCGTGCTTGGGGGAAGCACGTTCTAACTGACTGCGCCTCTCCACCACCCTACAGCGCGCTTGAGACAAAGGACGCCCCTCAATGAAGATTGCCGTGGCCGGGACAGGTTATGTCGGCCTATCCAACGCTGTGCTTCTGGCGCAGCACCACCAAGTTGTTGCATTTGACATCAATTCCGAGCGGGTGGAAAAAATAAATGCGCGCCAAGCGCCGATTGAGGACAGGGAGATTGAGAACTTCCTTTCCAATAGGGAATTGAATCTCGTCGCCACGTTGGACCCCAGGCAAGCATACGAAGGCGCTGCCTTCGTGATCATCGCCACGCCCACTGACTACGATCCTCAGACCAACTACTTCAACACCAGTTCGGTGGAATCGGTCATCCGCGACGTGATCGAGATCAATCCGGATGCGGTGATGATCATCAAGTCAACTGTACCGGTCGGCTGCACAACTGCGCTTCGCAGGCGGTTCAACACGCAAAATATCATTTTTTCACCTGAGTTCCTGCGTGAAGGCAAGGCACTGTATGACAATCTTCATCCCAGTCGGATCATCGTAGGCGAGCGCTCCGATCGAGCGACCATGTTCGCTGACCTGTTGAGGGAGGGTGCCATCGGCAAGGACATGCCGGTGCTTTTCACCGATGCGACCGAGGCCGAGGCAATAAAGCTCTTTGCGAACACGTATCTAGCCATGCGCGTTGCCTTCTTCAATGAACTCGACACCTACGCAGTTGCCCATGGCCTGGACACACGCCAGATCATTGAAGGTGTGAGCCTGGACCCGCGCATCGGTGGGCATTACAACAATCCGTCGTTCGGCTACGGCGGCTATTGTCTGCCAAAGGACACCAAGCAACTCTTGGCGAACTACAGCAACGTTCCGCAAAACCTGATCAACGCTATCGTTGAAGCCAATCGGACCCGTAAAGATTTCGTGGCAGAAGATATACTCAAGCGCAACCCAAAGGTTGTCGGCATATATCGCCTTGTGATGAAGGCCGGCTCGGACAATTTCCGCGCATCCGCCATCCAAGGAGTAATGAAGCGGATCAAGGCGAAAGGAATCCAGGTAATCGTATACGAGCCTGTATTGACCGACTTATCGTTCTACGGATCACAGGTGGAGGGCGACCTGGAGAATTTCAAACGTCAGGCAGATGTAATAGTTGCCAACCGCCTGACGGATGAGCTTGAGGACGTTTCCGAAAAGGTCTACAGCCGCGACCTGTTCGGCGCCGATTAAGTCGATTGGAGTACCCCAAAGTGAAAATTCTCGCCATTGCCTCGGGCGGAGGCCATTGGGAGCAGCTCATGCTGCTTCGCCCGGCTTTTGCTGACACGGACGTCAAGTACATCACCACGCTGGCGGGCTTGCCCACGCGTTGCGGAATTACTAACTACGCATTGGTTCACGAATGCAATCGAAACGATCTGAGCAAGCTGGCGGTCAATGTATTAAAGCTTTCCTGGATACTGGCTCGGTATCGTCCAGACGTGGTAATCAGTACTGGAGCGCTGCCGGGCCTTACCGCGGTTGCCTTGGCTCGCACCATTTTCCGCACAAGAACGATCTGGGTTGACAGCGTGGCAAATGGTAAGGAGCTTTCGATGTCAGGACGCCTGGCCAAACGCTTCTCGAGCCTGTGGCTGACTCAATGGGAAGAGGTCGCGCAGGCCACCGGCGCCTCCTACTTTGGACGCGTCATATGATTTTCGCGACAGTCGGCACGCAGCTCACGTTTGATCGGCTGATTCAAGCGCTCCGTTACCTTGTGGATCATCATGACCATGAGGTGTTCGCGCAGACGATCGACCAAGAGTACGAGTACCGTGCGAAGGGCCGGCTCATCTGCGTGAAGCATCTGGCACCTCAAGCGTTCGACGAGCGCTTTGCAGCTGCCAGACTTGTGATTTCACACGCTGGTATTGGCTCAATCATAAGCGCCTCCCGTTTCCAGAAGCCGATCATCCTGATGCCACGGAGTGCCGAGCTTAAAGAGCATCGGAACAATCATCAGGCGGATACAGCCGCTCGCTTTTCTGGCTCTCCGGGGATATATGTGGCAAATGACGAAGTCGAGATTTCTAAGCTCTGTGAGGCGAAACTTGAACCTCGGCCAGCTCTTGATCCAGCGAGCTCCAGCCTGATCGCTGGCATCAAGGGCTTTATTCACCGCGATTAGCAAAGACCTAGTCACCATGCGCTCCGGAGAGAAGGTGCCAGGGTGTATTGTGCGTACGCGAGCCAGCAAGGGATCTGAAATGAAAGCCGTTTACATTGCTTGGGCAGGTTATCAGCGAAGAGCCGTGTCCATGCAAAAGTATCTTGCATTTGAACTGTTCCACCTTCCGCCAAACGAGGGGGGGAAGCTGAGCAAGTTGTTGGGCTATGTTCGGCAGACTGCATCGACACTGGGGATCATTCGTCGATCAAAACCTGATGTGGTCTGGGTCCAGTTGCCACCCAACTTCATCGTGCATGTCCTATTGGCATGGCGTTTCGTCAGCGCCAGTAAATTCAAGATCATTCTTGACTGTCACAACGCCGCTCTACGCAGGCCCTGGTTGTCTACGCCGCTGCTCGCTTCCGCATGCCGCGCAAGCGATCTCCTGATCGTACATAACGAGGAGGTCATGCAGCAGCTGCCTGAAAACCTGCGCAGGCATGAGGCCGCAGCTATCGTACTCGAAGACCCGCCATCGAGCTTCGAAAGGGAGCGCCCAGACCTTCCGATAGAGAACTTCGTATTGGTCCCCTGCTCTTTTCATGACGACGAGCCGATAGAAATGATCCTCGCAGCCGCTCGCCGAGCGCCATCCATCCGCTTCAAGATAACGGGAAAGATTGAAAAAGCGCAGGCCAAAGGTTATTTAAAAAACGTGCCCGGCAATGTGGACTTCACGGGCTTTGTGTCCGAGGAAGATTTCAACCGCCTGCTGCATTCATCCGCTGTCGTTGCTGGCGTAACAACCTACGAGGGCATCCAGCTCAGTGTGGCTAGCGAAGCTGTCGGCGCTGGCAAAGCCCTCATCCTTTCCGGCACCCGCATTCTTCGAGGCATGTTCGGTGATTGCGCCATGTTCTTCGAAAATACCGAGGAGAGCTTCGCCGAAGCTGCACTGCAGGCGATAAAGGAGCGGCCTCGGATGGAAGCGTTGGCAACCGAGTCCCTTGAGCGAAGGGTGCATCACTGGCAGCGGGAGGCGTCAAGTATTCAGGCGCGGCTCGTAGATAGAAACCCCTGAGATAGAAACCCCTGAAATTCATCAAACTCGCGGGAGACGCTAGCACTTGAACATTCTTGACAGATTGAGCCGCAAAAAGAGTCCCGAAAATCAGATTGATCTGTTTCATTGGCAGCCAAAGTCCGGTGCGCAGAACTTCGGCGATCATCTCTCGCGCGTTGTGGTCTCCCGCCATCTGGCTGCGAGAGAACTTCTCCTGGACGAGACGGTCACGGTGAGCCGCCGATTGCTGGCAATTGGCTCGATCCTGCACTTCGCCCGGGACCACGACGTCGTGTGGGGCAGTGGCGTCAACGGGAAGATCGACGAGCGCAAGCACCAGTTCAAAGAGTTGGATGTGCGTGCCGTTCGCGGTCCACTGACTCGAAATTATCTGATGCAACGTGGGATCAGCGTGCCAGAAGTCTACGGCGACCCGGCCCTCTTGTTACCTGCACTTTTCCCAACCCGTTTTCAAAAGGCGCCAAAGCGGGAATACGCATTCGTGCCGAATCTGCACGATCTTTCTGTGCCAACAAGCGGGCATCATGTGATTTCTCCACTACTTCCCTGGAACAAGGTGGTGGAAGACATTCTGCAGTGCGAGTTCGTCGTCTCCAGCTCGCTGCATGGCCTGATCGTGGCCGAAGCATTTGGGATTCCAGCTTGCTACCTGCGCCTCAGCGAGACCGAAGCGATGTTCAAGTTCGAAGATTACTATCAAGGTACTGGCCGCAATGGCATCCCGGTTGCCAATACCTTCGCGGAGGCTCGCTCTTCCGGAGGCGCCCCACGCCTCGCGTTCGACCCGCGGCCATTGATGGAAGCGTTTCCCATGGATCTGTGGCTCTGAAATTCTCCGGAGATGTTCAGCTCAAAAAATTATAAGTCGTATAGCCAAGTCGGCTCGACAAGCCTTACTAACCACTAGCAGGACGAGCCCCTTGAATATCCGCCTGAAGCCATCCAATGGAAAATAAAAATCTTTCAAATCGCGTAGTCCATGGATTGTTCTGGATAACCATTGAGAAATGGACGGGCCGACTTCTCGGAATTCTGGTCTTCGCTCTTCTCGGAAGACTACTTGCGCCCGCAGACTTTGGCATAGCGGCTATCGTAGTATCTGTAATTGCGATTACAGCAGTGTTCGTTGACAGCGGACTCGCACAGGCATTAATTCAACGCGACGAACTGAGCGACGTGGACGCAGATTCAGCATTCTGGATGTCAGCCGCTGTGGGCCTCACGCTATACGCAATCCTCCTAGCACTGACGCCTCTGCTTGCCGCAATGTACCAGCAGCCACGTCTAAATAGCCTGCTTCCCATCGCCGGCCTCTCACTTCCGATAGCTGGTTTGGCAAGTGTGCCCGCAGCATTGCTCGAGAGAAACTTTGAGTTCAAAAGCCTCGCCATGCGCAAGACAATTGGCGCGTTGGTAGGCGCGGCGGTCGCTACCGCGGTAGCACTAAACGGCGGCGGCGTGTGGGCACTGGTAATTCAACCAGTTGCAGGCAGTCTCGCAGGCGGACTAATCCTGTGGGCCGTGTGCAAATGGCGCCCACGACTTAGATGCTCTTGGGCGTCGCTATCCGGCATGCTGACATTCAGTGCACAAGTAATCTCCATCGAGCTCTTAAATGCCTTTCAATCCAACGTCGATAAATTCATAGTCGGCCTTTATTTTTCACCTACCACACTCGGATTCTATTATCTCGGCCAACGAATACTTACGATAATAATGGATGTGGTATCAGCAGTACTCGAGAAGATATCGCTCACGACCTTTTCAAAACTGCAATCAGATCGCAAGCGACTAATCAGCTACTTCACAACGCTCACATTTAGTGGTGCGACTATTGCCTTTGCCGCGTTTAGCGTAACCACCGGCTTTGGCAGGACGATCACGGAGCTTGTTTTCGGAAACGGATGGAATCAGAGCGCAGCGCTGATGATACTAATGGCCCCGTCAGCCATGCTTGCCTCAATAAGCTATTTTGACAAAAGTGCTCTACTCGCGACAGGGCATGGCAAATCCTCACTCGCTGTGGCACTTGGCCAGTTCGTGTTCGGCATCATAGTCCTGCTAATGGCCGTACCGTTTGGAATTTATGCTGTCGCTGCCGCGCGCTCATTGAGGCAGATTCTCTACTGGCCGATTCGCCTGTGGACTTTGCACAAATGTACCGGCATCTCCATTCCAGTTTATTTGAGAAAATTTCTCGGACCAGCCGCTGGTGCAGCGGTAGTTTTCCTCACCGCTTTTGGAATGGAACATACCGCGTGGGCTGTGTTGCCGTGGAGACTTGTTACCTACCTTCTACCGGCCTCGCTTCTATGCATGACTGCGTACGCCCTCATTGTTTACTTGACATCAAAATCGGATGTACGTTTGCTCGTCGACGCGCTATCACGATTTGCAAGCAAGCGGAAAGAACACAGGAGTAGCGCCCAATGATTTACCTGGAGCCGATGTGCGACGCACGCCTGACTGCCGCATTTACTGCATTCACTGAAAACAACGGCTACACGAATGCGTTCAACCCCAGCATTGCACAGGTACATGATGTGCTGCACATCACGTTTCGCGCCGAATCGTTCCCTGGCGAGAAGCCGTTTCGTTCTTTTTATACAGTTGCAACCCCAATCGATGGCGATTGGGAATTTTCGTCGGCCATCGATCTGAGCAGCCTTCTTAGCCACTTGGAACTTCCTCGAGTTGCGGATCCCAAGCTAGTACAACTCGGAAAAGAAGTCCATGCAACATTCAACACCGGCTATACCCCTGGGACTGAAAACGACATCTACCTCATGAGACTCTGGCCCACGCAGGGACCAGCACAGAGATGCACCCTCTCCAAACGCCAATTAGTGGAGAAGAACTGGGCATTTTATCTGGACTCGCAGCAAAATCTCAGCGCCATTTACTCACTGAGCCCGTTGACTTTGCTGCGCTTGACGGAAGGAAAGCTTGGCGAATCAGATTGCCTGCAGTTCTCACCGTCACCTAGTCACCAGGCAATAAGCGCAAAGGGCCTAAGTATAGGTACGCAGTTGTCGTTCTCCGATAAGCATACGGCATTTTTGATTGCACACGAGAAGCTTACCCTTCTTAAATGGCGAGGATATTTTGGTAGAGTAGTAAGATTCAACTTCAGAGACGATCTCGTTAGTATGCAGGTAGCGCCAGAAAAGGTCATCCACTCGTTACGAAAAATGGCTTTTATCAAAAAGAGACACAATCCAAACCTACTTTGGGCGACTTACTTTTCGGGGATAGTCGCCAAGGATGATAAATTGCTTCTCAGCTATGGGATAAATGACGTGGAACTTAGCTTTGCGAATGCTGCGTTGGAGGCGATATGGCCATAAAAACTTTTTATTGGGACCCTATGCGTGGAAGAAGTCGCTGGGATGTTCTGATTGGAAAAGCTCTGCGCAAGAGCACAGCCATCAGTAAAAACGCAGGGGACGCGTTTAATGTCGACTTGCTCAATTGGGGATATCCTGGTCAGACCGTATCCAACGTGGAAGATGAGGGAGAACGCCTACTTCTTGTGGGCTCGATTGCTCATCGCATCAGGCATGGCGATGTAATCTGCGGCATTGGAAGCAAGAGCAAGGTACTTCCGGACTCGACGCAGGCACAGGTTCAGATATATGGAGTGCGAGGCCCCCTTACGCTGCAGGCCTTCAAGGAGGCGGGACATGATACGTCCGAAGTTCGCTTTATGGCGGACCCCGGGCTTCTGGTCGGCAAAATGTTCCCCGACTTGCTGCTTATTGACGCCGTGCCAAATAGGATATCTTTTATCCCTCATTATCGTGAGCGATTCAAATATCGTGCTACGAAGGACTATGGGGTGATTGAGATTGAAGATGATGCATATTCTGTGGCCAAGAAAATATGCGAATCGGAATTCGTGTATACATCCTCTCTACACGGATTGATTTGGGCGCATGCTTTAAATAGGCCAGCGCTCCTTGTGGCACCACAGGGCGGTGAGGAGTTATTCAAATATGAAGATTATTTCGCTTCTATTTCTGAGAGCTTCGTCTATGCCACAGACATTTCCCAGGCCTTAAAAACTCGAAAACCTTCGAGCCCAGTAGACGTCAGACGCCTTGTGGATGAGATTGAACTCCCAAGCATTGTCGAATTAGAGCGTCGCCGCATTGTTGTCTGAAGCGCAACCGTTTCGACACGGAACTCGGATTGGGATATCCACTACCGCGCTAACGTTTTTTAGAGGCCGAGGCTGTTTTAACTGGATTCTCGAGCACGAGTTGCGAGCTAGTAATGGAGCCTGAACTTCGACAACCAGGAGTCGACATTTTATCTTCAGAAAAAATGATCCGGGCAGGATAATCATTGACCCGGTCTTGCGGTCTACAAGGCATCAGCCCGGGTTGAGTTTTCACATTGGCGCGTGATAGTTTCAATCCGCACAATCATCCACGCAGCTTGACAAGCTCTGCGCCCATGGAAGCAATGCCTGTTCCGGAAGGAAATGAAAGCCAGTCTCGATTCAACTTGAATCGCCTACTGAAATAAAAAAATACGTCCTTGGATCAACAAAATAATCTACATCTAGATATTACTTCTTTTGTTATGTCCATGATCATATTACTGAAGTGCACTGGAAAATCAGCGTGGCCTGGAAATTAAGAAAAGAGCGTTCTTCGGAGTTACTCCTCTACTACTCCCTTATATTTATCGGGATTGCCGGGCTTTTATCGCCTTTCCGATACAACTTGCTGCCTGCAAACGCCATTCTTGAGTTTGTCTTTTTTGCATGTGCAGCGATTGTATTCAGAGTACCGAAGAAGAGCGTCATTCTTTTCTTTGCTGGATCTTTACTATACGTCGCGGGCTCATTCGCCCTAATGACGATTTTCCAGCCAGCCAACTATCTTGACTTTGCACAGACATATAAGGCGTTCATCTATATTGCCCCTCTTTGTATTTTTTATAAAAGCAATATGTTTACAAGAGAGAGGACCCTGGCTCTTCTTAAGATTCTTCTGATCCTGTTCGCATTGAAGTATTTGTACTCGATCCTGCTTAACGTCACACCTCGAATGGGCGAAAGGCCGGGAATATATGTTGAGAACAATTTCGAGCTGATCTTCCTGATTCTACTTTTTTATGTAATGCGCGTCGACTTTGGAAGGTCGCTAAACAAGTGGTTTGCCTTGCTGCTGTTTATCATCATAATTTCGGGATCCAGAAGTTCGATGCTGGCACTTCTCGTAATGTTTTTTGGCACCTACCTGACAAAGCTCAACCTTCGCACATTTTTCTATTTTTTAGGAATGGCCATCTTGGGCGGTGCGGCGGTTGTGATGTTCATGCTTAGATCAAAGGGCGGAGGTATCGAGAGCATTGATCGCTACAAATTTATGATGGTCTTTTTGAGCGAGATATCTGACTGGCCCCTATGGAAATTCCTCACTGGCAATTTTCCCATTACGCCTCTATCAGCAGAGTCCTGCAAGTCCCTGATCTCATATCACAGGCTTTTCAGCTTCTCTGGCGATGGAAGTTGCTATTCAGTCATCCTTCATTCCTATTTTCTGCGCGCCATCCTCGACCATGGAGCCCTCGGCCTCATTTTCCTTTTTGGCTTCATTGCATATGCGATGAAAAAATGCGACTACACTAAAATGGATGTGATGATAGTTCTTGGGGTAATTTCCGCATCCGCACTTTCCGTGTCTGCGGTGAACAACGTGTTTGTCAGCTTCGCGCTTGCTCTTGCCTTAGGGCTGATGCCACGGGCGAAATTTGGCGTAGGAAATAGAGATAGATGATGTCGCGACATCATCGCAAGGATTTTCCTTGAAGTTTATTTTTGGCGGCGAGTTTTGCCATCCAACCCGGACCGGCCGTTGTGCTATCACTGCGAGGCCGCAGGTAGGGATGGAATTACTCCGATGCCAAAGCAGTCAGATTCCCATGATCGAGCCAGCGGTCAGCTAGCCAAAAGCCGGACTAAAATCCCCTTCAACCGATTTATTAGGGCAGAACCAATGCAAACAGTTATTCTCTGTGGTGGCTCCGGCACTCGGCTGTGGCCACTGTCACGCGAATCCTACCCAAAGCAGTTTCTTGCCCTGCATGGCAAGTCGACAATGCTGCAAGCTACATGGGAGCGAGTGCAATCAATAACCGAAGGCGGTCCGATCATAGTCTGCAGTGAAGACCATCGCTTCATCGTCGCCGAACAAATGCGGGAAATCGGCGCCAAGCCTTCAGCGGTCATCCTGGAGCCGGTGGCGCGAAACACTGCGCCGGCCATCGCGGTCGCCGCGCTTGAGGCGCAGATTAATGGAAATGACCCGATCCTGCTTGTGCTTCCTTCTGATCACCTTATTACTGACTCGGAAGCATTCAAGACAGCAATCAGTCAGGCCCTTCCGGCGGCTGAGGCAGGCAAGCTAGTTACTTTTGGGGTTGTTCCTACAAAGCCGGAAACTGGTTATGGCTATATCCGCGCAGAGCCAGGAGTGGGCATCCGTGCCGTGGATGAGTTCGTCGAAAAACCGGATGCAACCGCGGCAGCTACCTACGCGGCGTCAGGTGATTACTTTTGGAATAGCGGCATGTTCATGTTCCGCGCATCCAGATATATCGAGGAGCTGGGCAGCCAGCAACCCGCGATGCTTGCGGTGTGCCGCGAAGCGTTCAGCAAGGCGCGCCGGGATACGGAGTTTCTGCGTTTGGATGCAGCAGCGTTTAATGGCTGCCCTTCGAATTCAATCGATTACGCCGTAATGGAAGGTACTGACGGTGCCGCCGTGTTTCCTGTTGACGTGGGCTGGAACGATGTCGGTAGCTGGGCAGCGCTGTGGGACATCGCCGAGCAGGATGAATCCGGGAATGCACATCATGGTGATGTCTTGGCTCTGGATTGCAGAAATACGCTTGCTTGGGGCGATCGCCGACTTTTAGCTCTGCTCGGACTTGATGACCTGGTGATAGTTGATACGGACGACACACTGCTCGTCGCTCACCGTGACAAGGTCCAGAGCGTGAAAAGCCTGGTATCTGAACTTAAGAAGCTCAAACGCTCGGAAACCAAGGCTCATCGCAAGGTTTACAGGCCTTGGGGTGCCTACGATTCGATTGATAATGGCGAACGGTTCCAGGTAAAGCGAATCACGGTCAAGCCTGGTGCCGCACTAAGCCTACAAATGCATCACCATCGGGCAGAGCACTGGATCGTTGTCAGTGGCACTGCCAAGGTAACCTGCGGCGAGAAAACCCTGCTGCTAACTGAAAACCAGAGCACATATATCCCGTTAGGGGTTACACATAGGCTTGAAAATCCTGGACAACTTCCGCTGGAGCTCATTGAAGTTCAGTCCGGCAGCTATCTCGGAGAGGATGATATCGTCCGCTTTGAGGACGTCTATGGCCGCGGCTAAGTAGTCGTTCCCACGCGTTCGTCAGTCGCCCTTCGGTTATCCGCGGGGCGTCTATATGATTTTCCACAAAAAACGGGTGCACAATGTGCTTATTCGTGAATTCTTTCGCTAACGGAGTTCGTGGAATCGCATTGGAAGCGATTGGCTCCTGTAGCAACGGTTTCGTAGGTTCCAGGGTCAACCGCCGATAATGACTTTCCCACCTTGTGCCCGCTGAAATAGACTTCCACAGGGTGGTTCTCCCATTGAGCCACCTTGATTGAACTGTAGTTTGCGCCGCCTCCATTGCCGCCTATTCTCAGCGTGTCATAGTGCAGACGCAATGAATCTCTATGCCCCTTGCGACCAAGCTTTTGCTGCTTCCAACCCGACCCATCGTTGAGCCAAACTTCAACTGAGCCTTGAGACGGCTTGCTAGACATCGCATATCTGAAAGCGAAGTCATACCATTTCCCTAGCGAGACATTCGGTAATGACCAGAATTCATAGTCATCCCACGCTTGCCGGCCACTCATGGGGGTATTCGACATCGTGAGGCGCCCACTCGGATGCCAACGCAGGGAATTCGGCCCGTTGCGAAAAGGCGGGCCGTAAATCTCATGAAGCATGACCATACCTTTATTGGGAACGATCGGCCGCGGAAGATAAAGTCCAAAGCCTACCCACCAAGCTTGGCCTGACCTCATGAATGAGGGAGTTGAAAGTTGGGCTCTTGCGTACAGCACGCGATTATCTTGGGGGCGAACGTTGAACCGCATGACGATGCGATCCAGACCAGCCGGATCACGCACCAAAGATACCCTCTCTGAAAGTATAGTCTGTTTATTCGCCGTGTATCTGGACAGACCATGTGACTGCTGATCGCTGTCAAAACTCGCTACAGCGCCAGGAGCGCTACGGGCGCACCTCTGGAGAGCTTCCGCCTTCAATTTATCGGAAGCTACGTCGACCACTTCGACAAAAGAATCGTCAATGTGTACATCGACAAATCCGATCATTCCTAGCCTCGTTGGCCCCTTGACGTCGCCATCTCCGCTTCATCAAGAATCTGTTTGATCAAACGGTTGCAAAAAACCAGCCAACATCCTAAACGTAGTAATTTAAATTCAAAGGCAACAGCAAAGCCTTCACTAATAGGCGCGATGCCATCGGATCAGTCGATGACACACCACGTCACCCCTTAGCCCGATTATGGTGACCCCGGCCCGATTCGAACGGGCGACCTTCCCCTTAGGAGGGGGACGCTCTATCCAGCTGAGCTACGGGGCCAGCTTGAGGACGTGAAGGATACAGCCTGACGGCGCGAAGCACTACCATCTTCAGCACACCTGAAGCGCACGCTCAGCAGCAGGCCACCACACCCACGTATGCTGTCACGCCCCGCTCCCCCTCCTTCGAATGCACTCCATCTGGCAGACCCTTGCCTTGCTGGGCGACAGCCGCGTTCTGTTGCCACTTGCCACAATGCTGATTGGCGCAGGCTTATGGCAGCGACAGGCCTGGGCCAGCCGTTGGTGCATGGGTCTTATAGCCGTCGGACTGACGACTCTCGCAACCAAGGTGGCGTTTCTGGGCTGGGGCGTGGGCATCGCCAGGCTGGATTTCACGGGCTTCAGCGGGCATGCGGCGATGTCAGCGGTGGCGTGGCCGGTGGTGTTGTCCCTCGCCGCGCGAAGGCGTGACGCAGGCCCTTTGGGCTTCGCGACAGGGCTTTTACTAGCGGCCGCAATTGCCTACTCCCGACTCCCCTTGAACGCCCACTCGGGTTCCGAAGTTGCCGGTGGGTGGTTGATCGGCGCCCTGGCCAGCTTATGGATAGCCAAGGCTCTGCATCACGCCCCCCGCGGACTCAGCGTATGGATGATGTCGCTCGCGTTGGCTGCAGGCATTTGTCTACCACTATCTTTTCCGCGCATTCATACACATGAAATAGTGGTTCAACTCGCCAAGGCCCTGTCCGGCTCGGCAAAGGAGTTCGACCGGAGTGTCTTCCGCCGGCCTTGACGCCACCTGCAGATGGGTGAATGCGTACATCTTTTTCAGGTCACGAACGTAATGTAATGGCGCAAATGCCTTGACATGGCAAGCGCCATACCGCGACTATAGGGGCGATTTAATCCCCTTCACGGAGTAGGAGACCCCGTTTATGAAGAAGATGTTCGCGGCACTGGCCCTGGTGGGTCTTTCTTCCCCGGTCCTGGCACAGGAAGCTCCGCAGCCGGCCAGCAGCGAAGTAGCGGGCTCCGAAGCCTCTGATTACTCCGCTGCCCGCACCACCGGCACTGTGGTTGCAACCATCGCCACCGCCGCTGTGCTGTACAGCCTGGGCGGTGACAGCTCCAGCGGCGAGAACGATGCTGGCGGCGGCGGCGATAATGGCGGCGGCGGCGGTACCGATGGCACCGGTGGTACGGGTGGTACGGGTGGCACCGGCGGCACCGGCGGCTGATCGCCTCGCAGCTTGAAACGAAGCCCTCGCCGGGCGATGCTTGGCGAGGGTTTTTTTTGCCCGCCGGAAACCAGACTACCTCCATGAAAACCAAGTTCA
>Ga0160467_100981_pt1 | contig 15955 bp, 15 predicted proteins | sample HID1972I_E11MG_FD_108221 | JGI IMG/M metagenome (GOLD analysis project Ga0160467, IMG submission 108221) | Enriched pill bug-associated microbial communities from UW Madison campus, WI, USA - HID1972I_E11 MG | ecosystem: Host-associated > Arthropoda: Insects > Digestive system > Unclassified ...
CCCAGCAGCATCGGCCCCAGGTTGTCGCCATGCCGGCCGCCACTGGCCACCAGCTCGCCTTCCAGTGCGAAGGGATACAACGCATGGCGGTCCAGCGGCTGATCGAGCAGCGCATTGGCCGCGACCAGCGCCGCCACGCAGGACGCCGCCGATCCCCCCATGCCAGAACCGAGCGCGATGCCCTTGTCGATCTCGATGGCGAAGCCGAACGGCAGGTCCAGCGCCTGGCGCAACGCCAGCAGCGCAGCCCCGGCCGTGTTGCGCGCGGCCTCACGCGGCAGCGGAATCTCCGCGCCCCGGATGGCATCGATGCGCACCTCGCGCGCGGCGATGCGCCGGACCGTGACCGTATCGCCAATACCCTCGATCACATGGCCAAGGATGTCGAAACCCACCGCCACGTTGCCGACCGAAGCCGGCGCGAATGCACGCGCGATCACAGGCGCGCTCCTTCGCCGGCCGCCACCCGCAGCAGGTCGGCGAACACGCCGGCGGCCGTGACTTCCGGCCCCGCGCCCGGGCCCTGCACCACCAGTGGATTGTCGCAGTAGCGCCGGGTGCGGAACTGCACCACGTTGTCGGTCAGTCGCAGGTTCGCGAACGCATGGTCTGCCGGCACTTCGATCAGCCCCACGGTGGCACCTGACGCGGTCAGTGCCGCCACATAACGCAGCACCGCACCGCGTGCCTGCGCCTGCCGCAGCCGCTGCAGCAACGCGTCATCGTTGTCGCCCAGGCGTTTCATGAAGGCGTCGATATCACCGCCACGCAGCGCCTCGGGTACCAGGCTTTCCACCTGCACGTGTTCCAGGTCCAGCTCGCGCCCGGCCTCGCGCGCCAGGATGACCAGCTTGCGCGCGACGTCGACACCGGACAGGTCGTCGCGCGGATCAGGCTCGGTGTAGCCCATGGCGCGCGCCTGGGCGACCAGCGTGGAGAACGGCTGGCTGCCGTCGTAGCGGTTGAACAGCCACGCCAGGGTGCCGGAAAAAATGCCTTCGATGGACAGTAGTTCGTCGCCCGTATCGACCAGGTCGCGCAGGGTAGTGATGACCGGCAGGCCAGCGCCAACCGTGGCCTCATAGCGGAACCGCGCGCCGCTGGCTGCGGCAGCGTCGCGGATGCGCCGGTAACGCGGCAGCGGACCCGAGCCCGCCTGCTTGTTCGGCGTCACCACATGGATGCCGGCGGCCAGCCAGTCCGCATAGCGCTCGGCCACCTCCGCACTGCCGCTGCAGTCGATCACCACCGCGTGCGGCAGGTGTGCGGCCAACAGGTGCGCGGTAAAGGCATCCAGGTCGGCGCCCGACGCAGGTAGAGCCGACCCATGGTCGGCTGATGGCAGCAGTCCCGCACCCATTAGAGCCGACCCATGGTCGGCTGCGGCCACGCGTGTATCGCCGCCCCCGCCAGCCGACCATGCGTCGGCTCTACCGGCAGCTCCGGCCAGCGCTGCACGCCAGTCGCCCTGCAGTGCACGCGGCGCCAGGTACATGCCATGCCGTGATGCGATCGCACGCAGGCGCAGGTCGATGTTCGCGCGGGCCAGCAGCTGTGGCTGCGCCGCCTGCAACTGGTCCAGCAGTTCGGCGCCGACGTTGCCGGGGCCGATCACTCCCACCGCGAACGTCTGCGGCGACAGCCAGAATCCGGCATGCGCGGCGCGCAGCGCACGCGTGGCGTCAGCGCTGTCGATCGCCACCGAGATGTTGCGCTCCGAAGACCCCTGCGCGATCGCCAGGATGTTCACCTGCGCGCGGCCCAGCGCTTCGAACAGGCGCGCAGCCACGCCCGGCTGCCCGGCCATGCCATCGCCCACGGCCGCCAGCACGCTGACATCCTGCCGCACCTGCACGCGCTGCACCTGGCCCACCGCCAGCTCGTGAGCGAAGGCCTGCAGCAGCGCATCGCGTCCACGCCCTGCCTCACTGCCACGTACCAGGCAGCAGATCGAATGTTCCGAAGACCCCTGGGAGATCATCACCACCGACACCTGCGCCTGCCGCAGGGCGGAAAACACCCGCTCGGCGGTGCCCGGCACGCCGATCAGGCCGGTACCTTCCAGATTGAGCACGGCCAGTTCCGCGCTCAGCGTAAGCCCCTTGATCGGCCCGCGGATGGAGCGCTCGGCGGTGATGCGCGTGCCGGGGTGGCCGGGCTGGAAGGTATTGCGGATCAGGATCGGCAGTCCACGCTGGATGGCCGGCGACATCGTCTGCGGATGCACCACCCTGGCGCCGAAGTACGCCAGTTCGCAGGCCTCATCGTAGCTGAGCGCATCCAGTTGCACGGCCTCGGGCACCAGGCGCGGATCGGCCGACAGCACGCCATCCACGTCGGTCCAGATCTGCAGTTCCTCGGCGTTGAACAGCGCCGCGAAGATCGCCCCGGAGTAGTCGCTGCCGTTGCGGCCGAGCGTGGTGATGCGGTCCTGGCGGTCGCGGGCGATGAACCCGGTGACGACCACGCGCGACTGCGGATTGTCCTGCCGCCACGCCTGCAGGCGCTGCGCGCTGGCGTTCCAGTCGACATCCACGCCCAGCTCGCCATGCTCCACCACCAGCACCTCGCGCGCATCCAGCACCGCGCACGGATGTCCCAACGCCTGGAAATGCTGCCCCAGCAGGTGCGCGGAACAGACTTCGCCCAGCCCCTGCACCCGGTCCAGCACCTCGCCCGGCAGGCCACCGATCACCGCCAGCGCGTCCAGCAGACCTTCCAGCTCGGCAAAACGCGCATCCAGCCATTCCACGCTGTCGCCCGCATGCTCGCCCAGCAGTGCGGCCGCCGCAGCCCTGTGCCGCGCCCGAAGGTCGTGCCAGGCGTCCCGCCACTGCAGTGCACCGGAGGCCGCCATGCGTGCCAGGCTGATCAACGCATCCGTGACGCCCTTCATCGCCGATACCACCGCCACCTGCACGCTTTCCGGCCGCTGCAGCAGCAACTGCGCGACATGGCGATAACGCCCGGCATCGGCGACGGATGTACCGCCGAACTTGTGCACCACCACGCGGGGCGGTGCGGCGACATCGAAAGCGGCGGGCTCGGAGGAAGGTACAGCGGCGACAGAAGACATGGCGACCTCGGTGGGAGGCCCCGCATCGCGCCAGTGGAAGGTTTCCCCGCCACCTGGTTCGGTGCGGGGCCGTGGTTTTCGTGAGTTACGCGAAGACGACGGACCGCACCCGGCAGGTGGTGACGGTGGTGGTAATGGTGGTGATGCGCGCCATGCAACCTCGCCCCACAAGGGCGGCGGAAGCATTTCCAAAGGTCGCGTAGACGGCGGGCATGGCTTCAGAGAACACCGCCGCGACCGCCGCTGTCAAGTGCCGCGACGCAAAAAAGCCCGCATGCCGACGCCGCCCTACCGCCGGCAGCATGGTTGCAGTGGAGACCATTCTCAGCCGGCGTGTTCGCGGATTGCCGGCGGCGCCCGATGCGCATGCGCGCACGAAAGCACGCCGGCCATCAGGCAGACGATGGCGATGGCTTCCAGCAGCGTCGGCCAGCGCTGTTGCCAGGCAAATCCGTACACCAGCGCGAACAGGGTTTCGAACACGATCATCTGCCCGGTGAGCGTCAGTGGCAGCAGCCTGCTGGCACGGTTCCAGCACGCATTGCCGAGCACCGAAGCCAACACCGCCACGCCCGCGCTGACCATCCAGAACAGGCCCCATTGGCTGCTGTCGTGCTGGCTGCCCGAAAAAACGAACGCCGATGGCACCAGCAGCAGCGCCAGCGCGCCGGTCACCACGCCGGTCAGCAGCGACCAATCGTGCGCGGACAGATCCGGCCGGCGTGCCAGCCAACGGCTGTTTCCCACCGAATAGGCCGCCCACGAAAACAGCGCACCGAACGCACACAACAGCCCCAGCACACGCTGTCGCCACGGCGCCTCGGCGTGCTCGGACATCAACGCTTCATAGCCGACCAGGGCCACGCCCAGCAGGCACAATGCCAGCGCGGGCGCCAACCGACGCAACGGCACCGCACCCTCGTCGCGGGCGCCAACCAGCGTCACCACCACCGGCACCAGCCCCACGATCAGCGATGCCGCCGCGCCCCCGGCCCACTGCACCGCCGTGGCCAGCAGCAGGAAATACACCAGGTTGCCGGCCAGGCTCAGCCACACCAGTGCGCGCCATTCGGCAGCGCCAAGACGAGGCGCCACGCGTTTCCAGCGCGGCCACAGCAGCACCATGGCCACCAGCCCGTACACCAGGTAGCGCCCGGCGGACAGTTGCATGGCATCGAACGCCAGCAGCACCGCCGGCGCGAGGAATACGATGCCCCACAACGCACCGGCCATCACGCCGTTGCCGATCCCCACACCCATCGAACGGTTCATCGAGCGCCTGTCCTGTTGCCTGGCCGCCGAGTCTAGTGGTCGCAGGCATGCGGGTCTTGACCAGGGCTACGGTGCCTGGCGTCGCCATGCCGATGGCGTGTGGCCGGTTTCGCGGCGCAGGGCGCGGGTCAATGCGCTCTGTTCGGAATAGCCCGTGCGCTGGGCGATATCGCTGATCGACCAGCGCGTGGTGCGCAGCAGGTGGCGCGCCCAGCGCAATCGCAGCGCACTCAGCCATGCCTGCGGTGGCAGGCCGAATTCGCGGACAAAGCGCGCATGCAGGTGGCTGGTGCTCATCCCCACCATCCGGGCCATGCGCTCCACTGTCCAGGCATCGCCGGGAGCTGCCTGCAGCCGTGCGCACAGTGCCTGCAGGCGGGCGCCGCTGCCATCGGGCGCGAAGGCCTGCAGCAGCAGCGGCAGTATCGCGGCCGGGTCGGTTTTCATGGCAGCCGCATGCAGCGCGCCGCGCACGGCATGCGGCAGGGACAGCCAACGTTGCCGACGGAGATGTTCCAGCGTGTGGTCGTCGAACCAGTGCAGGTCGCAGTCGATGATCAGGTGGGTGTTGCTTCCCCGCGCGGTCTGGTCATGGTTCTCGCCCGGCGCCACGAAGACGCCCTGCAGGCCATCCAGGCGCGCGCCGTGGCCATCGAGTTCGAACTGCAGCTCGCCCTGCAACGGCAGCACCCACTGCGCATAGCCATGGCGGTCGCCGCCCCAGGCATCGCCGTAGCTGCGGAAATGGAAACGAGGTGCACACATGGCCGAAGTCTGGCCGCCCGCCTGCGGGCATGCAATCCCCACGCATGCACCACCGGGGCGCGTAGAGCCGAGCCCTGCCCGGCTGCGATTCAACGCACGGCGGGGCAAAGCGCTTCCTACGGGGCATGCACCAGCGGTTGCACTACATCGTCGAGCAGTTCTATGGCAGTACGCCCGTTTCGTGAGGCTGACGCGCGGCGGCTGAAACCGGCCCAGTCGCCCTGGGACAAAGCCCGCACGCATTCGGCATCCACCGGCAGCCAGCGCATGGCCCAATAGGGAAACTGCCGGGTCGATATCGTGCCCCGCGCCAGTTCGATCACGCCGGCATGGCTCGTGGCCTGCCGAACCCGGTCGTAGGCCAGATCCACCCCGTCCGGCGGTCCTTCCAGATACTGGAGGAAACGCGAGCCATCGTGGAGCAGTACGCCAGTGACCCCAGCCAGCCGGTTGAAACGCGCGGCGTCTTCCACGACTTCGTCCAGCCGTGCCCCCATCCGTGCTGGAACCACTTCGCTGACATAGGCGATTGCTCGCAACGGCATGATGTTTCCTTCTTGTGAAGGGCTACGGTAACAGGTCGCTCAGGCAAAGACCGTGTCGCACGGGATCCTGGCTTAAGAATTCAGGTAAGGAGAACGGTGATGCCAGGGCAGCCGGGCAGCGCCGGGGTACGTGGCAGCCGGGCAGAGCCCGGCGCTACGACGAGGTGGTCGGTCCATCAGCCGGGCAGAGCCCGGCGCTACGCGACGGCGCGGCGGGGAAGGCTGGCTTCGAAGACCACGTCGTGCTCATCGTTGCGCGCCTGCAGGCGGCCGCCATGCGCGCGCACGAACTGGTCGGCGATGTACAGGCCCAGCCCCAGCCCCTTGCTGGCATGGAAGCTGGCCTTGAAAGGCTCGAACAGGCGCGGCAGCAGGCTCTCGCCGATCTGCCCGCGATTGCGCACGCGCAGCACCACCTGCGCCGTATCCGCGCCATCCACTTCCACCATCACCGTCGCTTCGCCACCATGCAGCAGTGCGTTGCCGATCAGGTTCGACGCCACCTGCGCCAGCCGGTCCGCATCACCCTGCAGCCGCGTGTCACCTTCCATGCGTACGTCGATGTTCGCACCGGCATTGCCCTGCTCCACTTCCTGCACCACCGCATCCACTACCGTGGCGACATTGCACGGACCACGTTCCAGCCGCAGTCCGCCCGAGCGGATGCGCGAGAAATCCAGCAGCTGTTCCACCATGCGCGCCATGCGCAACGTGCTGGTCTCCAGGTGGCGCAGCGTCTGCTGCGCGCCTGAATCGTCCGGCACGTCCAGCGACAGCTTGTCCGCGCACAGCAGGATCGCCGACAACGGCGTGCGCAGATCGTGCGTGAGCACCGCCATCATCGTCTCGTTGAGCGTCAACGCACGCTCCAGGGCCTCGTTGCGCGCCTTCAACAGGCGCTTCTGCTGATACAGCTCGATGAACACGCCCAGCTTGCCGAGGATCACCTGCGGCTCGATCGGCTTGTGCAGGAAATCCACCGCACCGCTCTCATAGCCCTTGAACGAACGCACCGGATCGTGCGGCGAGGCGGTCAGGAAGATGATCGGCACATCGCAGCTGCGCTGTGAACCGCGCATCAGCTCGGCGAGCGCGAAGCCATCCATTTCCGGCATCTGCACGTCCAGCAGCGCCAGCGCCACCTCATGCTCCAACAGCAGTTCAAGCGCTTCGTTGCCCGAAGACGCACACAGGATGCGCAGCCCATCCCGGCGCAGCAGCGCTTCCATCGCCACCAGGTTCTGCGGCACGTCATCGACGATGAGCACGCACACGGGTGCCTCATCGGCGGTGGCCACAGGCGGGAGCAGGTTCATCGCAGTTCCTTCAAGCATTCGCATATCTGGTCAAGCGTCAGCACCGCATCGGCGCCGGCGCGTTGCAGCGCCGATGCCGGCATCAGCGATGCCTCCGCATCATCGGGACACTGCACCCAGGCGTGTCCCCCTACCTCACGTACCGCGGCCACGCCGTCGCTGCCATCGCTGCTGGCGCCGGTGAGCAGGATCGCCAGCACACGCTCGCCGAACACGGCCGCGGCCGATTCGAACAGCGGATCAACCGCCGGCCGCGAGAACAGCACCGGCGCATCCAGCGACAGCGCGATCGATTCTTCATCCTCCACCAGAAGGTGGTAATCCGGTGGCGCGAACGTAACGGTGCCAGGCTGCAGCGGCTGCTTGTCCTCGGCTTCGCGCACGCTCAGCGCGCACTCCGGGTCCAGCACTTCGGCGATGCGGCTGGGGCGGTCGCGCGGCAGGTGCAGCACCACCAGCACCGGAATCGACAGCCCGGCCGGCAGCGCACGGAGTGCTTTCTGCAGTGCGGTGACACCGCCAGCGGAAGCGCCGATCACCAGCACGCGCGGAGACACGGAATTGTCCATCGCAGCCTTCATCATACTGCCTTCCGGTAGAGGCGCTGTTCGCGCGCGCAGACTTCGAATGCATTGCCGTGTTCGCCGAACTGCAGCGATTCCTTGCTGCCCAGCCCAAGGAAGCCACGGTGCACCAGGGCCTCGCGGAACAAGCCGACGGCGCGGTCCTGCAGCGGGCGGTTGAAGTAGATCAGCACATTGCGGCACGACACAAGGTGCACTTCGGAGAACACCGTGTCAGTGGCCAGGCTGTGGTCGGCAAACACCACGTTGCGGCGCAGGCGCCGGTCGAACACCGCGCCGTTGTAGCCGGTGGTGTAGTAATCCGAAAGCGAGCCCTGCCCTCCGGCCTGCAGGTAATTGCGGCTGAACTGGGCGATGCGGTCGATGCCGTAGGCACCCGCTTCGGCCGCCGCCAGCGCTGCCGGATTGATGTCGGTGGCGTAGATGATGCTGCGTTCAAGCAGCCCTTCCTCCTGCAGCAGGATTGCCAGCGACCACACTTCCTCGCCGGAACTGCACCCGGCCACCCACAGCTTGATGGAGGGATATGTCCGCAGCACGGGAATGGCGTGCTGGCGCAGTGCCGCGAAATAGGACGGGTCGCGGAACATCTCCGATACCTGCACCGTGAAGAACTGCATGGCCTGCGCGAACAGCTCCGGCTCGTGCAGCAGGCGATGCTGCAGGTCCGACAGTCGCTCGCACTGGTAGCGCTGCATCGCCTGGTGCATGCGCCGGCGCAGCGACGACACCGCATAGTTGCGGAAATCGTAGTGGTAGCGCTGGTAGATGGCCTCCACCAGCAGCTTCAGCTCCAGGTCGAACAACTCCTGATCGTTCATTGACGCGAGCACCACACCCGGCACAGTGACACCAGCTTGTCGACATCGATGGGCTTGGCGATGTAATCGTTGGCACCGGCCTGCAGGCAGCGTTCGCGGTCATCCGGCATCGCCTTGGCCGTCAGCGCGATGATCGGAAGATCCTTGAATTCGCGCCGCGTGCGGATCTCGCGCATGGCGGTCAGGCCATCCATTTCCGGCATCATGATGTCCATCAGCACCAGGTCCACATCGACAGCCGACAGGCGATCCACCGCCTCGCGGCCATTGCGCGCGATCTCCAGCTTCACGCCCAGCGGCTCCAGCACGCTGGACAGTGCGAAGATGTTGCGCACATCGTCTTCGGCCAGCAGCACGGTACGGCCGTCCAGCACCGAATCGCGGCGGCGCGCTTCACGCAGCAGGCGCTGCTGGTCGCTCGGCAGGCTGGCCTCCACGCTGTGCAGGAACAGGGTCACTTCATCGAGCAGGCGCTCCGGCGAACGCGCGCCCTTGATGATGATGCTCTTCGAATAACGGCGCAGGCGCTGTTCTTCCTCGCGCCCCAGCGCACGGCCGGTATAGACGATCACCGGCGGGAAGCCGACGTCCTCGCTGCGCGCCATGTGTTCCAGCAGGTCGTAGCCACTGCCATCGGGCAGCGCCAGGTCGGTCACCATGCAGTCGAAGGTCGCGGTACCCAGCTGCAGCAGGGCCTCGGCGACCGTTCCCACGGCGGTGATTTCGAGCTGGTCGCGGCCCAGCAGCAGTTGCAGGTTCGCGCGCAGCTCACTGTCGTCCTCCACGATCAGCAGGCGGCGCATGTCGCGCTGGCTGGTTTCCTCCAGCTGCTGGATGGCTTCCACCAGCCGCTCGCGGGTAGCCGGCTTGATCACGTAACCGATCGCGCCCAGCTCCATCGCCACCTGGCTGCGCTCCATGCCGGACACCACATGCACGGGGATGTGGCGCGTCTGCGGGTCGCGCTTCAGGCGTTCCAGCACGCTCAGGCCGGATACGTCCGGCAGGCCCAGGTCCAGCAGCACGCCACTGGGACGCAGCTCGCGCGCCAGGTTCAGCGCTTCCTCGGCGGTGGTGGCCACCACGCAGTCGAAATCCAGCTCCGTCGCCAGCGCCACCAGCGCCTCGGCGAAGGTCGGGTCGTCTTCCACCACCAGGATCAGTCGCTCGGAGCGGTTGCCGGTCGTTGCGCGGCGGGCAACCGGCGCAGGTGCGGCCGCAGGTGCCGGCGCAGCAAACGCGGGCGGCGCCGACACCGGCGCGGCAGCGGCCGAACGCGCGGACGCACCGGACCCGGCCGCATGCGCGGCGCCCAGCGGCGATGGCATGTCCACCTGCTCGGGCGCACCGCTCAGCGGCAGTTCCAGGATGAAGGTGCTGCCGCGGCCCAGTTCGCTTTCCACCCGGATATCGCCGCCCATGCGCGTCGCCAGGTCGCGCGAGATCGAAAGGCCCAGGCCGGTGCCGCCATAACGGCGCCGGGTGCTGCCATCGGCCTGGCGGAAAGCCTCGAAGATGGCATCCAGCTGTTCGTGGGCGATGCCGATGCCGCTGTCGCGCACCACGAAACGCACGCGCTCGCGGCCCGCCGCCTGCACCTGCAGGGTGACCGAACCGTGCTCGGTGAACTTCACCGCGTTGGCCAGCAGGTTCTTCAGGATCTGCTGCAGGCGCTGGGAATCGGCGGTGAACTGGCTCGGCGCACCGGCGTCGGCGATGATCTCCAGCGCCAGGCCCTTGTCGCGCGCCAGCGGCTGGAAGGTTTCGCGCAGGCGCTGCAGTGCACCTTCCACCACCACCACCTCGTCGCTCAGCTCGACATGCCCGGCCTCGATGCGCGCCAGGTCCAGGATGTCGTTGATCAGCGCCAGCAGGTCGTTGTTGGACGACAGGATCGCCTGCGCGTACTTCACCTGTTCGGCGCTCAGGGTGCCGTCGCGGTTGTCGGCCAGCAGCTTGGCCAGGATCAGCGAACTGTTCAGCGGCGTGCGCAGTTCGTGCGACATGTTGGCCAGGAATTCCGACTTGTAGCGCGAAGCAGCCGACAGCTCGTTCGCATTGCGCACCAGCTGCGCCTGCGCCACCAGCAGCGCCTGCTTCTGCCCTTCCAGCTCGTGCGTGCGCTCTTCCAGCTGCACGTTGGTCTGCTCCATCTCCGCCTGCTGCTGCTCCAGGTTGGTCTGCGAATGCAGCAGGCTGCGGCTCTGTTCCTCAAGTTCCTCGTTGGCCACGCGAAGCTCTTCCTGCTGCGCCTGCAGTTCCTCGCCCTGCCGCTGCGATTCTTCCAGCAGCTCGGCCAGGCGCGCGCGCAGCACCGCCGCGCGCAGGGCGATGCCGATGGTGTCCGCACAGCGTTCCAGCAGCACGCGGTCCAGCTGCGACGCACGGCCCGGCTGGATGCGGCCGAGCTCCATCACACCGACGATCTGGTCATCGCTGACGATCGGCGACAGCAGGCGTTCGCGCACCGGCGTGCCGCCCAGGCTGGTGCTGATCTGCAGCACGCTGCCCTGCACTTCACGCAGGTGGCGCACCTTGCCGTCACGCACCACCTGGCCCAGCTGTCCCTCCTCCAGTGCCAGCGTGGCCGGGATGGTCGCCGGCAGCGCCATGCCACCGGTCATCACCAGCTGCTGGCCCTCGATGCGATACATCACCGCCGTCTGCACGTTCAGGTGCGCGGCCAGCGTGGTCATGGCCTCCTCGGCGATGCGTTCCGGGCCCAGGTCGCCGCGCAGGCTCATCGCCACCGCGTTCTCGCTTTCCTGCAGCCACAGCGCCTCTGCCGCCACGCGGCGGGCGTGGATGGCGCGGTTGACGATGACCGCAATCACCAGGAAACCGATGCCGCCGATGGTGCGGTTGACGAACGAGAAAGCTGAATTGGTACTGGCCGGGGCGATGTTGTAGCCCACCACCAGACCAATGCAGGCCAGCACCGCCAGCACCAGCGGCAGCTCGGCCCGGCGCTGGAAAATCGTCATCCCGATGACCAGGAAGTACGCCAGCCAGGTGGCATACCCCAGCGGCACGACCAGCTCAAGCAAGGCGGTAATGACCAGCAATGTCGCCGAAAGCGCCCATACCCATGGGTCGCGCATGCTTGAAGCGGTCGTCATCATCGGAGGTCCGGGCAAAGGACTGCGATCTTAACTGACTACGCGTCGTTTACGGCACGCCTTTCTCCGACAGGCGTTCTACACAATTCCTTCACGCTGACGCTTTTAGCTTCATCGGCTTACAGGGGAAAAATCGTAGTCCGTGGTACACGTCGTCGCCAAGCTCAATGCCCAGACTGATCCTCATCATCAACTGAAGCTGCTCATCGAAAGCGTCAGTGATCATGCCCTGTACCTGATCGATACCCACGGCATCGTATGCAGTTGGAACCCCGGCGCCGAGCGCATCAAGGGCTACAACGCCGCCGAGGTCATCGGCACCCATTTCAGCCGCTTTCACCTGCCCGGCGAACGGGATGCCGGCGAACCCGAGCGTTCGCTGGAAATCGCCAGCCGTGAAGGCCGGTATGCCGGCGAAGGCTGGCGGCTGCGACGCGATGGCAGCCGGTTCCGCGCCAGCGTGGTCATCGAACCGGTATTCGAAGCGGAAATCCTGGTCGGCTTCGTGAAGGTCACCCGGGACATCACCGAAAGTTACCAGGCACAGACCCTGCTGCGCGATGCCCAGCGGGCGCTGGCCAGCACCCAGCAGTTCGAAAAGGTGAACCTGCTCAGCCGCGGCCTGGCACATGAATTCAACAACCTGCTGACCACCATCCACAATGCGTTGGACCTGATAAGCGTGCGGGTGGACGAAGACCCCGTCACCCAGCGGCTTATCGGCAACGCCCAGGCCGCCGCCGACCGCGGCGCCCTGCTCACCCGCCAGCTGCTCGCCTTCGGCGCCGGGCAGACCCTGGTGCGCGAACGGATAAACATCGCCGCCTGGCTGGAACGCACGCTGCCGGCACTGTGCAGCACCTGTCCGGAGGACCTGGTGGTGACCCATCAGCTGCGCGCGGACCTGCCGGATATCCTGGCCGACCCCAGCCAGCTGGAAAGCGCCCTGCACAACCTCATCGGCAACGCCTGCGACGCCATGCCCAAGGGCGGCCGTGTCACCCTGGTCGGTGAGGTGGAACGCCGGCTGGACCCGCAGGCCGACGTGCCGACCTACCGGAATTTCGTCGCCCTGCGCGTGCATGACGAGGGGCACGGCATGGCCCCCGAAATCGCCGAGCGCGCCAGCGAACCGTTTTTCACCACCAAGGACATCGGCAAAGGCAGCGGGCTGGGCCTGAGCCAGGTGTTCGGATTTGTTACCCAATGCGGCGGTTTCGTCGATGTGTCCAGCACCGAGGGTGATGGCACCATCGTCAGCCTGCTGCTGCCTGCCCTGGAGAACTGCGCCAATGACTGACCCTATCCGCGTGCTTATGGTCGAAGACCAGGAGGACCTGCGCGACATGATCGGGCTGGCCCTGCAGGACATGGGCATCAGCGTGGATACCACCGCAGACGGCCACGAAGCCGTGGCGATGATGGAATCCAGGCGCGATTACGATGTGGTGTTCAGCGATGTCAGCATGCCCAACGGCATGTCCGGCATCGAACTGAGCGAGCACGTGGCGCGCACGCAGCCCTCGGCACGGATGATCCTGTCATCGGGCTATGCACGTTCGCAGTTGCCGCCGTTGCCAGGCAACGTGGAATTCCTGCCCAAGCCCTACCGGCTGCGCCAGCTGGTGGAGCTGCTGACCCGCACGGGTTGATCCCTTCGTGGCCCGTGGCCGGGTAGAGCCGGCCGCTGGCCGGCTGCCTGGCACGGCCTGGAAGTTCGTGGTTGCCGGCCAGAGGCCGGCACTACCCGGTTCGTGGAGCGGACGTCATTCTCGTAGAGCCGGGCTCTGCCCGGCTGATGGTGCACGGAGCAGCGGGGCAGAGCCCCGCTCTACCCAACTGCCTGCTGCGGCATTGCGTTCAGATCCATCCACCCGGTCCACACCAGCTGTATGCCGATGCACAACAACACGAACGCCACCAGCTGCTGCATCACCACCGCACCCGTCGGCCCCAACCGGGTAACCAGCACGATGGAATTACGCAGTATCAGGTAAATCACCACCGCGACCATCAGCGCGCCACCCACCGCGACAATCGCACCGGAAAGAAAATGCAGCGGCGTCATCGCCTGCCCGTGCGCACCCAGGGTAATGCATGCAGAAATCACGCCCGGCCCGGTGGTCAACGGAAACGTCAGCGGATAGAACGTCTTGCGCGTCAACTGGTCATCGGCGATCCCGGCCGCCTCGGTTTCCACATCGCTGGGCGCATCATCGGTGCGGGTACCCAGCATGCGCCAGGCCGTGGCCGCCACCAGCAGGCCGCCGCCGAAGCGCACCACCGCCAGCGATATGCCGAACACCGTCAGCACATACGTGCCCACGAGCATCGAAGCGATAATCACATACATCACGTTCGTGCCGATCTGCCGCGCCAGCACCTTGGCCAGCCCATGACGGGCACCCACGGTAGACACGAAAATCGACGCGATACTCAGCGGATTGATGATTGGCAGCAGGGTCACCGGGACCAATGCCATCTCCTTCACCAACGCAATCAGATAGTCCATGCCCAACCTGTACTCATGAAACGCTGCCCGCCCCAACATTTATAGAGCCGGGCGCTGCCCGGCTGCGGAGCACCTGATGCCGGGCAGTCCCAGGCTCTACCACGAAAGGCACACCCATCAATCCTCATCGGCCAGCCGCGCGCAGCGCAGGCGCGATTTGTACCAACCACCGTGCGAACGGAAGCGCCCGCTGTCGCCGGTGAGCAGGTAGCGGAGCGCGCCCCAGGCGGCCGACGAAGGGCCGACATGCCAGCTGCGAAGCTTGTGATAGGCGTAACGAAAACGGGCGACACACATAGAACCACGCACGAAAACAGGCAGGGACAGCCATCTGCTGCCCCTGCCACGCTACGTGCGCAGGCCCTTCGGCTCCATCAGACGTGTCGTAAAACCCGACAGCATCCGCCAGCCTCAGTCGTCCTCGCCGCTATGGTCCTCACGCAGGCGGGAAACACGCCATCCGGCGTGCGAGCGGAAACGACCGGTATCGCCGGTCAGCCCATAACGCACCGCCAGCCACACAGCGAGGAGCGGTCCCACATGCCAGCCGCGCACCTTCTTGTACGCGTAAGAAAAACGCTCCATGGATTGGCCTCGGTCGTGCGTATTACGTCGCGGAGATGATCAATCCATCCCCATGACAGTTTCAGTGTCGTCCCGAACGTCGGTAAACCGCGCGTGCAAGGACATGGCCAGACCTTTTCTGCCGCTGCCATGTCCAGACACACAGCTGGGCGAAACCAATGACACACGCAAACACGGCCGCAACCTGCAGCAGGGCAAAAAGTAGAGTCATGGCACGGACTACCAGATCGGGGGGAGGTGAACCAAAACGTGCACGATGCGTCACAACGTAACGGTTCAGGGCCAGATTACCGTCGATATCCGCTAAATTTTTGTGAACTGACGCTCATTAACAGGTCCGGCAGCTGATATTTCGTCAATTAATTGACGCCGTTCAGCTGGCCATCACCGCGCCGTCACAACGCCATCACGCAGCAGTGCCGCGAACCGTATCCGCTCCGCCCCACTCGCCATGCCGCAGGTTCGCTGGTTCCATTTCCTGGATCCCAAGCGCATAGCGACCAGCAAGCAATTCCTCCTGCCGGCCAGCCGGCTCGATCCCCTTGAAGGGATCAAGCGAAACCCCGCCCGCGCAGCCAGCGGCTGTTACCCGGGCAGGCGGGATACCCTCATGCCGGGCGGCCCCAGTGGCGGCCGCCGAAGCCGCAAGACTGGCTTTCAAGCGCACCTGGGCAGAGCGCCGACGCGTCCTCACCACGAAGTGAACCGCAGTGACGATTCCAAGCGGCGCGGCAAATATGGCCGCAGCACCAATGACCCAGGTCAAGAGTTCCATGAGAGCAGGCAGGACTCGATGGTGGGGCTTGATTTGAGCACACAGCCACTTCTAGAGCCGGTGAAAAACACCTGACTGCGCTATGACGCATGCCCCAGGAACGGAATCAGTATCCGCGCAAGCCCCTCCGCCCCATGAAATTTCCCGCCGTCATGCGTCTGCCGGATCACGAAGCTGCTCCAATCGTCGTCCAGTGCCGCCTGCAGTTCGTGCGGTTCAACAGGCAACAGCCGCATCGACCAGTAGGGGAAGTTCCGGTGGCCGGTCCTGGCGCGTCCCAACTCAACCAGGTGGCTGTGGGACGTCGCATTGAGGATCCGGCTATACGCCACCGCCAGCCCGTCTTCAGGGCCTTCCAGGTATTGCAGGAAGCGCGCGCCGTCAAACAGGAGTACGCCGGTCACACCCGCACTGATGTTGAAAGTTGCACCCTCCCGGACCTTGTCGTCCATCGCGTCGATGCCCAGTCCGCCTGCTGCTTCACTTACGTATGCGATCGCGCGGATCGGCATTGCGCACCTCATGCAACGTCCGTGACAGGAATCAAGGATCATACGCCTACCAATGAATGGACGTTGCAGGCCC
>Ga0160467_100983_pt1 | contig 15923 bp, 8 predicted proteins | sample HID1972I_E11MG_FD_108221 | JGI IMG/M metagenome (GOLD analysis project Ga0160467, IMG submission 108221) | Enriched pill bug-associated microbial communities from UW Madison campus, WI, USA - HID1972I_E11 MG | ecosystem: Host-associated > Arthropoda: Insects > Digestive system > Unclassified ...
ATAATAACATTCAACGACCACTGGCTTGCTGTATTCGTCGTAATCCCTTCTACCTCTGTCACAGCATGCGGATATTGAAGGCGATCCACCTCTACAGGCTGCAGCTGTCTAAGCTGCCAATGATTCGTAACGTTTATCAGATAGTCCCATGCCTGCTTCCCCAGTTCCTCATCTCCATTATGCTCAGCAGCGTATGCCATAATGAGCGTCGAGAGCATCGGAATCTCCCATCTCTTGCCGACAAATGCTTCATTCGTGCGTTTGCTTTTTTCCTCTGGTGGCAAATTGTAAAACTGTCCAAGCTCGGCAACCATCTCGCTCCATATATCATCCCCAAGCAAATCTGCTAGCTCCAGCCATACTTGAGTTCCGCCCATACAGATCATCAAATGATAATCATAGTTTTCATGCCCTATATAACTCAGCTTTCCCGTCTGTGGATCATAACCAAAAGTTGGACCATCGAGCAGTCGATGCGGCGATTGCTTTAACGACTCAATACCTGTCTTGATTTTATTCAAATAATGCTCGCTTTCATATCGCTCCCATTGTACTAGCCAATTGGCACAAAATGCTGACCAATCCGGCCCGCTTCTCGCATGTGTCGCATGCTCATCTTTAGGGAAATAAGCCCGCATCGGATCAAGCTCAACTGTCGAATAATCCGCATCCTTCACTTCATCCATAATCTCGCCAATCCGTTCATCTGCAGTCAAATAATAATAGAATCGATGCAGCGTCGCCATTCCGATTCTTGCTTCCTTGCAGCCACAGCCATAATGCAGCACATTGTGCCGTGAACCTAACCCCGCGTATGGCCCGCTATGATATAAATCCGTTTCGCTTGTATGCCTAGTCATCGCTTCAGCCATGTAGAATAGCTGCGGCTCTCCTGTTCTTAGGAAGGAATACCAGAGCCATTTGTTCGGCACAAGCTCGGTGTTCTGCCAAGCGCAGCCTCCAATATCATATTTCCATGTATGACGTACTGAATCGTAGCTATGCATGATGTCACCATAATCCCAAAAGCCATACCATTTGCGCTGCTCGATTTCATTAAGATAGAAGCGCCATATGCTTTCCAGTGCTTCCTCTGTCTGCCGATGCCGCTCTGTATCATATTGCGGCAGACTGTATCGACCGAACACGCCTGTTGTAACATAACGTTCCTCATCACATATAAGAAGAGGCGTATATTCACAGCTACGAGCTAACTGCTCCAGTTCCTCAGGTGCTGGAGTAACAGCAGCAAGGTGAAGCAGGCAATCTGAAGTATGTGCAATGCCATATGGTGTGCTTCTTAGCTCGTCAGCTCCTTCATATGAAGATCGCACATGCGTTGTTGTGTCGTAATGACGCAGATCCATCGCAGCAGCTTCAGGACTCCATAGCCATAATGTAGCTTCGGCCTGCTCCCGTCCTAGCCCGCTTATCTCTAGTCCGCTTGGGCAAAGCTGCCAAAAATGCTTCATCCCTAGTGCAATTCCTCCTGCTTCTGATCCAACATACATTAAACCTCTAGCCCTTGCTCCGTAAAGCGATCGAATCCATGCACAGGAATCTGACGTACGCTTGCTTATGCTGTAGCTATCGGGGCTGAGCTGAACTAGCTTGAAATCATTCCAAACCGCTGCATCTTCCAGCAAATTCGCATACTGCTGCTCTTGCTTGTCAGCCATATTCCAGCTTACGAGCTTTCCTTGCAGCTGGTCACGATATTTTTGCTGAATATAGGCTGGAAACCTTGCCGTCATTAATCCTCTTGCCGCCTCACTGAACCAGCCTGTATCCCCGGCAAATCGAATATGTCGATTCTCCAGCGCTCCCTGCATTGGTACAGTGAAGCTTATGCCGATGCCAGCAATCGCATGACGCTCGGGATCTCCATCGAAAAGCAGCGTATGCTTTAATCCGATTGTCGCTTGATTACGATAAAATACGAGCCGTACCGTAAATGATATTAGCTTTTGCTGAGTCTCGTCTATGTCGGACTGACGCCTATGACTGCCCTTGATTGCAATAACCGCACGAAGATGCCCCGCACTTTCAATCGTTACCTGCTCGATCTCGCTAACATAGGCATCGCGTATACCGTCGTGCCTACCCGGGGCATCAGACATCGTTAGCTTCAGCTTGCCTAGTGTAGCTATCGGCTGATCTTCTTGACCTCGTAGCGCCAAGGAATCGATCAGAATATTTCCACTTTTACGTATTCGGCAAACAATCGCATCAGATGCTACTGTAATAACACTGCCATTATCCGTTACAAAGGAGCTGCTTGCCTGAACATTTGTCGCTTGTGCTTCCAACTTTTCATTGTGTAATAAATCTCCTTGAGATTCTTCTCGTTCCTGATCCATTTCTCGCGCTTGGTCCGCTTTTTTCAGAACATAGCGCTCCTTCCCTGCATTCGCAAGCTCAGCTGCATGCGCTGTCCATTTGACGCTGCCATCGGGCCAAAAGGCTGTAGGCCAGCTCTGTACAAGCACTATATCTCCTTGCTCATTTAGCAGCTCTAGCTTTTCATGTCGAGCCAACTGACCGCGATGCCAAGGAACTCCCCAAGTAACACCCATTGTTAGTCCTGTTGCTGATGCTGCATCCAGCCATTTTAAGGAAACCGACTGTTCTTCTTGAACTTGACTATTTACTTGCCGAGCAGCTACTTCTGAACGCGCACCAAACTTATTCATGATTACACCTCCAGCCTTGGCTGCTCTTGCTCTTTTTCCAGCCAGCTGTTCATTTGACCCGCTTCAATACCTGCCAACATAATAATGCCTATTCCGTGCGTGTCATTCAGTCTTGGCATTAGATCGTATTTATAATAGTAAGAATGATGAGCAAACCCAGAACCACGACATACCCCGAACACATTGCCTTCCTCATCAATCGCACGCTTCTTCAGCCCATCCCACGCATTGCGCACACTTTCGATGTAAGGTGCAGCATCTTTATACCAACCCTGCTGAACACCAATGGCAAATGCGTAGGCGAACATCGATGTGCAAGAGCTTTCCTCATACGACTCATGATCATCGAGCACTTGATGCCACATGCCTTTGTCGTCTTGAAGTGCCACATATCCGCTGCTTAACTCATGAAACATCGCAAGCAATTCATCACGCTTCGGATGACTTGCATCTAGATGCTTCAGCAGCTCAGCCAGCGAAAACAGCACCCAGCCATTGCCTCTGCCCCAAAACGCACCATTTTGCATATTGAATTTTAGATCATATACATGGTGCATGATGTTTAAAGACGGCTCGAACAGATACGCTTTATACATCAGCAGCTGATGTATCGCATCATCCATATAACGCTGCTCTCCTGTATGCTGACTATAGCGAACAAGGAAAGGAACACTCATATACAGATCATCACACCACATCGTATCCTTCATAAAATTCGTGCTACCTTTAATGCGATACAGCGTTCCGTCAGAGAGACGACTTTGCTCATTCGTAATGTACTGAGCGATTCGATCCCCAAGTATATCTGTACCTTCAAGCGGTTGTGATGCATGCGCCGTCAGCATCGTCGCACCAAATGAGCCGCAGTCATCCAAGCTATCCATGCCGACTAGCTGATGATTAATGCCAGGCGCACCGAACTGCTGTGCATCCCACATGGCATAGTTGTAAAACGCTGTGCAGCTCTCAATATGACCGACAGCATATTGAAGCGCTGCTTTATCCTCTAATCTGAGCAATCCATACAGCGTTACACCGAGTGGATAATTCCATCTGCCATAATGAGAAGCCTCTGCGAATGGACGCACATAACCGCCAGGCATATCAACACGCCAATAGGACGGGCCGTTCACAGTGTGATGCAGTTCAGACATCAATTGCAGCTTAGCAGTGTCTGTTAAAGACAACGGCTGCTCATACGGCCCACTGTAAAGAAATGCATCTGTGTTGCCTTCTACCTGCAGCGGAGCCGTTGGAGTTAACTCATCCTCTGCTTGGTGATCCAAACTACGCATATGCTCCCACGTCATACCAATGCCAGCTTGCTCAACCATCCAGAAAAATAAGTCATTAACTCCCTTTTTAAGCTTCAGCTTTACCGTAAAACGTTTCATCTCAATTAATTGTTCGTCAGAAGTAAAGCTCCCAGCAACCGACAGCGAGTTAGCTTTCACATCAGTCGTAGAGCTTCCTTCATCAAGCTGCGCAACCGGCTGTACATCGCGCCTTGTATCAAGCTTTGAATCCGGCTGCCCATCAGACGTTGTATCCGATACATCGTATTGCTCATCATTACACATGACGATCAGTTTGCCCTTATACTGACCTGAGAGCTCATACATTTCATCATCTTCTGCCTGTACCGTCGTCCATGCGAGCACGGCTTTCCCTTGAAATGCACCGAATATTCGTTCAGCTGCTAACTGCTGCAGTTCCCGCCCCTGCCAGCTCATGCGTGGGTGCCATACTAGCCGTTCATCGTCAGCGAGCACCTGGCAATCCGCATACTCTAGTCTTCTTTCATTCATTGGAGACGTATAGATTACACCTTCTGCTCCTTCTGCCGATCCGAACGGAATAACAAAATGAAGCGGGAACCCTTTAATTGACCCTGAGCCAAATCGTGCTCCACAGCCCGTTCCCGTCTTCATAAACTGCCACACAAACTGATTCCAGCCTGCCTTCAGCTTTATGCGGAACCAGCTTCTTTGCTCTGGAAAAACCTCCTGCTCAATATTCGCCTGATGTGCTAACGCTCCATTAACGTACAGCGTCACCGGCCCGAAGCAGCTCAAGCTAAAAGGAAGCTCCGTAACCTCCTCACTCCATAGCTTCGCCCATGCATATACAAATTGACCATTTTCAATATGAGGGAAACGACTCGTCATCTCCATGTCGTAACGATAATCTAAGCTTCGCTTCAAGCCGTCGATCGACGAGACACGATATGTATATGATACCGCTGGCTGCGCAGCCAAGTAGCGATTTGCCATCATTCCAAGCACTTCTGCATCCTGATTGCCAAACCGATCCCAGCTGCTTTTTTCAAATTCACCACAATGCATCTAATATTCTCCTCCCGGATACAATGTTGAACTGTACAGTCGCTTCGTCTGAGCGATTCCATTTGCTTGCAATGGTGCATCCAACTGCAGCGCATTTGCAGGCGGAGCAAGCTTTCCATAAATAACAGCTTCCTCATCAGTGTAAATGACCACCTGCTCAAGACCGCTCTGCACCAAATCACCAAACACAGCGTATCCATCCAGAGAGAACTGCGCTACAACGTTCATATGACCATCATATATCGTCGGATTCACTCCGCCTCCGCGACGATAAGCGAGTATATAATCGTTGTCGTTCGTATCCCAATGACGAATCGTATGAATAATCGTCAGCCAGCCGCTTGTTTGACGATTCTCCTTCCAAAGCTCTTCACCTTGCTGATTAAGCATAAACATTCCATCACGTCCAGACAGCTTGACCTTTGCCCCTGTATCTCCGCGTTCAATTCGATCTAGGCCCACTACTTGCAAGCCCGGCTCTCCACTTACGAATCGACCTAACGCAATATGCTGTGACTCAATCGAGCCCTCATAACGCCAAAGCTCATTGCCATCTCGATCATACATGACCGTTACGCTTCCGCCGATAACGATCTGCTTATCACCGCGGCCCAGTACATCGCCTACCCATATGCAATCAGCATGATCCTCCAAAGGCTGCGTCGACCACATCAGCTGACCGTCCGCATCTAGCACATCATAGCCTGCAATAATCTCATCACGTCCATCATCGTTCAGATCATACGGATAAGGAAAATGCCCTGGATTCCCTTTATACGTCCATAGCAGGTTCCAATCCGCATCCATTGCCCACAGCTGACGATAACGATCCTTTAAGATGATATCCTGCGGCTTTGGAGTGCCTCGTAGATTGCATATGATGATGCAATCATGGGCGTTCTCATCAGGTAGCGGCAACCGCTTCTTTATGCTGCCGTCATGACCAGCAAGTACAACCAAGTCCTTATTCATTACACATAGAACCTCATTAGCACCATCCTGATCCCAATCATAGATCTGCGCAGGATAGTCTGACCCAGGCCCACCTGCATCCATACGTGGCGTCCCTACCTGCCAAAGCAGTTGACCATCAATCGTAAATGCGGTTAGTGCGATAACTTGATGAGGAATATAGCGATCATCAATGTCGCCATCTGCTTGAACAAAAAGCAGCTCCATTCGCCCATCATTGTTAAGATCGCCTAATAGCACCTTGCATCGCGGACCAGCTGCACGCACATCGATCCTCGACCATTCCACATAAGGTTGCTCGCTCATGATTATCTCTCCTTATCTCCATAGGCAGGAATAGGCCGCACAGCTTGCCCATTAGGACAAAAGGTGCGAGCCCTCCCCGTTACGTTAATCAGTTAATTAAGTTACTTAATTTGCTGATACAACTCGTTAATTTCGGCAATATAATCATCACCGCCATTTTTCTTCCATAGCTCGATTGCTGCATCCAGTCCAGCATCGTCGATTTGACCAACGATGTATTGAATGCGCGTATCAGCGATGATATTGTCCATCTGTTGACCAAGCTGTGCATAGACTTCTGAGATAAGCGGCTCAGCTGGGTTACCTACAACAATATCTTCGTTCGCTTTTTGTACTGCATTGATTTTTTCGTTAATTGGTGTCTGTTCAATGCTAGGAGCATCCGGACCAATGTACGTTAGCATTTGGTTCAAGCTTTCAATTTCTTTAAGCAGCGCAGGGTCATCATTAATGAGAGATTTGATATAACCATCTACCATCTCATAGTGCCTTCCTTCAATGCCTCGTTCTAACAGAACCTGCATCTCTACATCACCTAACTGGTCAAGGAACGTTAGAACTCTTTTCAATTCTTCTTCAGTTTTCACTGAGCTTTTAGAAATAGCGAGCATGCCATTATAGCCTGAAGTTGGCATATCGCGGTGACCTTTCGGTCCAACTGGTGCCTGGAATACATCCGTGTACGATGTATCACGAGGCGCTTTTTCCTGCATCGCGTTATCAAGACGTCTCGAGTTATCTGCTACGTCCACGAATACACCAGCCTTACCATTTACGAATGGATCATTCCATACTGCAGAATCCATAACTGCAAAATCTTCATTCACTAAGCCTTCAACATATAATTGGCGGAAAAACTTCAATGCTTCACGATATTCTGGAAACAGATGTGTAGGAAGCAGTTGACCATTCTCATCTTCGCCCCATTTGTTCGGAGCACCAAACCAAACCTGCATAATATCCCACGGACCGCTGTATTTAGATACGACGATGCCATACGTATCATCCTTGCCATTTTGATCCGGGTCGTCTTCTTTAAACGCTTTCAATATATTATAAAACTCATCAATCGTTTTGGGTTCGGAAAGACCAAGATTATTCATCCAGTCCACATTCACTGTAACCCCCATACGTCCAAGCACACGTTCACGATAAATACCGTAAATTTTGCCGTCAATCGACGTATTATTAAGCGTTACATCATGTGCCTGAGACAGATTAGGGTAATCCTTCAAGTAAGGACCAATATCCCAAAATGCACCTGATCTCGCAGCATTAATAAAGCTCGCAGAGTTGCGATCAACAGCCATGATATGAGGAATTTCACCTGAAACAAGTGTAATATTCACTTTATCTGGATAAGAGCTATTCGGTACAAATTGAATATTCACATCCGTATTCGTATACTCTTCTAATGCTTTAATGATAGGAGAATTGTCATCAGGCAGCTCTGTGTTGAAAGCTGCGATCATAATATCGAGCTTTAGAGGGTCCAGCTTTTCTTCAACTTCTTCATTGTTAGCGTTTGCAGTTGAGTTAGTAGATGGAGCATTACTAGGTGCAGTATTACCCCCGCCGTTAGAAGAACAAGCGGTTAATGCTAGTGCTGCAGCGAGTGCGAGCAACCATCCTGCTTTTTGCTTGCCTTTATTTCTTTCTTTGTTCATACATGATCCTCCTTTTTGTATCAAACATTATATAGAATCGCTCTTGGGCGAGTTCTAACGAACAAAGCTAGCCTTTAATCGAGCCGAGCAAGGCTCCTTTAGCAAAATGCTTTTGTAAAAAAGGATACACAAGCAAGATTGGTATCGTACCTACAATAATAACAGCCATCTTAACAGATTGATCTGGTGGTTCGACAAACTCAGGATCAACATTGTTCAAGTCCCCGATTGCCAGCTGTGACAGCATAACAATTTCACGCAGCATGACCTGCAGTGGCCATTTGTTATGATCGTTCAAGTATAGCAGTGAGGAGAAGAAATTGTTCCAGTGACCGACTGCATAAAACAAACCGAATGTCGCGATAATGGGCATCGATAATGGAATTACAATTCTCCATAGCACGCCTATATCGTTGCAGCCATCAATACGCGCTGATTCCTCTAAGCCAGCAGGAAGGTTTTGGAAGAAGTTGCGAATGACAATCAAGTTAAACGCACTAATTGCACCTGGCAATATAACTGCCGCATACGTGTTGACTAAGCCTAATTCTTTAACGACTAGATAGCCTGGGATCATACCACCGCTAAACAGCATGGAGAAAATAACCATGTTCATTACGACGTTGCGTCCCATTAGATCTTTTCGTGATAACGCATAAGCCATCGTTAAGGTAAAGAACAGATTGGTAATCGTTCCGACTATCGTAATATAGACCGAAATCCCCATGCTGCGAAACAGCGTTGCAGATGAAAAGATATATTCATAGGCCGAGAAAGAGATATCTCTTGGGATTAAAAAGAATGAGCGCTCTGCCAGCTCTGCTTCAGTTGCAAAAGAGCCTGCAATGATATATACAAACGGCAACACCGTAGCAAGAGCGAACAATACGAGAAAGATATAATTCAGCATGTCGAATAGTCGCTCATGCCAATGGTCGTGTTTACTGAACATGTCATCACTCTCCTTTAGTAGATGCCTTCTTGACCGAATCGTTTTGCAAGCCAGTTACTGCCGTATATTAATACGATGCCGACTAATGATTTGAACAGTCCGATCGCAGTACTATAGCTGAATGCTCCTTGCGTAATACCGACAAAGTACACATAAGTGTCAAACACATCGGCAACCGTTCGGTTCAAGGAGTTCGTCATTAGGAAGATCTGCTCAAAGCCGGTGTCTAAAAAGTTTCCTAAGCGCAAGATTAGCAGGATAACGATAACCGAGCTTATCGCCGGTAACGTAATATGAATAAGCCGCTGGAACCGAGAAGCTCCGTCTACAATCGCCGCTTCATACTGCTCAACATCGACCGATGCAAGCGCAGCAAGGAATATGATCGTACCCCAGCCCGTTTCCTTCCACATAATTTGCAATATAATCATCGGTCTGAACCAATCCGGATCAGATAAAAAGTTAATTTTGTTTCCGGTTAAGCTATATATGATTTCATTAACAAGCCCGTCCTGCGTCGTTAAAAACACGTAGGTCATGCTTGCCACAATAACCATCGATATAAAATGTGGAACGTAAATTAACGTTTGTATCCAGCGCTTGAAAAATGCTAGCCTAATCTCATTAAGTAAAAGCGCAATAATAATCGGTGCTGGGAAGAAAAAGATCAAATCATAAAAGCCTAAAATTAATGTGTTGCGCAGCAATCGAAAGAAATCAGGATGTGCAAAGAAATTTTCAAAATGAGTAAAGCCAATCCATTCACTTTTCCAAAACCCTAAAAACGGCTGGAAGTTTTGAAACGATATGAGTACTCCCCACATCGGGGCGTATTTGAATACTAGAAAGTACAATAAACCAGGGAGTAATAGTAAATACAAAAATCGATCTTTTTTCAGCTTGGCAATCCAAACAGCATTCATAACGTTCCTCCTTCTCTCTTCTCTCGATCACAATGGTCTACAATCATCACTCAATGTCTTTCGATATCTTTAGCGAGCAGGAGTCTTTGTCTGTTCTCCCTCCGCAATCCCAGTATTGTAGAATTCGATCAGCAGTTCAATTGCACATTTTTGCAAAAGAAAAAGCCTTGCTAATCAAGGCTTTTCACGTCCTGTTTCACTTTTTTGGAGGAGTATCACTTTTTTGGTTACCCGCTATTACTGCGATATTCGCTTGGTGTGACGCCTACATGCTTTTTAAAGATACGATTGAAGTAGCGTTGCTGATATCCAACCTCCTGCGCAATATCATTAATAAGCATATCTGTACTGCGCAGCAGTTCCTGTGCTTTTTTAATACGCAGCTCCGTCAAGTAATCGATAAAATTAACTCCGCTCGCCTGCTTAAACCACTTGCTTAATGTATAGGAGTTGACACCGACTAAGTCCGCGCATTGATCTAGAGAAATATCTTCTCTATAATGCTGATGCATATAAGCGATAATTTGAGTCATCATCCCTTTTTGCTGTGTATTCACTCGATTTTCCAGCTCGTCCAAATACGGTACAACGACGATATCTCTCATCCAGCGCAGTAATTTGTTCGGATCACGAATTTGCGACAGCTGACGGTATAGATTCTCCCCATGGAACAGCTTGATCGGATTGATTCCGGACTGAAGCATCATATGCTGAATACTTCCTAGCAGCTGCAGCATATTTTGCTGAGCATAATGCTCCTTTTGCAAACTTCCTGCCGTTATAAATTTTTTCAGCAGCTCCAGCACATGCTCTCGATCTCCGCTACGCATCGCTTGCAATATCTCTAACTCCACGTCGAACGGATAGTCAATATCGTCAAACGTAAATTCCTTCGGTAAATGCTCCATCCAAATCAACTGATTCTGGTTCAAAAACTGACGATAGCTTGCTGCCCGCTCAACCTCCATATACAAACTTCGAACCTTGCGCAGTTCTTCACTTTTACGGCTTATAGTAATGCTCACTTGAAGTCGCAGCAGTTCGTTAATGGCATTCGTATATCGCTCACAGAACAGCTGCAGCTGTTCATTTTGTACGACATCATCGTTTCCTTCTATAATAAAGATTCCTAGCGACAGATCGTGGAAGTTTAAAGCATAGCCCTGCTTGAACTGTGCGGTAACCATCTCCTGCGCCATATTGTATGCAGCAAAGGTCATCAATCGCTCATCGCCCGGTGTCATACGCTGATCGATACGATGAAGACCAGTCAAATATATATGTACAAATGTGTAGTGGTGCGCACCAACCTCCCAATAAAGCGATCGCATCCTCCTCTCCAGATCCTGCTCCGACAAATTCCCAATATGCCCCTGCAGCAACTGCATAAGAAAGGTATTTCGCAATATCGGCAATGTCGACTCAATTTTATGCTCTAGCTCAGCACTTTTCGATGAAATATCCATCCAATGCTCACGTATCGTTTGAAATTCATTATGTTTGCGATCAGCTTTTCTTCGTTCAGGATCAATCTGATTAAGCAACTTCTGGATTGGTGAATACATCCTATTGGACACGACAACAGCGAGCAGCAGCGCCATAACTAAGCTAAAGGTGCTAATCCATAGCAAGGATTTGGAAAATGTTACGACCGGCGACGTAATAATCGTCATCGGCGAAGCTGATACGTATATCCACTCATCTGCAATTCTCTTAAATACACCGTACGATACCGAATAGCTTTCTTTGCCGTAATCAAACACGAATTGTCCCGTAGACTGCTCACTTCCCTTAATATGCTCGATCAGCTTATCCTGCAAAGGGTGCAGCTCATTCGTATCCGACAGCATCATTTCGTAATTTTTATCGAGCAAAAACGTTGTTCCTTCATTGTAAGGGGTCATTGTTTTAAGCAAATTCATAAGTTTTTCCTTGTCGAGCTTCACGACAAGAACACCGAATGGAATAGGACTATCGCCGGGAATTTTATGAATTAATGTTAAGCCGTTTTTTCCTCCCTGTGAGTCGTGCGCCCAATACATTTGCTTTCCCTGCTGTAGAATGGGTCGATATTGATTGATCGTATTCTCATCGCTTATGTGGTAAAACTCCGTTTTGAACAGTATCGGCTGTTCCCGCTCAATATACAGCTCAACATTGTTAATTAAGGAATGAGAGCCTTCCATAACTACTAGAGATTTAGTTACATCCCATGTTTCTTGAAAATAGTAAACGAAGTCGAGAGACTTTAACCGATAGCCAAACGTCGGATTGAACGCCCAGTTCGACAACCCCATCTCTAGATAGCTGAACTGATCATCAATATTTTGTACACGCTCATTGATCTGCTGATAATGAAGGTCACTAATGTCATCCTTTAATTGATGCGTTGCAAAATGATATACGAGTAGTCCAATCATAAATCCCGGAATGCTTGCGGCCAGCAAAATATATACTAGGCTATTTCGATAAAATACCCCTTTACGCTGACTTTCCGCCTTAGACCACATTGCCTTCACGCTTGAAATCATGTAAGTCGACCTCTTTCTAATGTTGGATCGCATTCATAATACAGTATATACGCAATGTATGCGTTTACAATAGAGTATTCGAGAAACATCTTTATCATTTATAATGATATCTGACTGCCTTACTGCCATCAGCCATTGCTCTAACCAATTTCTAATGCTTTAATTAAGACATTAATTTTTTCATTAAATGCATCCCAGTCAACATTGATCGTTGTCCGCATTTTTAAATTCGAGGCTTTTAATGCTGCGTTGAGCTGCTCTGCACGTTGGATAGAAGACTCATCCCACGTTGCACTGCTATATATCTCATGATTTGGCAGGCTTCGCATAAATGATGCAAGTACCTGCAAATGCTCATATTCTGATCGTGACAACGTTTTTGATGGAAAGGTATGATTCTGCAAACCATACTCTAAGAAAGCCACAATTACATGAAGCTGATTCGATACGAGCTGCGGTTCACTCCATTCATTGCGTTCCTGATGCTCTATAATTCCTTGCAGCTCTACGAGAGGTCCTTGCACCTTATCAAGAAAATACTGCTGCTGATGCCATTGATTCGAGTAAAGGATAATTGCTAGCATTGCTCCAAGTATAACGATAATAGTTCCAAGTCCATGAACGAAAAATTTATGATGTACACCGTTGCTTTTTACTAGCTTTTTAACCAATATACCATCATCCTCCTGCTCTTTCCTATCGTCGCTGAACTCTTGTCCAATAGTGTATTCCGTGCGTTGTACAATAATGTCAAACAAAAACAGGCTTAGATATGCTTCTAGTTACTTACGTTACACTAAGGAGCGAATATTCTAAGCCTGTTGTCATAGTTATTTTATTTAGTTAGCTGAAATCATTTTGTTAATTGCACTAAACAACGCTTTTACTGAAGAGGTCATAATGTCTGGATCAACACCACAGCCCCAATGAGATACGCCTTCTGGTGATTGAATGCCAATATACGAAACTGCCTGAGACTTGGAGCCAACCTCTAATGCATGCTCTGTATAGGTTAGATTCGAGAAACTCACCTCAAGATTCGTCTGCAAAGCATCGATTATTGCATCAAGACGCCCATTGCCAGTGCCCTCAAAATCCTTTTCCAGCTCGTTCATACGAACTTTAACGATCGTTTGATAATCGTCATTATGCGTGAAGCTATAATTGATAAATTCAATTGGGTTTTTAATGTTTACATACTCTTCCATGAAGATTTGATGAATTTCTTCGGTGGAAATTTCTTTGTTTAACCGATCCGATACATTTTTAACGGCGTACCCTAAATGCTCACGCATTTTTTGAGGAAGATCCAAGCCGTATTTTTGTTGCAATAGATAAGCAACGCCGCCTTTACCAGACTGGCTGTTAATTCGGATAATATCACCTTCATACTGTCTACCAATATCAAGTGGATCGATCGGCAAGTATGGCACTGTCCAATATTGACGCTGTTCGTCTTCACGCCATTTCATCCCTTTAGCAATCGCGTCCTGATGTGAACCGGAGAATGCAGTGAATACAAGCTCGCCAGCATATGGTTGACGCTCGCCAACTTTCATCTTAGTTAGCTTCTCATACGCTGCAATAATGTCAGGCAGGCTCTCGAAGCTAAGTCCAGGATCTACACCGTGCGAGAACATGTTTAACGCAAGCGTAACAATATCAACATTTCCTGTACGCTCTCCGTTTCCGAAAAGTGTACCTTCTACGCGCTGTCCACCAGCCAGAATACCAAGCTCTGCATCCGCTACACCTGTACCACGGTCGTTATGCGGATGTAGTGATACGATGACGTTGTCACGATACTTTAGATTATCGCTCATGTATTCGATCTGACTAGCGTATACATGCGGCATAGACATTTGAACCGTTGATGGAAGGTTAATAATCACCTTGTTATCAGCTGTTGGCTGCCACACATCAAGTACAGCATTACAAATATCTAAGGAAAATTCAACTTCTGTACCCGTAAACGATTCCGGTGAATATTGGAATTGGAAATTACCTTCCGTTTCCTCAGCACACTCTTTTAGCAACTTCGCGCCATTGACGGCAATCGCAATAATTTCTTCCTTGGACTTTTTGAACACTTGCTCGCGCTGCGCAACTGAAGTTGAATTATATAGATGAACGACGGCTCTTTTCGTGCCTTTCAAGGATTCGAATGTTTTACGAATAATATGTTCACGAGACTGTGTAAGTACTTGGATCGTCACATCATCTGGAATCAAATTCTGCTCGATTAATGCGCGTAAAAACGCAAATTCTGTTTCGGATGCTGCTGGAAATCCAACTTCAATCTCCTTGAAGCCAAGCTTTACAAGCAACTGGAAAAACTCAAGCTTTTCTTCCAAGTTCATCGGAACAACAAGCGCTTGATTACCATCGCGCAAATCAACACTGCACCAAATCGGCGGTTCAGTAATATTTTCCTTCTGTGTCCATTTCAAACTGCTTACAGGAGGCATAAAATAACCTTTTGTGTACTTCTCGACATTTTTCATGCTCATGACCATCCTTCACTCGACAAATTTGATATTATGGAAAACAAAAAAAGCCTTTCATCTCCTATTCTAGAGACGAAAGACTTGTATCTTACGCGGTACCACTCCAGTTCATGCTAATTCATAGCATGCCCTTAATGGATCATGATGCATCAATGACCCTCCTATAGATAACGGTTAGGCTCCGGCTACACCTACTACATGTTCAGTGAGCAACTCCAAGGCGAGTTCAGCAGTTTTTCACAACTGCTTCGCACCAACCAGCAGCTCTCTGAGTGTTCCAAACGACTTACTATTCCTTCTCAACGTATTCTAATATTAGTTAGTATCTTAATACAAAGTAATCAGCATAGCAAGTGCTAATTCAAAAAAAGTTATATTTGTTATAGCTTGTCCAATTTATTATATACCATTCATTGGTGTGTAGGTACTGAATGTTCAGTCGGAAATCACCTCTTTTATGCTGGCATGGCTTTGATGCTTTACAGCTTCGACGACCTTGATACGTTTAATACGTTATAGCTTCGATGATACATTACAGCTTGGGTGGCCGCTCCAAACATGGTGTGGTTTCAATTGCTGTTGTTCCCGGATTTCTCGTATTAGAGACAAAGGTAGAAATCCGGGAACAAAGGCATATGCTTCCGATGTAGCTTTCCTTCAGAAAGCTTTTAGGCAACCGCTTCGCTTTTCCACCATCACCATGTTTTCCGCTGCTGCGAATCTGACAGCAACATTCACATACCCAGTCATTTTATAGATACAATCAACATATCAAACATTCGATAAGAACTATCAAGTTCTTACGGAACTGAGCGACGTTAATTAACCAAAAACCCGACTTCCATAAATGTAACGGAACTCACATGCGTTATTGATGCAATTTCTGCGTTTTTCGCCTCGAATTGACCTCATAACGGCGCTGAGTTCCGTTACATTTTTTTTGAGTGCCTTTACATGGGAATAGTCGAGTAGGTGGGGCCTCTCCTTTCGAGGATTGTGCCCCTTGCCCCTCACAGATCCGTACGTG
>Ga0160467_100985_pt1 | contig 15878 bp, 14 predicted proteins | sample HID1972I_E11MG_FD_108221 | JGI IMG/M metagenome (GOLD analysis project Ga0160467, IMG submission 108221) | Enriched pill bug-associated microbial communities from UW Madison campus, WI, USA - HID1972I_E11 MG | ecosystem: Host-associated > Arthropoda: Insects > Digestive system > Unclassified ...
CACACAGTCACCAGTGTTTCTCATTTCCCCGAGTGTCCAAGCCATTTCCCCGCCCCTCTAAATCACATTGACCTAGGTATAAATGCTTTTCTCCATCGTCGAAACCGCTACGCCATAGCGCGAAGACATGCTCTTTTGAACATGAAACCGACGATTATCCAACTTTCCTTGATTGCGACATTATAATTTGACAAATTCATCAAAGTCTATTCCTAGGTATTTTATAATTTGAATTCGCGAATGGGTTTTGAGTATCTTACCGAGTATAGTTCTTAAAAAATCCAAAGACATTGCCACAATTACTAACAACTGAAAAAGTCTAAACCAAACCCTATATTTAGACACAAAAAAGTAGAGACAATTTACAAAAGCCGAATACAACAGTAAGGCGGTTTTTTATTGATAAAATTTGATTGAATATAAACAACGTATGAAAAAAATCACAATATACATTATGCTGATTTTGGTCGGCTCTACATTTACCAGCTGCCATAAAGAAGAACCTAAACCTGAATTTAATATTACTAGTATTAAACAAACATTCTGGAAAGGAACATTTAGAATCAATCTCAAAGATGAACAAAGTGAAGAAGTAATCAGTTTTTTATTTATAAACGATAAGGTGGGCCAATATGAATTTGAAGAATCATTAGTTGGAAGTTTCGACTTCAATGTAGACGGAAAATTATTAAGAATTACAGGATTACATGCTGCCGAAGTTGAAGGAAACTGGAAGGTTATCGAATACAATAAGAATAAATTAATACTGAAAAACGAACTATATCCCGAACCTTACACCAAAATTTTAGAACTTATGCGAGCCGATTAGCACCATTCAAAACTATATATTATTAGAGCTTAATAGGTATAAAATATGGAGTTGTTAAAATCTTCTCTTTACAATAAGGTTATGATTTATGTATACTCAAATCCACCCGAACCAAATATTATAATGATTTGCAATTTGCGAATTGCAAATCATTATAATATGAAATACCTTTTCAAAAGACAAGATTTATATTTTAAGCCCTCGACTGACTCGCAAATCTTACATAAACATTTAAGGAACCATATTGGTCTGATGAAACCTTTTTGTGTAATGAGCGCATTCATATTGTCAAAAACAATCACGTCAATTATTAGCCTGATTGAAAGGCTTAATTTTTTTTTTAACGAAAGAAAAAATTTAAATATCAGCAAGTAAAACGATCACTCCATGTGCCGGTATCTTAAACACCTTATGCTTTCCTATACTTCCTAAAGAACGATGCTGCCACAAATCTCTTACTTTACTAGTTGACGAAAGACTCACCGCAGAAGCAGATAGTGTATATTCGACTGGTTTATTTTCTCGATTGAGAATTGCTAATGCCTTTTTATTTTTATTAAAAAGTAACTTCTCCCATACTTCAATATTTCCTTCCCTACTAATACTCCTTGCTTGATAAAATTTCCGATCTTGATTTAACGCTATTAGCTCTTTATTGGTCAAAATTTCAATTGTTTCTTTAGATATATGACGTAAATCATTACCAGCCATAAGTGGAGAATTAAGCATACACCACATTGAAAAATGTGACTTATCTTCTTCATGAGTCATTCCCCTCCCTACTTGTAGCATATCCATATCATTATAATGACCAGGTGAAGCGTACTTATACAAATCTCTATTAATATCAATAATATGCAGAACTGATTCGAAACTATTATGAATATCTTGCGATATACGCCAAGAATCTACCATATTAATAGCCCAATCACCGGGAAATTGCCAGCGACATAGGTTGAAGCCAGCATCTGGTTTAACGGTCTTGATTGCACGGATTATTTTCGTATACTGCTCACGGTCATCGAGTTTCATCTCCAGACCTCCACACCAATCTACTTTAATAAAATCAAATTTCCACTCATTAAAAAACAATTGGGCGTCCTGATCCTCATGACCATACATCCCAACTCCTATTCCCTTCGGATCTTTATCCCAAATAGAACCGCAAGTATTTTTTCCACCCTCAGAGTATAATCCTGCTTTTAATCCGCGACTATGGATATAATCGGCGATAGCTCCCATACCATTTGGGAACTTTGTACTATCAACATATAGTTTACCATCTGCTCCCCTTCCTCCAAAAAAACCATCATCGACATTGATATATCGATATCCTACTTTATATAGTCCATTCGCGATTAATGCGTCAGTTTGTTCTCTAATCAATTGCTCACTGATATTTATACGGAAACTATTCCAACTGCTCCATCCCATGATAGGAGCTTTTACTTTTTGTGCATAGCTATGACTTACCATCATGCTTAGCAATAAAATCGATTGAGCGATATATGATCTTATATTCATCTTAGAAAATTAAGTGATAAAAATAAAAAATTTAAAGGGTATCCAATTCTGATACCCTTTAAAGTAATTTTCAGATAACTATGAAAGCGATCTAGTTATAACCAGGGTTTTGTTTAATTATCCCATTCGATTCGTTAATTGCTGTACGAGGTAACGGATATAGATTTAAATAATCGTCGACATCAGCATATCCATCATCTTTTGCTCGTTGAATATACTGTCCCCAACGAATAAGATCATCTCTACGAACACCTTCGGCCCACAATTCAAACAAGCGCTCATCTTGAATCGCTTTACGAAAATCTGTTTGATTAAAACCTGATAATGCTGGTAACTTTCCATGTGTAGTACGAACGTCATTTATAAAAGTATAAGCTTCAGCACTTGGCCCATTGAGCTCATTCATCGCTTCTGCCATAAGAAGTGATACATCCGCATATCTCATCACCACGATATCGACAGCACTGACTTCCACACTGGTCTTTGCCGGATCGGGACCATATTTCATCATCACAGCTCCGATATCTCCACCAGCACGGGCATCTCGTAATACAATCTGCCCATCTTTGCGTGTCGGGTATTTTTCCATCAAAAGTTTTAACCTATTATCATTTTGATCAAATTTATCATAAGTCTTCCAAGGCATTCGATAACCTCCCCAAGCGGTATCAAAACCATCATTAGACACCTCATAATAATCAGTTGGCAGATAGTGAGGACGATAAATGTTACCATTTGTAGGTGAAGTTGCATTGCAGACAATCGCTAATATAATCTCCGAATTACCGCCCTTATTCTTAATATTAAAATTATCCTCATAATTGGTTGATAAAGAAAATCCGATCGATTTAATTTGATTCCCCATATCAACAGCATCTTTCCATCGCTTCTCTTGCATATACAGTTTCATCAAACTGGTCAAACACGCAGCTTTAGAAAATCGGCCATAATCGGCACCAGTAAATTTATCTGGCAAAACTGCGATTGCCTCTTTTAGATCTTTTTCAATCAAATCGACCATCTCTGTTTTGCTAGGTCGTGGAAGTAAGGCAGACTCAGGTTTATTAAGTATTGCAGGATCAAGGACTACAGGTACAGGACCATAATACAGATACAAAATTTGCATAAAATAACCACGCAAAGCTTTAAGCTCTCCAATATACCGCTTCTTTAAATTATCATCCATAGTAATCGCCTCAATTTGAGGAATTACTCCAGTAATCTTAGAAATATATCGAACCAAAGAGCCGTAATGTCTCGTAATTGAACCGAAATCGGGATCAAAATTTAATGCATTTAGACGCTTCCAACTTCCACCATCGTCCCAATTACAAATAGCTTCATCTGTTGTCTGACTAGCTTGCGTAGCATAACCTGCTTGCGCAGCGGAAAACCCGTTCCACAGTCCACCTTGCATCATTCCCGAATACATAGCCGTAACTGCAGCGTTTGCATCATCTGCAGATTTTGGATAATTCTCATTATTAAGTTCTTGATTATTTTTATATGCAAGATCTTTCTCACATCCTGTAAAAACTGAATTTAACGCCAGTGATAAAACAGTCAATCGTAACCATCTTTTTGCTTTTATAGATTTGTTCATTGCAGTCAATATTTTAGGATTAAAAACTAACATTTACACCCAATACATAGCTTTTTGCTAAAGGATAATAGTTGTTTTGATTTAACTCAGGATCGAGCCCTGGATACTTTGTAATGGTGAATGGATTTTGAACATCAAAAGAGAGTCGTACCCCCTTTATCGCTTGCTGACCAGATAACCATTCGGTAGGACAGGTGTAACCCAATGTAATATTACGGCAACGTAAGAAATTAGCATTAACCATCCAATAGCTCGAATTATTCTGATAAGACGCATATTTGGCATCAGAAAGCCCTGTCGGAAAACTACCGTCAGGATTTTCAAATGTCCATCTTTCTAAACTGATGGGCATAGTATTCCAACCGAATGTACCCATATTAGCGGCTAGGCTCGCAATCCGGAAATTACGATTTGGACCATAAGGGCTCCAAGCTTTCATGATAGCTCCTGAGAAAAACACATTAAGATCAAAATCTTTAAAGGTAAATGTATTACCAATACCAAAATTAAATTTTGGATCAAGGTTGGCCAACAATGTTTGATCTGCCGCAGTGATACGTCCATCTGGAGCTCCGAGATTACCATTTTGATCATAACTCGCCAAGTCTGAAATCTTCAAACTGCCAGGTAAAATATCTACCATATGGCTTGGCGGATTACCCTGTCCATTATAGATACCGGTAGAGATATATCCATATGCTGCATTATATACCGCATCGCGCCCCGTAGGTACAACATACCGCGCTAATGTCGCCATTGTCTGAGGGGCACGCTCCTTCCAATAACTCAAATAGTGTGAAAAATTAAGAGTTGTTGACCAGGTAAAACCCTTGTCGCCAGAACGGTCAATAATATTCTTAGACTGCAAAGCGATCTCATAACCATCAGTTTGTGTCTTACCTGCATTGACAGTACGTACATTGATTTCGTAAGTACCTGGCGTAGCAACATTGAAAAGTAGCCCACTAATAGTTTTATTAAAGTAATCAACAGATCCAGTAATGCGATCATTAAATAACCCAAAATCGAGTCCAGCATTAATTTCACTAGCTGTTTCCCAACTGAGATCCGGATTGTTCAAACGGGCAATTCCGAAACCTGTAGATGGCGATGCTCCATCTCCAAATAAATATGAGTAACTGCCTTCAGAGTAACCTGTGCTGTAAGCCAACTGAGCGGCACTTTGTATATCGCTATTACCTGTCTGCCCATATGATAAGCGCCATTTCAATAAATTGAAAGGATTACCATCTGACTGCATAAAATCTTCATCAGACATGATCCAGTTGGCCGCTACTCCTGGGAAGTAACCCCATTTTTTATTTTCCGCAAAATTAGATGCTCCATCACGGCGTATCGATGCTTGTAAAGTATACCTATTTTTATAGGTATAAATTCCTCTACCAAAATAAGATGCAATGGTTTTTTCACTAGATTCAGATCCAACAGATGGTTTAGGGCTCTGTCCTGTTCCTAAATTATGATGATACAGTGCATCAGTTGGAAAATTTTGATTACCCGCACTCAAACCTTTTGTATTAAACTGATTATATGAATAACCCAATAATGCACTGATACGATGATCACCGGCAAATGTCTTATCATAATTAAGCGTATATTCAAGGAGCTTAATAGTCGCCTCATTTTGGGAAATCTGTGCATTTCCATTTGTTTTCGCACCTCCGAGGTATGTGCGAGGTAAATAAAGTTCCCTGCCACTTGTTGAACGATCAAAACTATACATGCCCTTGGCTGTTAATCCATCTAACACCTCCCAAGACAAATATGCATTTGTTAAAAGTCTAAAATTTTTAACATCATTCAATACCGTCTCATATGATAACGGATTAGGAATATTAGCATACCTTGGATTAAGCGGAAAAGTACCGTCAGGATTTATTAAGTCCATATTTGCAGGATGATAAAGTGCTGCAGTAAGAATTCCACCATTTTCAAATGCTCCGCCTGTTCCCGTAGCCTTAATAACTCCGTCAGACATCGTAGCGCTAATTCCTGTTTTGATCTTATCCGTAATATTCTGATCAAAATTTGCTCTGAAATTGTAGCGACGCATACCAGTAGCAATCAGAATCCCTTTTTGATCAAAATAGTTCCCCGAAACAAAATACTTGGTTTTATCTGTACCGCCCGCTAAAGAAACATTGTGCTGTGTGGTATATCCATTGCGCGAAATAGCATCCATTGCATTTTGTTTGATGGGTGTATTCGCAATATCTTGATCTGAAAACCTCGGATTAAATGATGGTAATGTCGAAGCATCCACATTACCATAATAAGGACCTATTTTATTGGATAGCATCCATCGTTCCAAATCTATCATATTAACTTGTTGCATATAGTTACGGGTATCCAGAACCTCGTACATTTTTGCAGGGCTTTGAAAAGCATATGATCCTGAATAATTAATTTTAGGGACTCCCGATTGCCCTCTTTTAGTGGTGATCAATATTACACCCGCACCCGCACGAGCACCATAGATAGAAGCCGATGCCGCATCTTTCAGTACTTCGATTGATTCAATATCATTGGAATTAATAAAGTTCAAGGGGCTTATATCTTGATTACTCTGTGTACTGACCGATGCACTGGGCGTACTAGCTCCCCCGTTTATAGGTACACCATCCACAACATATAAAACACCTGCACTCGCATTTGATGGGTTACTGCGTATCTTAACACTAGAGCTTGCTCCTGGTTGACCCGTTCCCTGCAGTACCTGAAGCCCGGCAGCTTTACCCTGTAATGACTGTGTAAAATTGGAAGAAGTAGAGACGGCTGACAAATCTGATCCTTTAACAGAAGCTACCGCACCAGATATATTCTTACGGTTTACTTTTCCATAACCAATGACAACCAGCTCTTCCAATTGCTGCGTTTGCTGCTGAAGTATAATATTTCCTAGCGATGAACTATTACTACCAACAACCTCTAGTAGTTCATAACCTACAGCACGAAACACAATGGTCTCATGAGCCGAAACCTCTAAAGTATAATTTCCATCATTATCAGATGAAGTACCCCTAATTGTCCCCTTAACAATAATGCTCACTCCCGGAATTGGATTCCCTTTCGAATCTTTGATTTTTCCAGAAATTTTATTTTGAATGTCAGAACGTTTGTTTAAAGCAATGGTTTTACCTTTTATCGTGTACTGAAATGGAATTTTTGTCGTCAACTCCTTTAACATTACATCGACAGATTTATCTTTAAGATTAAAATCGCTCACCTGAATTCCTTTAATATCGCTGGATTTGTAAAAAAAAACGTATCCAGTGTGTCGCTCAATATCTTTTAAAATATGACTAAGTGCTGTTGACTGACTATTAGAGATCTTAATTTGCGAATATCCATGAGCGTCATTATTAACGAGTACGGCACCCATCAATGCAAAACTGCATTTTAGAGCAAAGATTGCATTGGTCTTGCGTTTCCAAAATTCAGGTCCCCCACCTCTGGAAACACACTTAAAAAGAGAAAAGTGTTTCATAAAAAATAGTTTAAAAATTTAGTTTATAATAATTTGGTTTTTGATTATTAATCACGATAATCAGTTCGAATATTTCTTTTATTCATTACTGGATATAATGGTTACATTTTTATGGTTATCCAATTTATACTTGATATCTGTACCTCCAATGATTTCCATAGCTTGCCTAAACGTAAGCTCTTTCCCAATTTTACCTGAAAAACGACCAGTAGGAACAGGCCCTTCGTAATGTACCTTAAGATCATACCATCGCCCCAATTCATTCATAACCGTACCGATATCAGCATCTGAAAAGGCAAAATAATTATCTTTCCACGCCGCCTCTAATTCAATATCTTCAAGGGTGATGATCTCAATTCTTCCATCAGCACGAGCCACTGCACGTTCCCCTGGCTTTAATATCTTAGATAAACTGCTATTAAATAAATTGATTTTCCCTTCAAATAGAGAAGCAACAAACCCCATATCATCTTTATAAGAAGAGATGTTAAACTTAGTTCCCAATACTTCAACCCGAGTACCATTACCCGTAACATTGACAAAAAAAGGACGATGTGGATTTTTACTTACTTCAAAATAAGCCTCTCCAGTGAGAAATACATCTCTTGAATCTTGATTAAATACAATAGGAAAACGAAGCTTACTCCCAGCATTTAACCAAATCTTTGTTCCATCACTAAGCTGGAGACGATATCGTCTACCATTAGGCGTTTCGACAGTATGATATGTCGGCTCTGTCGTAGCCATCTGTTGTCCAATAACATAAGTCGCTTTGCTCTGATCGTACTTCACATACACTCCTTTTCCAATCAGCTTAACCTGAGGTTTTCCTAAAAATGTATCTAGGTTAATCAATTCGCCCTTATCTAAATGCAGGCGCCCACCTTCCCTACCAGGTAAGACATCACGAACATCGTTAGCGATTGACTGAGAGGATCGATTACTTTCGTTAAAAATATATTTATAGGTTCCTAAAAACAACAATAGAAGTGCAGCAGCAGACCACCACCATTTTTTCTTAATACGTGGTATTTTAAACTTAGGATTCTTCTCTTCGAATGAATACGCAGTATTGCGATCTAAACTTAATATAGCTTCAATTCTTTGTGCAGATACTGATTTGGAAATACCAGTATCCTGATTTTCGTGCAGAACCAATAGATCATTAAAAGCTTCTTCCAATAATTGCGGATCAGCCGTCAATAGCATCTGCTCAAGCTCTAGCCACTCTGACTTGGTCAACTGTTTCTTATAATATTGTTGAAGCAAATAAAATATCTGTTCCTTTTGCATAGTTTATAAATTGGAAATGAAAGGCATAGTTCGTGCGATATCCTTCCATTATATAGAGAAGAATATACTTTTTGATAAGACTACTATCGTAGTAATGTTTTTTTTTAAATAATTTTTAAAAGCAGGAGAATAGTACTTGAAACGAGATAACCATGATCAGAAAGGTCCTGTCGAATATGCTTGAGTGCTGTTGTAAGCGTATTGTAAACTGTATTTTGAGAAATCTCGAGGTTTGCTGCTATTTCAGCCGAACTCATCCCTTCCTGTCGACTCAGGAGATAAATTTTCCGACGTTGTTCGGGCATTTTATCAATAGATTTTTGAATAATATCTTTGAGCTCTTCAAATTCCATCACACGAGGAAAGTACACGGAATCCAATTGGGCCGATTCGTACTGGCTTTTCAATCGAAGTGCCTTATTATGAATATGTACTTCTTTCCGTAAAAACGTTAGACTCTCATTACTAACCACCTTGAATATCCAAGATTGAAAATTTTTAATTTCGGAGATCCGGTCTCTATTCAACCATAACCTCAAAAAGGCTTCCTGAAGAATATCGGCACCACGAGAGGGGTCGTCACCAGTAAATTTGGTTAAAAATTGACTCAACCTGATATGATACCGATTATAAAGCACAGCAAATGCTTGCTCATCACCATCGGTAATAGCTAACAATAAGTCATCCTCGGATAAATCTGTCATCATAGAAATACCAATACCCGCTTAAAAAATGGTTTTGGTAAAAATACATATTTATGATCAAGTAATGCCTTGTCTTAATAAAAAGATAGAAAACGCCAATAAATTCTTATTCCTACCCACTAAAAAAGAACAGCTAAAGGAATTACCTTTAGCTGTTCTTTAATGAAAGATTTGATATCTTCTCGTTAGATTAATCTGACCAAAAAGTATGATCTACTTACTACCTTTTGCTATATAAAGTAATTTTGGTGCATCCTTAATAAAAACATCCAATACTCCGTCTGCAATTTTAACTGGCCCTTCAAAGCGAGTTGCACCTGGAGTTGATGGAATAACCGACGCCTTTTTAGCGAGTTCTTCAGCTTTATCAAAATAACCGATACTATTGCTTTTACCCATTTCTATCTCCTGCAAACCTAGGACAACAGATTCTAAAGCCTCTCCCCATATTGCCATCGCATCTAACCATGGTCCAGCTTCACGGACAAAACCCTTATCAATTGTTCCTGAGCGAATAATATTTGGAGCATTTCTAAATTCTTGAGCATGATTTAGTAGACTTTTAATAGCCTGCGCACGGTCATCTTTATTACCATAAGAAAAAGCATCTCTAAACTTATCTAAAATTAACTTTAACGCTGGTGCTTGCACTTGCCAAGGGTGAGTTCCAAATGTTGGGGCTAAGTGCTGGGTATCGAAAAACAGCAATAGTGCCTGAGTAGTTTTTGGATTATTTCCAGCTAATTGACGCGCAGCAAATGTCCAAGTACGAGAAGCATCGTAATCTTGATCACTCCAGGCAAAAGCAGCGACTCCCGATATTGCCACTCTACTAGCAGCTTCCTGATTCATTGGATTGGACAAAATGCCGGCAAGCTGTTTTGATAACCCTGCTTCCCTTCTATCATATGGTGCTAAAAGAAGCCTTCCTTTAGATTCTGCATAGTCATTTACAGGATAATTATCCCAGAGCAATGTTGGTTTTCCAAACACCTTAGTAGCCGCTTTTGCATCATTTATTGAAATTGATGGCGGAACGACATCTGTTCCTGTCCATTGAACAACGATATCTTGATTTAAATTTTTACGCAATGCGGCTTTATATGGGGTTTCTTTAGCATCATAATACTCGGTGGGAACCATAATTAAATTTGGCGCCTCAGGATCTACCCCCTTGATATAGTCCTGCAATTTATTTAATAATGAAGATTGTGCTACAGCGGCAGCTTCGGGACCAGATTTCCCAAATGTGATCGAGTCTTGATTACAGTTCCATTTTTGATACTCAATATCGTCTAATGCCAAATAAAAACTACGCACACCCACGCTTCTTAACGCATTTACTTTGTCTTTTAATAGATCAAAATCTGTTTTACATGAAAAACAAATTGTTGGACCAGGCGATATTGCATAAACAAAGTTGATATGATTATCGGTTGCAATCTTTGCTATACGACCAAGTTCTGATAATGTGTCTGCTGGATAAGGTTCTCTCCATCTATCTCTAGCGTAAGGATCATCTTTTGGCGTATATACGTAGGTATTGGCTTTAACAGAGGATAAAAATAATAAATGTTGCTCGCGCTCTAGCATAGTCCAGGGTTTCCCGTAGAACCCTTCCACCGAACCGCGGATAGGCTGAGCTGGGTAATCTTGAATCAATAGTGATGGAAAGAAAGCGCTTGTGATTAACTGTGCGAAGCTTTGTGTGGCATGAAATAGACCATGCGCATCATGCCCCATTAGTGATATTAAAAAACCTTGATCTTTTTTTCCACTAGAAATTACATAACCTTCTTTGTGCGAATCTAAAATTGCCTGGTTGTTGCTAAGAAGAGCTTTTCCGTCTCCATTTTTGCTCTCCCCTAAAACCACTACTGTACCTCGAATTGACTTTGGAATCTTTTGGGTTGTATTCACATTCTTGACTCCTGCCTTGTTCAGCATCTTTACTACTGTAGTTCTAGTATACTCACTAACCTCTGGTAATGCGACTAAAGTAATGGTCTGTCCAAGAGGAAAACTCTCGCCTTGAAGTTCCATAAACACAGGTGAGGGAAATATAGAAGGAAGGGTTGATACCGTAGTGGTTTCAAAATTCTTTTGCTGAGCATGCCCCAATTTTAAACTTCCGCTGAAAATAACTGCCCCTAATAAACCGTATATAATTCTTTTATTCATCATTAAATTAAGTTTAATTTGTACGCTAATTAATAGCATAAATTCCAAAAATAATATAATTCACCCATATAACTTCCGTGTATGTGATTTATTACATAATCAAACTCCCTGTAAGCGCATCTTAAATTGAAATTGATTAGTATGACAACGATGTGCTACATATACGACATCGCAGAATGATGTAATAAGACTAAGCCAATGTCAAATAATATGGATTTATCCCAGAATACCTAAAGAAGCGTTCAATAATTAAAAGTCTTTTGCACATCAAACTTTTTGTCGCAACCTCATCTTTTATATCACGTTTAAAGTTCCTTATTGTGCAGACGTTGAGATTAGGATTTATCAATAAAGCAATCTATTATCATGAAGTAACATTTTCTCTTCGCTACAAACGCGGGGACACAGTGTAAGTCATGATTTCTGTACCGTTAGACTTTTTCACAATTTCTTTTGTATTTCTAAGTATTAATGTATGGCTCCCAAGTTTACTATATGATACAAATTCTCCATCCGGAGTTTGTTTGCAGATGATAAACATATGCCAACCTTCATCCGCCGGAAGTGAAATAATGACTTTTTTCTCAGACTTCAATTCGTTTTCTATCGTTTGAAAAAGGCTGTCTATCGGAAAGTTCTCATCGCGAGGCAAAACAAATTTTTGGGAGAAAGTAATTCCGTATAATTCTTTATTGTCAAAGTTGCGGAAAGAACCATCGGTTTTATTTTTCCATTCATTTTGTAAGTCATAAAAATCAAAATCTACAACTTTATAATACTTCAGTATCATTTCCACAGCTGATGGAATACAAGACAATTGAAAGATTTGATCGTGGTTGTTTATAACGGCATCAAAAAAATCACAATTATCATTTTTTTGGGTTTGAGCCTTCGAATGGAAGCTAATAGATGTGGATATAAATATAACTAAACTAAAGAGTATCTTTTTCATATTCAAAACTTATTTTATAATTCATATTTTCATCAAACACAATAAGACTGTGCTAAATAGTCGAAATCTTGGTCTAGTAACATTTTGTAAAATATATCTGCTTTTATTTTTTGTTTAGATCAAGCTGACGACAAGTGTATACTGTAAAAGATGCTTACCTCTCACTTCAAAGGAAGAGTACTATAAGTCATGATTTCTGTACCGTTTGACTTTTTTATAATATCTTTTATATTTCGAAGGATTAATGTGTGGCTTCCAAGTTTGCTATATGAAAGAAATTCTCCATCTGAAGTTTGTTTATTGATGACAAAAATAGGCCATCCCGTCTCCACCTGCAGTGCGATAATTACCTTTTTTCCAGACTTCAATTCATCTTCTATAGTTTGAAAAAGACTATCTATCGGAAAATTTGCATTTCGAGGTAAATTAAATTTTTGGGAAAACGTAATTCCATATAATTCTTTATTGTCAAAGTCACGGAAAGAACCATCAGTTTTGTTTTGCCATTCATTTTGTAAGTCATAAAAATTAAAACCAACTGCTTTGCAATGCTTAAGAACCATTTCGATAGCGGAGGGAATACCTGAAGACTGAAAAATTTGGTTGTGGTTGTTAACTACAGTATCAAAAAAATCACAATTATCGATTTTTTTTGTCTGAGCTTTCGAATGAAAAACAGTAGGAGCGGATATTAAGAAGAATAAAAGTAAGAGAATTTTTATCATAATTATTAAATTTACAAAATATAATCGATTATATAGATTTGATTATTAAAACATTATAATCTAAAACTATCCTATGCTGTTTATTTTTCCGATCTGTAAATTTGCTATTATTTTATTAATTTCCTTATGTTCTTCTACTATCTCCGGGTCAGCAATGCTGATAGCATCAATTGTGTAACTACAATAGACTATCTTATTAACATCTGCGAAGATCCAGTTAAAAATTTTTAAATCAGAATCATTATTTTTCGATGGAGAGATATAATAAAGATATTTGTACCCGACATCATTTTTCAGTATAGTCCCATTATTCTCTTTACATAAATCAACTAAATAGTCGTCCGTGTTAAAATTAATAGATTGTATTTCTAATGGTGTGATTCTAAAACTTCCTGTTTGTTCAGTATAGAAAAGGTAAGTTCCCTCTACCTCTTCAACATAAATCAAATTACTAGGATAACTAAATTCTATCCACCCTTGATTAGAAATAAAATAATTATATTCCATACATCTAAAATTACATTGAAATTGATGATTTAAGATAAATAAATTTCGCTCTACTTCCATCTGGAATCATAAAAAATGTTTATCTTATCTTATACAGCTTGTCCTATAATTGTGAGAAAGATATTTCCAAGAATTGGATGGAACATGTTATCAATCATATAGAATAGGATGAAAAACTGATTTTAGAGAATTTCCTTGACAAAATTCAAAAGAAAGGGAGCATCAGAAGAAATTAGCTCGATTAATTTATATAGATTCAAAGGAATTTAAACAATTATAAACTTTATACCTTTTAGGGTATAAAAAACATCAAAACATAAATATTATACCTGATTTGATATAAAAACAAGATTTTTCTTATATTTATATCAGAAAAGGTATAATTATGGATTCAATCAGACTATTTGTTAAACAAAAGCGTAAGGAGTTAAAGCTTACTCAAGAAGATTTAGCGTTGAATGCTGGAGTAGGGCTACGTTTTGTACGTGATTTGGAACAAGGAAAGAAGACTCTTCGTTTAGATAAAGTAAATGATGTTCTTGCGCTATTCGGGATGGAAGTAGGGGTTGTAGATAAAAGTAGAGAATAATGGCACGTCAAGCTAAAATATATTATCAAGATCAATTAGCAGGTTATCTTCTTGAAGGTGATGGAGGGTATGTGTTCAAATATGAGACGCAATATTTAAAACCAGAAAATCCTAAACCAATCAGTTTAACATTACCAATTTCAGCGTATCCTTACTATAGTAATGTGCTATTTCCGTTTTTTGACGGTTTAATTCCAGAAGGGTGGTTGTTAGAAATTGGGGAGAAGCATTGGAAATTAAATCCAAGAGATCGATTCGAATTATTAATCAATTTGTGTAGAGATACAATAGGTGCTGTATCTGTATATCCGATGGAGGCGGAAGACAATGCCTAATTGCTTATTTTGCTATAAAGTAGTTGAAACAGGTGAGTATCATCCATCTTGTTCTAAAAAATTCTTTGGTACAGCTGAGGCCCCACAACTAGAATTAGATCGTGAGAAATTAAATAAGTTGGCTCAAATAACTGTTAATGAACGATTAGCTTTGACAGGGGTTCAGCCCAAAATATCGTTGACAATAAATGGAGAAAAGGGGAATAAAAGATTAACCTTAGTTGGGCTGTGGGGAGATTATATTCTGAAGCCTCAGTCAGCTGATTATGATTTTATGCCTGAAGTGGAGGATTTGACGATGCACCTCGCTAAGTTGTTTAAAATTGAGACCGCTAGTCATGCCCTTATTCGTACTTCTGAAGGTGAGCTGGCGTATATTACGAAAAGATTTGACCGTGTAAAAGGAAAAAAAGTTCACGTAGAAGATTTATGCCAATTGTCCGAATTACTCACCGAACAGAAATACAAGAGTTCATACTAGCGCGCAGGGAAGATTATTAAGCAATATGCAACTAACTCTGGTTTGGATGTGATTAGATATTTTAGATTGGTGCTGTTCTGCTTTCTAACAGGAAACAATGATATGCACTTAAAAAACTTTTCCCTGATGCATACTGACAAGGGAATCTTACTCGCTCCTGCTTATGACTTGCTAAATGTTAGCCTTATCTATCCAAAAGATAAGGAAGATTTGGCGTTAACTTTAGGTGGTCGTAAAAGAAGGGTTAAACGATCAGATTTTGATCAGTTCGCTGTGACTTTAGGGCTATCCGATTTGGTGCGAGATAATATCTACAAAGATTTTTCAAAACAAACATCGAAGGTTGCTGAACTCATTGAAAGAAGTTTTTTAACTGATGAATATAAAGAACGATATTTTCAAATTTATGAGAACAAATTGATTGATGTAAGAGTAAGTGAACAGACAATTAGTTAAGGGAATTTAATTTATAGAAATCACACAAAAATACTTTAGCATAAAATAGGTCATATGCCAAACATAGTGCATAAAAAAAGCGACTCTTTTGAAGTCGCTTTTTTGTAGCCCGTAGGGGAATCGAACCCCTGTTTCTAGAATGAAAATCTAACGTCCTAACCCCTAGACGAACGGGCCTTTTTGTGTTTCGG
>Ga0160467_100989_pt1 | contig 15808 bp, 17 predicted proteins | sample HID1972I_E11MG_FD_108221 | JGI IMG/M metagenome (GOLD analysis project Ga0160467, IMG submission 108221) | Enriched pill bug-associated microbial communities from UW Madison campus, WI, USA - HID1972I_E11 MG | ecosystem: Host-associated > Arthropoda: Insects > Digestive system > Unclassified ...
TTAAAATTTGGTAATACTAAGAGCTTGTAACCAAGCTTTTCATAAAAAACACGATTACTCTGCTTATCACAAAGAGCAACATCATAAAAATACTTTCCGCGTTCAGTTTCTCCTAATTCAAACTCCAAGATACCAATAAAATATACTTCGGGAAGTTCGTATGTATTTCCCTTATAGCCCTTGGGTATAAGTTTATTGATAAGCCCGGATGTATAAAAAACGGTCCGGTCTTTAAAAAAATCTTGATAAAGCTGTTGCATCTCTATAATGAAATGCTCCCCATCAATGCCGGTACAATAGAGATCGAAAATAACCTTACGCTCATTTTCAACATCGCCACCCTGCTCCACTGGCCGATAATGAAGATCTTGAATAACTTTCTCTCCCTCAAAGAGTCCATTTAAAAATCCAATTAAAATAGGCTTATTTTCTTCTCTTCCAAAATAAAATTTAAAGCTCCAGTCGCCACTAAAACCAACATACTTGCCCATGTTACTTTTTGTCTTTTTCATAATAATATGCTTTGCTTAAATAATTAATGTTGCTAAGCAAACATCAGAAAAACTAAAATTATTAGCCGGTTATTAAACGTTTGTAGTCGATAGTAGTCGTTTGTTGTCGGCTAGCTGGCAACAAAAGCATCAACTTGTTAACCAAAACTTGTAAGATGAACATATAAAGAAATCCACGTTGTACGATGTGGATTTTAATACTTTTATCTACTTATGTAGTCTGATTTTCCTAAAATGGATTTACGATATTTTATTCCCCAATCTCCCATCGCTTCAATAATAGTACTTAAACTCTTACCCAACTCCGTGAGTTCATATTCCACAGTAATAGGTTTGGTAGCACATACAGTTCTTGTTACTAGATTATTCATCTCAAGGTCTTTTAATTCTTTTGATAATACTTTAGGTGCAATTTTGTTAACATGGCGTTTCAAATCCATAAAACGTAACTTTCCAATGAAAAATAATGTAGTCACAATCAGATATTTCCACTTTCCACCCATGATATCTTGAACATCGGTTATACCAACAATTGACATTTTGCAATGCTCAGTTAGCTCTATACTGTCTTTATCCATATTTATATACATATATTCAAATATAGTTACCATTTAGTAATTAGTTACCAAAAGGTAATATATAACATGCAGTAAATCTTACTGCTTTATCTTTACAACATTATAGAACAATAAAAGTATTTAAAAATGAAAATAGCAGTTATAGGAGCTACAGGATTCGTAGGTAGCAATATTACGAATGAATTGATAAATCGAAACCATGAGGTCTTAGGCATCTCGAATCACCAAAGACACTCAGATAATAGCAGTTTGACATTTGTGAATTTAAATGTCATAAAAACAGAAGAGTTAGCAGATTGTATAAAAGGTTATGATATTGTAGTGAGTGCCTTCAGTTCTGGGTGGAATAATCCAACTATGTATGAAGATTTTATTCAGGGCTCAACATCCATACAACAGGCAGTAAAATTAGCGGATGTGAAACGCTATATAGTTATTGGTGGAGCAGGAAGCCTATATGTTACCGATAATTTGCAGGCCGTGGATACAGATGACTTTCCTGAAATATTTAAACCCGTTGCACTTGCGGCAAGGGATTATTTAAATATATTGAAGAAGGAAGATTCTCTTGATTGGCTATATTTTAGTCCAGCACTTGAAATGCACCCAGGCATTACAACAGGAAGAACGGGGCAATACCGACATGGTATACTTCATCCCATATCCAATGAAAATGGGAAAAGTATCATTTCTGTTGAAGACGTTGCTGTAGTCATAGCCGATGAAATTGAATCACCTAAATACAATCAAACACTATTTACTGCTGCATATTAATAAATGAAACAGTACATTTAGAAATCTAATTACCTAAAAAACAACTGTATGGCAAAACACCATACTTTTGAATATCAAGTCAAAAGGGGGATAATAAAAATTAGCTCCCTTTTATGTATAGCACTAACTGATTGCCCCAGCTCCGCTTTGAATGATATATTGGATTAAACAATTACCAAATGAATGTAAAAGTGGGATAATGCGCCTAAAATTTGTTAAATCTTAAAAAATGAGATATCTTGAATGGTCATATGAATTACATTTGTATTTGTACCATTTTGTATCAATTTCCTAATAATTATAATATGCTTCCTGAAGGGATTATAGACCAAATAAGGCTGAAATTTAAACATCAACTTCCTGAAGAATTTCTGGAAGAATTACAAAAAAATGCATTATTGATCGAACTTAAAAAGGGAGAGATACTTTTTTCGGACCAGGCTAAGCGTAACCGGGTTTTTGTAATTATTGATGGCAGTTTGGTTCGGTTTATTGTAACGCCAGAGGGTGCAAATCGTGCAACGATGTTTCATACTGAAGCCCTTTTTCCGATGATCGGAAATAATTTTGAAAACGTAGAAGGTTCCAATTTATCTTACTACATAAAAGCGAATGAAAATGCAAAATTGATAGAATTTAAAAGAGATTTTGCTTTACATTGTATCGAGAAATATCCTTTTTTAGCTAAAACGAGTTTCATGAATATGATTGATTATTTCCAAACACATCATATCATTCAAAATCATCTTATCGCCCTTTCCAGTCTTGATTTCTTTCAATGGTTTCTGATGCAATATGGATTTATTTTTAAAAGATTTCAATCACAGGATATTGCTAGTTTTATGGGAATCACACCTGAATGGTTCAGCAAACTAAAACGCAAAGCAAATAAATAATAAGTTTATGCTTCCCCGTTCATTTCTTGTCTTAATTCAAGTGATGTTCATTTTCAACCCCTTAATTTTGTTATGAAATAAAGTCGTAAATACATAACGACCTCATTTCATAACAGTAAAAATAATAAGGCTATGAATAAAGTAACAGAAAAAATGATTTTCAGACCAGCTTTTGAATACATTGACAATGGAATCGAGCATGGCGTATTAAGTCCGTTTGAAACCAAAGAAACAATTTTAAAAAAAGGTGAACAGATCGCTCCGGGCTTTAAAGCCCTTGATTGTGATATTCGATATTTAAAAGATATACCGGTAAAAATGCGTGACGGTATTACGATCTATACCGATATCTTTCTACCTATTACTGCTGAAAAAGTTCCTGTGCTCATTGCTTGGAGTCCTTACGGAAAAAGTGCCGGAACGGCTCCCCGTTATATTAATTTGTTCAATATGCTTGGAATGGGAAATACCTGGAATTCGGGCCTGACCAAATTTGAAGCACCAGACCCAGCTTATTGGGTGCAACACGGATATGCGGTATGTAACCCGGATACACGAGGAATAGCACAGAGTGAAGGGGAGATCACCATGATCGGATCTCAGGAAGCTGAGGACTGCTATGATCTGATAGAGTGGTTGGCTGTACAAGATTGGTGTAACCAAAAAACTGCTTTATCGGGAACTTCTTACCTCGCTTTTTCACAGTGGTTTATCGCTGCTGGTCAACCTCCCCACCTGACCTGTATAAGCCCTACTGAAGGATTGCAGGATGCATATCGCGATTTAGCGTATATAGGTGGTATTCCTGATCCTAATTTTATCCATCGTCTACAAGTAAACCATGTAAGTGCTTCGGGTGCAAGGCGCGAAGATATGGTTGCCGAGATGGAAGCTTATCCATTAGCAAACTGCGATTTGTGGGAGAATAAAATAGCCGACGTGTCTAAAATAACAGTTCCGGCGTACGTTGTGGCCAGCTACTCCAATACGTTGCATACTATGGGGACTTTTCGCTCCTGGCGAGCCATAGGTTCTACTGAAAAATGGTTACGCATACACGACAGTCAGGAGTGGCCTGATTATTACGATGTGGAATCTACAGAGGAGCTTCGCAGGTTCTTTGACCACTACTTACTGGGAAAACAAAACGGATGGGAAAAAACACCTAAGGTACGTTATTCACTTTTAGACTTACAGGGAAATAATCAAACTGGATTAGTTGCGGAAACTTTCCCGCCCAAAGAATCGGAAATGTTACGTTATTATATGAGCGGTAAAACACGAACTTTGCAATTAACGGCTGACGCAGAAGAACTACCGTTGCGTTATTTCCCTGAGGCTTTGCCGTGTCGGGTTTCATTCCAGACTACTTTTGAAAAAAAAACGAGCTTTATTGGCTATCCAAAAGTTAAACTGTTTATGGAAGTTGACAATGCCGATGATATGGATGTATTCATTTGGGTACAAAAAATAGACAAATTGGGGAATGTCATGAGCGAATTTGTCGTTCCTAACCGCAATGCCGCGTTGCAGGATTTTACTCAGGATGGTGCTTCTGCCTTACGTTATAAAGGACCAAATGGCCGTTTGCGCGCTTCGCATAGAAATTTGGATCCCGTTTTGTCTACCGAAGATGTACCTGCGTACAGTTTTGACCGGGTAGAAAAACTTGGTGCAGGAGAAATTGTAGCATTGGATATCGTACTCAGCCCAATCGGAATGGTTTATTACGCAGGTGATACGCTACGGGTGATGATAAGCAGTAAAGATGAGATTGGTTCTGTTATGCCTGGAACTCCCGGCTGTATCCCCAACAATAAGGGTATCCATATCTTGCACACTGGAGGTAGGTATGCCAGCTATCTACAAATGCCCATATTAAAATAGGTGCTTACTATGGATAACGCCATTCTTATTCTAGAATGGCGTTATTTTTTACTTGAGGCAAAGCATTCTAAAATAATTTTGTGATACAGAACTTCTCTCCTATTAACGATTAAATAATGGACCTTATATTAAAGCCATTTCTTTTTCTTGAAATAAAAATAAGGTAAAATAGCACATAGAATCATAACCAGAATTACTACGGGATAACCGTATACCCATTTCAGTTCGGGCATCACTTCGAAGTTCATCCCATAAACCCCAGCGACAAGTGTCGGTAATGCAATACAGATGGTTGCAACGGTCAGAATTTTAAAAATACGATTCTGATCAAGGTCAATTTTATTATTGATGTGGTCTCTGAGATCCCGAAGTCGCTCAAGGTTGAATTGTATATAGTCTGAAACGACCATAAGATCATCCAATTCTGTTTCGAGTACTTCTTTGATGAATTCGGTATTAGCAAAATCACTTTTTTTACAAAGCCTAAATATACGGGTGGCCTCGTTTACCGCTTCTTTAATAAGCAGATTGTTAAAATTATAGGTAGTTATAAGGTTCATGTCCTTATCAGCAAATGCATTCTCAATTAGCACTTTATTGGCTAAGACTTTAATCTTCTTTGCAAGATTTTCAGTAATATCAGCGTAATAATCAGATACAAATTCGAAAGGAAACTTAAAAATGCTTTTGTTGAAATTTACCAGTTTCTGAAGATCTAACAATTTGGTACTATAAATTTCTGACCAATATTTATCGAGTGTAGAACTTGTAAATAAGAATATTCTACCGCAAGAAATAATAATAAATACAGGTTCTTCAACCATTTTCCCTTCTGAATTATAGTAAGGGATAGAAAAATGAAAGGAAATCTGATTCTCTAGTTCCAAAAGATGTGAACTTATCTCAATATCTTCAAAATGTGACATGATAGCAAAATCGAGCTCAAACTGTTGCTTAAGCCAATCAATATCTGTCGCAGTATAATCGTGAAATTGGATAACGATAAAATCCGATAAATCACCAACGATTTCGTGTATACTGTTAACACTATATTTCTTACTGTCTTTACCTATTAGCTCAATCATAATTGGATAGTATTTAACATTCTTACAGTGTCAAAAATAAGCTATTTTTAGTAGATTTTATATTTAGCCGAATACTGCCACGAGATCTATTTCTCTAAAACTGTTTTTGAGCAACATACCTGACTTTTTAAAGATAGATTTGTTTTTGATCTCAGAGAAAGAAAGATTTTATATAGCTGAATAATTATTAAATTTCTATATATTTAGTTTCATATAAAACTTCCTGTTTAAAATTATCTATTAACAATGATAGACGAAATCGAAGAGTTTTTTAAGGCATATTGGCGAGCGGGAATGAAGGCCGGTTACACCGAAAATGTTCCAAAAGAAATGATGGTCTCGGCACCTAATAGTGAAGGAACCTATGAATGGAAACTAATTCCTGGAGTATTGACTAATGAAGATTATAAAAACGTGGAAACACAATTTAAAATCACTTTTCCAGAAAACTTTATAGCATGGCACAAACGGTATCTGTTCGAAAACTGCGATTGTTCAATCATCAGACTACCCTCCTCAAGTCCCAGTAGACCTCTACAGGAAATAATAGATAATCTTGACTGGTATATAGCAGAACAGCTGATTCCTCTTGGTCTTATTCCCTTTGCAAACGAAGGTAATGATGCCGGACCATTAGTCTTTGACACAAGAAAAGCTAGCGGAAAGGAAGATTTTCCGATAAGAGTTTATGACCATGAATATGGTGGCGATCTAGATGGATTGAGTGAAATTATTTTTTCATCGTTTAGAAAAATGCTAACATGTTTAACACATTTCCTGACCGAAATTGAAAAAAGAAAACGTTTTGAAGTGTTTGCCGATTTCTATGAAATCGACCCTGAGGGTGCTGGTGCAACAGGTAAAGAGTACTGGGAAAGCTGGATCGCAATGGAAAGAGCTAACTTTGAAGAAGTTGGATACTAGTTTTTTAAACCCAAAAAGATGCTGAACAACAAAAAACTATATTACAATTCTTATTTTATAAGTCAATAAAGGAACTTTATGAGCGACATATTTAAGGATGAAAACATCTATCCGTATCAAGGAAAGATAAAAGAGCATTTTAAAGGGTTTTACGATGCTACATTTATAGCTTTTATTCCATTCTTTCAAATTGATTCACAGACTAATAATAAGGTAAGTCTCAAGAAATCAAAACTATTATCTCATGAAGAAGCTGTACAAGAATTTGAATTCTTGAAAGATCTTCCAAAAGCGAAAAGGCAAATTTATAGTTACAAAAATGATGAATATCCCTCAAATGAAACTATTTTTTTGAAAGGCAAAGCAATCTCATGGAACAAGGTGGTTACTGGATCAGGGTTGACGGACTATGCTGAACTTAATAAAGCTTTACGAACTTCGATTGGTGCGCTAAATAAAAATTATGCTAGACCAGACCTTTTGGAAATGCTTAATGCATTTACTGATAAGAAAAGTATCTATCATCCGACTGAAGGCACTTTTGATATGTTATCAAAAGTAAGCATTTATAGAACTTTCCAATTTTTCAGAAAACCTCATATTGTAATAACAGACGAATTCTACCAACAGACCTTTAGTATAGACCTCGATAAATTAAGTGAATTTGAATTTTGTGAGCAAATTAATTTCAAAGATTACTACCTATATTCTACTGATTTTGAACTTTTGTTTACAGTGGAATGGGATAGTTTTTTCTTTATTATTGCGACAGACAGCAAAAAAATGGAACAATTAATAGGGAGCAAATTGTTTGAGGGTTTTCTATGTAATGATGAGACAGATCATCATTGGGATTATATGGATAAAATGTAAAAGAATGTTTGATATAAGCCAAAACCTTACAACTATTTTCATTTATTTAAATTTACTTTTCTTAGAGATATAATAAGATACCAAATCTTCTAATTAGAGGGCTTAATTGTAAATTAAAATAAGTGAAACGATTTTTGTGAATCCCACAAATTATGGAATATCTCCTATCCTAGCATCTACTTACATATGAAAATATTACTGCTATTTTTAATTTTGTTCAGCTTTTCTGCAAACGGGCAGTCATCAAAACAGCTTACTGATGAACTGAGTAAGGTTCTAAAGGATGAATTGGTGAGAGGAAAACAATTTTCAATCCATTTTACTAAAGTGAATAATGGGGAAATTAACATTTTGAGCCCGAGTCTTCCAACAGATGACTTGTTATTAAATAAGATAAAGACTGTTTTAAAAAAAGACTCTCTACTTCAGTCCAAAAATTCGTACTTCTTACATATATACTGGGATCTATATTCGACAGAAGTTTACAGTTCAATAGGAAAGAAAGTTTCGGAGGGTTTTTCAAATTATTCAAACTACATGCCTACCCCCTACGGTGGCATTGGATTATTTGTTAAAAATATGGTAGCTGAGCTAAAACGAAATAATTTCGACTTTCAACATTATTCAAGGTATCAACATCAACTAGAAGTATATGTGGATGAAAAAGGGAACCATTCTTTTATGGGGTCCGACAAAATTCTGTCGTACTTGGACAGCACAAAACTGATCCGCTGGAGAATAGCTTTATATTATGGCAAACCTATTAAAAGTATATATGAGATCTCATTAATCAATCCTGAACCTTTATCAGATAGTTTTAAAAGAATAGAATCAGCACAAGCTCCAGAGGTATTTGTGTGGGATCAACTGTATGAAAATCAGTTTGTGCGCTATCAATCAGGTATACAACAAATCCCACAGGGAGAACTTATTATTTCATTTGTTCTCAACTCTTCATTAAATAGCTTTGAAAATCCAATAATACATCGTGGAAACCGAGATGATGCAAAGAAATTAATGAATTTCATCTTAATGCAGCATCCTTTCAAAAACAATTTTTACTGGTCTGAATATCCAAAGTCTGACCGTTATTATTTCTACTTAAAATAGCGGATATTTTTTTGAATGCAAATTTCTGTTTTTCGTGTTCAATTTTTAGTGTTTTTTCTGATGCCTGTACTTTCTGGCTGAAGTCCTCTGTAAACAATTGCTCCACTCCTGCTGATTGACCATCTGTCATAACCGCAATATAATGATCAATGGCTAGATCTGTTGTAGATAAACTGACCACTGCTTTTTTAGGGTTTGCTACCTCTGGTTTGCCTGCTGCCATACTGAATGTTGATACTGCGATCAAGGCTGCTGCTGCGAATGTTTTTGCTAAAGTTTTTTATCTAGATAATTTGTTATTTAAAGGTGATAAGGCTATCATGAGTATAAAGTCTACAACTAATTACCAATGTACCCATGATGGTTCATAATATTTTTATTGTTAGTTTCTATTTATAAGTTGCATCAGCCCCTCATCCACCAACTCAAACCCTGATGCTTGCTGAAGCAATTGTTGATTCAAAAGTAGAGTGTAAATCGTCCCTACCCTATGGCAATTAGACTAACACAATAAAAATCTCGGAGAATTTGGGAAATGAATAGGGGTAGTTGTAACCTATCATTTCTTTTGTTAAATTGGAAAGGATTACCGAACTAATAACGAATTAAAATATGCAAACAATAATTCACCCTGAAGATTTTATAAATAAGCGATTTGACAAAGCTTGGTTCAACTGGGATTGTTGTTAATCATTTAATTTTATGGATGATTTTCTTTTTCCTTTGATTTTATTTCTCATCTTCATAGGTATACCAATTGTTGTTGGATTATTGATATATATAATACCTAAAAAACTGGGATACCCAAGGTTTGCAAGATATGTGCTACTTACCTATGGTTTTATTTGCATATTATTAACATGTTATCTATTTTTTAGTAATTATTTTTTCACAAAATCTGATGCGCTCAAACTAGTTGAAGAACAAGCGATAACATTAGTAGATGAATTTAAGATCAGTAACTATAACTCATCGTTTGCAATTGGTGAGAGTTATCAAACATTTACGCTTAAAATCTCTAATTTGGATAAACAAAAAGCTATTTCGAAAATTATAAATTCCAAAAATTTCCATTCAACCGAAGATTCTAATCACATTGTATCTTATAATTCATTAAATCAATATTGGGGTCCAAAAATTACACAGAATTATGAAACAGAAGATGCTTATGTTAGGGAGTATTTTAAGCCCAGTGGACAAAATAATTATGCCCCTACTTTTAGAAAAATTACGATAAGCAAACTAAAAAATGAATTAATTTATGAGGATATAGACGAATAGAATCATTCTGTAAAAACATCTAATACTATTTAAGTATATTTTTATTCAATCAAGTTTGACACCTTTGTTTATAAGCGGAAAGACATTGTGCCATGGTCATGGAGGACAAAATGGACTGGAATTAGTATTTACAGCTTGGTTAGCTTTACCAATTTTAATACTATTTAGTTTTGTATTTAACCGTATATTCAATCCAACGAATTTTTATACAAAAAAAATGAACAAATAAGAAATCACGACTATTAACTGGCTTTTTGCAAAAGAGCCTATTGATTGCTAAAAAAATTTTCTGCTTTTATTCAATTTCGATATTGATAAGTAGCTTTCTGCTCCTAAATCGCTTGTACGCTGGAATGTTAGTCAATTATAAGTTTAACCCAAAAAACAATGTTTATAAAAAAGATTTCATTTATTATAAAAACAAAAGTAAATAAAGACAAAATTTACGATGAGTTCAATTTACTCTTATCCTTTTATAGAGGAAATGGTCAAACGCAAGGAAAAATTGAAAGTCAGTACATCAAAAAAAATAAAATAGTAAGTCTTCCATATACACTTGAAAAAAATTCCCTTAGTAAAAAGTATAATAACAAATATGTCAAAGGCCAAATAGATAAAATTGAAAAACTTAGTGGATCGAGAATTTCAATTAAGAATTTAGGTAAAACAAGTTCAGAGTATAAGAAACCTTGTATATGTTGTAAATCTGAATTTTACATTCTTATCACAAACTACATTTCGATTGACTCTCCATTAACGTGTGGTACATGTAACAAATCTGTCCCACTTTATAAGCTACCAAAATTTTACGACTTTGGTTATATGCCAATTTTAAGTTGGGAAACAAACTATCAAGCTTGTGATAGCTTACAAATGAATTGTGAGGTCGGAGAACGTTGGTCTTTAAATCAGATGCAAGAAACAAAATCACCATTATCAAAGCAAGGTTTGGATATATGTAAACAAATTGAAGAACAAACGACAATTCCAACATTTTATTATTTATACAATTACAGGAAAAATAGTGGAGATGATAAAAATAGACTCTGCCCAAATTGTAAGAAAAAATGGACCTTAAAAACACAATTACATAATCTTTATGATTTCAAATGTGATAATTGTAGAATCATATCAACAATATCTACAAATACATAAATGACCCTAGACATCCTCTTTATAATATGTAAATCACTGGAGTGTTTAAAATACAGCAAGACAAGAGACATAAGTTAACTTTAAAATTTATGATGACTCTCTAGGTATATTGAAAATTTATGTAAATTTAAGCATTCAGTGTTTTAAACTGATAAGATCTAAAGAATAAAGCTTATTTTAACTATAAAAACTCAGTGACAAATATCATTTCAAAATTAATTCAGTCAAAAATAGCTTCAGGTATTTTGTTAGCAAATTTATTTGCCATGACAGTTATCGGACTACAAAGCGCTTTTGGTCATGAAGATGCAGGAATACTTATCTTTTCGGAATTTGTAATCATACCGATGCTCATGGGCATAATCTCAACCTGGTATTGGAAAAATCTGAATTTAAAGGGTAAACAGATAACAGGATATTCTATAATAAGTGGCATAATTGCTATCGCTTTAAGTTATTTTTTTTTAAATGAAGGAGTAATCTGCTTACTGATAGTATCTCCACTGATCTTTGGGTTTATCATTTCAGGGGCCTTCATAGGCAGAGCAATGTTTAAAAGAAACAATCAAAAACTGAATGTGAGTCTAATTAGTATCTTAATTCTCATTTTTATTGTAGATTCTATTTCTGACCACGATCATGAAAATATGGTTTCAGATAAAATAGTAATCAATGCGACCCCGGAAGAAATTTGGCAACACATAGTGGCATTTGATAAGATTGAAAACAAAGAAAATTATTGGCTTTTCAAAATTGGTATGCCTAGTCCTATGGCGACTACAGTAAGTGACAGGAAGCTTGGTGCAAATCGTAAATGTATTTTTAGCAACGGCTACATCTTTGATGAAACTATTGTTGAATTTGATATCAATAAAAACTTGACATTTGACATTATTGATCAACCTAAAGATCCTGAGATTATGGGACATATTGATATCACAAAAGGTCAATTTTTATTACACGATAATGGTGACGGCACCACAACATTAACAGGAAACAGCTGGTATAAACTCCACGTGTTTCCTACTTGGTATTATGATTTATGGGCTGAAAGTATTACAAGAAATGTTCATTTTAGGGTAATGGAGCATGTTAAGGTTTTAAGTGAATCATAACTTATGTTTTCATTTGTCGTGAAATACCTTGGCTTCTTAAAGTCTATCCCTCTGATAGCAATTTTATATGATAGCCTCATTAGACTTTGGTTCTTTGCTACAAAACCACGACTGTTGGACTGGCTTGATGATATCGAAGAAACGATTTCAAAATATCCGAACACCAGTATTACTGTTCATAAATATGGTGGAACTCAGTTTAATTACTTGGATAAAGAATTTGGGCATTTGCATAGTAATGGATTATTAGACATCCGCTTAAATAAAACTATTAAACAACAGCTGCTCAAGGATGGTAAAATACAAAATCATCATGTTTTTAAAAATTCAGGCTGGATCAGTTTTTACATTACAAATGAACAGGACTGTAAGTACGCAATGGGATTGCTTTTATTGGCTTATGAAAAAAAAGCCTCAATATTTAAATCTACATAATATTAAAACCAAAAGAATATCCACTAAAATATTCGATTAACCAAAATGCTTAAAGCTTTTATAAATTATTGTTAAAATACCAGATGCCACAAAAAATAGCCAATATTTCCTCATTTCACTGTAGCCATCTTGAGATGAATACTTTAACATAAATCCAAGACCGATAGAAAGAAAGGATGCGATTAAACCTAACATAGAAATACTGTTTAAATTTACTGATCAGTAAAAATATACTTATTTCTTTATATGTAGAATATTTATCAACTCGAATCAATGGCGATAAAAAAGAAAAGCCACATCTCACGACGTGGCCTTAACTAAACATATGATTAAACAGTAAATTACTTGTAGGAGTTGATCGATTGGGATACTTTCCAGCTTCCACCGTCATTGAGTAAAGTCACGAGATCGGTTTTGGTAAAGCCTTCAAATTGCATCGTTACTTTGGCTAACATGTAGTCACCAGACTCCTGTACGATGGTGGTACTTGTTTTACAGTTTAACTGCTCACCTTTTTGCTTTTTCAAGAAGGAAATAACTTCTGAACGGCTATTAGTTCTATCTTCTGATGCTTGTACTTTCTGGCTGAAGTCTAATGTAAACAACTGCTCCACTCCTGCCGATTGACCTTCTGTCATAACCGCAACGTAATGATCAATGGCGAGATCTGCTGTAGATAAATTGACCACCGCTTTTTTAGGGTTTGCTACCTCTGGTTTGCCTGCTGCCATAGTGAATGTTGATAATGCGATCAAGGCTGCTGCTGCGAATGTTTTTACTAAAGTTTTCATAATGTCTTTATGTTATATTGTTAGTTTTATCTTATTTGTTGATTCAAAAGTAGGGTGTTAATCGTCCCAACCCTATGGCAATTAGACTAAACCAACTAAAAACTCGGTGAATGAAGGAAATGGATAGGTGAAATTGTGAGAGTCGATTCAGAATGCTTAATTCACAATATTATTAGAGCAACAATAAACGTAGACCATTTAAAAACTTTCATTTCTATTACAAGTACTATTCTTTTTATGTAATTTTAATGGTGAAAATAAAACCTCAATATGATCACATTTGAAACAATCGAACACTTTTACAATAATTTAAGCTCGAATGGAATAAATTGCAACAACAATTTTCTATACACATATTGTTTTATCTCAGATGAGCATTTCGTGAATATATACGAGTAAAAAACTGCACAAAGTTTTGTAAATTAGCTATGTATATGTATTTGCTGTGTATACTCAATCCGAATAAAAGTACTGATACAAAATAATGAATGACAAACAGACAATTTTAGATAATTTAAATAGTTTTAGAGAAAGAAACAAGTTTTCTGCTTCTGAGTGGGAAAAACGTGGTCTAAATTCGTCTGATGTTGATTTGTATAATGGAATTCAAAATTTGTTAAACAACTGTGCTGACAATTTAATAGAAGCTACAAATGCAGACTTTACGCCAAGAAAAATAAAAAGTATTTTAAAAAACTCATTAGACAGCATTAAAAATTTAGAATATGATACCGAAGAACGTGAAGTGATCTGTGAATATTTTGACCAACTTTCAAAAATTGTATCGGTTGACTTTAAAGATAATCTGAACAGTTGGCTTTATGGAAAAGTACTTAGTACTTTGCTCAGAGTAATATCCTTTCTTAAGGGACCGGAAAAATTTGTTGAAACCTTATCTCAAGACTGCACTAAATGCAGTTCTAAGCTTGAGACATTTATTAAAAGAAAAGAAGATGGTATTCCCGACCATAGTTGGACAATAATACAATGCGACAATTGCAATGAATTCAATTTACTTTCAACTGGACCAAATATTAAAGAGTATCGTTTTGGAAATTATAAATCCATAGAACAATTACCAAAGCAAGAATACACAAAGGAACAAGCCTACCAAAGACTTGAACAAATAAAATTCTTTAGAAAAAAATAACGCGCCTATCAAAATTACTATGCAGTTGAACGCCAAGATAAAGGGTCTAATGTAAATTAGCCCCTTTTGATGTTCACAGATTCGCAAAACATTCGCAACTATTATCCATGATAGATATTTAGTTTTTATCTGTATCTTAATACGGTTAACCTATATACTTATAATGAATAAATCTATGTCTTTAAGCGGTATTAAATATATCTTATTCAGAAGTTTTATAATTTTCTCATTCTTAACATTCAACTATAGAGCTAAAAGTCAAGAAGATAAAGAGTTTATATTTATCTCGTATGAAAACTTTTTACCAACGCCCAAAATTGGTGTATATAAGTTTTATGAAGAACTTTTGAAAGCTTTTCCAAAGGCTAATGGAAGAATTATCATCGAATTCAGTGCAATGAAAGACAGCAGTGTTTTAGAGATAAAATATTTAGGTTATGTTAATGACATAGACTCATTGAAACAAAAATTTGAAAATATTTCAAAATGGATTCCTGCAACTAAAGATAGTAGACCTATGAGTATCAAGCAGAATTATTCATTTCAATTTGGTAAGCTATCTCATATAGGAGATATTGGTCATTTCTTTCATAAAAGTGACTCTGTAGCCGTTTATGATAAGGATCATATAAGACATATTGGAGGACGATGGTTAGATAGATTTTATATTTCTACCGTAGATTATTTTTTCAATAAAGGAAAAATCAAAAAGATTGTCATTAAGAATAACAACCTAAAAGAAGTACGAAGTATTTATGATAATTATAGCTATTACAAATCGCTCGAACAGTTTTTAATTTTCTATTATGGGCTACCTACCAAATATATTCAGTCTCCGAATATCCCTCGTCCCAGTAGTAAACTTTTTTATGAAAAGGTTAAAGAAATTGAAAATAAAGACTATTCGATCTCGTGGAATGATTTTTTGGACGGGGAAATTTTACTGGAAACGACAAAAGGTACAACTCAGTTAACGTATGAATTCTATTAACAGTGTTTAAGCAATAGATATGTACCGATAACGGTGATCATAAACGATTGGGGTTCCTTTGCCCGAGAGCTCATCAATATTGACGCTGAAGCCTATAACGGCATCTGCCCTATAGCGACGTGCATTTTGCTTTAAAGACTCCACTACGCTCTTATATAGCTCCTGTAATTTGTTTTCATAATTGCGGGAGCGCCCACCGAAGATATCTACGAAGCTGGCTCCGATTTCACTCAGAGCATTGGCTCCAATAA
>Ga0160467_100993_pt1 | contig 15748 bp, 13 predicted proteins | sample HID1972I_E11MG_FD_108221 | JGI IMG/M metagenome (GOLD analysis project Ga0160467, IMG submission 108221) | Enriched pill bug-associated microbial communities from UW Madison campus, WI, USA - HID1972I_E11 MG | ecosystem: Host-associated > Arthropoda: Insects > Digestive system > Unclassified ...
CGGGCAGAGCCCGGCTCTACGCGCCCGGCGCGTGCCAGAGGTCTTCCAGCTTGCGCGGCCTGCAGGCGAACCACGCTGCCACCAGCGTCACCACCGCGCACAGGAACAGGAAGGCGAACGGCAGCGTCCAGTTGCCTCCCAGTTCGTGAAGCCAGCCGACCACCAGCGGGCCCAGGCCGGCGAAACTGTAGCCGACGCCCTGCATGAAGCCGGACAGGGCCGCTGATCCGGTCGGCGTACGCGTGCGCAGGTTGATCAGGGTAAGCGCCAGCGGGAAGGTCGACGGGCCGACGCCCAGCAGGCACGCCCATAGCAACGGCGCGCTCATCGGTGCCAGCCACAGCCCGGTGAAGGCCACCACGAACGCACTGAAACCGATCAGCACCAGCGGGAAGGGGTTGGTCATGCGTGCGGCCAGTGACGGCATCAGCAGCGAGGGCAGCAGGCCCAGCGCGGAGAACATCGCCACCATCACCCCGCCGAAGGCGGGCGATGCACCCGCTTCGACCACGATGCGCGGCAGCCAGGTGAACATGGAATAGGTCATCAGCGAAGTCATGCCGAACATCAGCGTCATGCCCCAGCCCAGCGACGTACGCCATACCTGTCCATGCGGCTGCGAGGACGGGTCGACGCCATCGGTGATGGCATCGTGGCGCGGTGCGCGGCGGGCCATCATCAGCCAGGGCAACGCGGCGGCCAGTGCCAGCAGGGCCCAGATGCCCAGCGATACCCGCCAGCCGGCCGCGTTGGCCACCGGCACCGCCAGCAGTGCCGGCAGCATGGTGCCCAGCTGCAGCACGCTGATGTACAGCGTGCTGATCGTGCCCACCTTGTTGGCGAAATAGCGCTTCACCAGGGGCGGTACAACGACATTGCCGATGCCCATGCCGGCCAGCGCCACCACCGATCCCAGCAGCAGGCTGCCGACACCGAACGCGCTGGAGCGCAGCAGCAGTCCCAGCGCGGCAAGGACCATGGCCAGCAGGGCGGTGCGTTCCAGCCCGATCCGTCGCGCCAGCATCGGCGTGGTGACGCCGAACAGCGCGAACGCGGCGGTGGGCAGCATCCCCAGCACGCCGGTCATGGTCGAGCCGAAGTGGAATTCACGGCCCAGCACGTCCAGCAGCGGGGTGACCGAAGTGACAGCGGTGCGCAGGTTGACGGCTGCCAGGAGAATGGCGACGAACGCCAGCACGCGGCCCTGCAGCAGCGGTGGCGAAGTGGAGGGAGAGGCGGTCATGCGGAATCCTGGCGGGGGCGCACGCGCTGGAACCTGGCGTGCGGCAGCAGCACCGGGCAGGGCCGGCGCAGCGGGTGGGGGAGGAAGGCATTGTACGTCCCCGGCCGGGATGCGCGGGCGCGGAAAACAGGAAAGCCCGGAAAACTCGCGTTTTCCAGGCTTTCTCGTGACCATCTGATGGTCGGGGAGACAGGATTCGAACCTGCGACCTCTACGTCCCGAACGTAGCGCTCTACCAGACTGAGCTACACCCCGAAAGGAGCCGCCTATCATATCGATCCACGCTCATGGCGGCAAGCGGAATCGTCTTTCACTTCACTGCCGTGGTGTCACGGCATCCTTCGGAAAAGCCCGGGGAACGTGCGTTCCACAAGCTTCGTTCGACCACCTGGGTGGTCGGGGAGACAGGATTCGAACCTGCGACCTCTACGTCCCGAACGTAGCGCTCTACCAGACTGAGCTACACCCCGAAGGAGCCGCCTAAGATACCGCGTGAAGGGCGGTGCGGCAACTGTTTTCGCGCGTCAACGCGGGGTGTCACCGTCGATGCGGCCGGATTCGCGGGCTTCGAACCACATGCCGTTGAGGATGGCCACGACCGAGGCCAGGCCGGTGCCGAGGATCCAGGCGAAATACCACATGGTGTGCTCCTTGTTCGGGTGCCGGCCCGTGGCCGGCATGTCATCTCGGGGAAGGCGCCGGCATCGGCCGGCACGCGGTCAGTACGCGTTGGGGTTGTCGCTCATGTCTTCTGCGGTTGTCTTGCCCTTCATCACCCGGTAGACCCATGTGGTGTAGGCGAGGACGATCGGCAGGAAGATGACCGTAGCCACCAGCATGATGCCCAGCGTGAGGTGGCTGGACGAACCGTCCCACACCGTCAGGCTGGCGCCTGGCTGGCTGGAGGACGGCAGCAGGAACGGGAAGATCGCAAAGCCCACGGTAAGGATGATGCTGGCGATGGATGCGCCGGAGGCGATGAAGGCCAGGCCGCCACGGCGCGCACGCAGCAGCACGGCACTGGCGAGCGCGCCGAGCAGGCCGACGATCGGTGCCAGCACGGTGGCCGGCATGCTGCTGTAGTTGCGCAGCCAGCCGCCGGCCACGCTGCCGATTTCCGCGGTCTTCAGCAGCGGATTGGTCGGTCCGTCGGTGACCACCTGCGAGGTGATCTGATAACCCGGCAGGCCGAACGCCACCCACACCCCGGCCAGTGCGAACAGCACGAAGCTGGCCAGTGCGGCGATGCTGCCGTAGCGTGCCGAACGCTCCGCTACCGGGCCATCGGTCTTCATTACCAGCATTGCTGCGCCGTGCGATACCAGCATCGCCACGCTGACCAGGCCGGCCAGCAGCGCGAACGGTGTAAGCAGGCCGAAGAACGAGCCGGTGTAGAAGATGCGCATGCTGTCATCGAAGTGGTACGGCACGCCGAGCAGCACGTTGCCCACCGCCACGCCGGAGATCAGTGCCGGCAGCAGCCCACCGACGAACAGCGCACGGTCCCAGTTGTCGCGCCAGCGCTTGCCGGGCATCTTGCTGCGGTACTTGAAGCCCACCGGGCGCAGGATGAGCCCGAACAGCAGGGCGAAGATGGCCAGGTAGAAGCCGGAGAAGCTGACCGCGTACAGCGGCGGCCAGGCGGCGAAGATCGCACCGCCACCCAGCACCAGCCAGACCTGGTTGCCTTCCCAGACCGGGCCGATGGTGTTGATCACCAGCCGGCGTTCGTCATCGGTGCGGGCCACGAACGGCAGCAATGTGCCGACGCCCAGGTCGAAGCCATCCATCACGGCCCAGCCGACCAGCAGGATGCCCAGCAGCAGCCACCAGATGATGCGCAGCGTGGTGTAGTCGAGTCCAAGGATTTCCATCTGTGTTCTCCTGCCTTATGCCTGGCCGGGGGCCGGTGCGGCATGGTGGATGACGGGCGTGGCGGAAGGCTGCAGTGACGGCAGGATCTCTTCCGGACCCTTGCGGATCGCCTTCAGCATCAGCTTCACTTCGATGACCAGCAGCACCGTGTAGGTGAGCGTGAACACCGCCAGGGTGGTCAGTATCTGGTGCAGGGCCAGACCGGAGGCCGCGTAGAAGGTCGGCAGCACGCCATCCACCGCCCAGGGCTGGCGGCCGTATTCGGCCACGAACCAGCCACATTCGATGGCGATCCACGGTGCCGGCAGCGTCCATACCGCCAGCTTCAGGAACCAGCGCTTGTCCTGGAAGGTGTGCCGGCAGGAGAAGTAGAACGCCAGCGCGAAGAACGCGATCAGGTAGAAGCCGAGCGCGGCCATGATGCGGAAGGTCCAGAAAAGCGGAGCCACCCGCGGCACGGTGTCGAAGGCGGCGCTGGCGATCTCTTCCGGCGTTGCGTTGAGGATGTCCTCGCGGTAGCGCTTCAGCAGCAGGCCGTGGCCCAGGTCCTGCCAGTGGCGGTCGAACATCTCGCGTGCTTCCAGGTCATTCTTGTCCGCACGCACGCGCTGCAGGGCGCCGTAGGCCAGCTGGCCGCCGCGCACGCGATGCTCGGCGCGTTCCACCAGCTCAAGGATGCCCGGGATGGACTGGTTCGTGGAACGGGTGGCGATCAGGCCCATCAGGTACGGGATCCTGATCGCGTAGTCGTTCTGCCTGGTGGCCTGGTTGGGGATGCCGAAGGCGGTGAAGTCAGCCGGTGCGCGCTCGGTTTCCCACATCGCTTCGATCGCGGCCAGCTTCATCTTCTGGTGCTCGCTGGCGGCATAACCGCTTTCGTCGCCCAGCACCACCACCGACAGCGAGGACAGCAGGCCGAACGCCGCAGCTACCGCGAACGAGCGGCGGGCCATGTCGCGATGCTTGTTTCGCAGCAGGTACAGGGCACTGATGGACATCACGAACACCGCGCCGGTCACATAGCCGGCGCTCACGGTATGCACGAACTTTGCCTGTGCCACCGGATTCAGCAGCACGGCGGCGAAATCCACCACTTCCATGCGCATCGTTTCCGGGTTGAACACCGCACCCACCGGATACTGCATCCAGCCGTTGGCGATCAGGATCCACACCGCCGAAAGATTGGTGCCCAGGGCCATGAACCAGGTCACCGCGAGGTGCTTGACCGGCGACAGGCGCTTCCAGCCGAAGAAGAACAGGCCGATGAGGGTGGCTTCGAGGAAAAACGCCATCAGCCCTTCGATGGCCAGTGGTGCGCCGAAGATATCGCCCACGTAGTGGCTGTAGTAGGACCAGTTCATGCCGAACTGGAACTCCATCACCAGGCCGGTGGCCACGCCGATGGCGAAGTTGATGCCGAACAGCGTGCCCCAGAACAGGGTCATCTGCCGCCAGACCTGCTTGCGGGTCATGACGTAGACACTCTCCATGATGGCCACCATGAAGGACAGCCCGAGCGTGAGGGGGACGAAGAGGAAGTGGTACATCGCGGTCAGCGCGAACTGCAGCCGCGACAGTTCTACGACTGTCGAATCGATCATGGCCTGGCTACCTCGTGGATAGTGCCGTCTGGGTTGCGGGAAGGAAGGGTCTACGGAGGAAATGATGTGACCGGTTACTTCAAACAGCCTTGATCCAGATCAATGTGCGAATGGCGTGGCAGGGCAATCGTATGCCAACCGCCCCATGGGTGCGACGCCTGGTCGCAGCCCCTGTGCCGGCAGCCCCTACAATGCCGGGACGCGGCCACGCAGATGCAACGCGTCCGCGTTCCATTCCCTTCCCTCCAGCCGAGATACAGTGAGCCAGGACATCGATACGCACTCCCTGGAGGCGCAACAGCGCAAGGAGCGCCAGCGTTGGCTGGATGAACTGGGCGCGTCGGCGCGTGGCCGGCGGCGGCTGGCTGCGGTGGCCACCAGCCTGTCCGGCGTGCTGCTGGTGGGGCAGGCGGCGGCCATTGCGTGGCTGGTGCAGCGCGTGCTGGTGGAGCGCGTACCGCTGATGGAGGGGCTCGCGGTGCTGGCCGCGCTGGGCGTGATCCTGCTGCTGCGCACGGCGCTGGGCAGCCTGGTGCAGGCAGCGGCCGGCGACGTCGCCGACGCTGCCAGGCTGGCCCTGCGCGAGCGTGCGTACGCCGGCCTGCTCGGTCGTGGGCCGCTCTGGCTGCGGCAGCAGCGCAGTGGCGAGCTGGGCGAGGTGATGCTCACCCATGCCGATGCCATTGAAAATTATTACGCCGGTTTCCAGCCGGTCCGCGTGGAAGTGGTGGTGGTGCCGCTGCTCATCGCGATGGCCGTGGCCTGGGTGGACTGGGTGGTGGCACTGATCTTCGTGGCCACCGCACCATTGGTGCCGTTCTTCATGATGCTGGTGGGCTGGGGAGCGGAGGCCGCCGGGCGCGCGCAGCTGGGTGAGCTGGCGCGGATGAGCGGGCACTTCGCCGACCGCATCAAGGGCCTGGGACTGCTGCGCCTGTATGGGCGCGGCGAGGCCGAACTGGAGGGGGTGGCCGCCGCCGCCGATGGCGTGCGCGAGCGCACCATGAAGGTCCTGCGCATTGCCTTCCTGTCGTCCACGGTGCTGGAGTTCTTCGCCTCGGTGAGCGTGGCGATGGTGGCGCTGTACCTGGGCCTGAGCTACCTGGGCATGATGTCGCTGCATGCCCAGGTGCCTACGCTCGGCGCCGGCCTGTTCTGCCTGCTGCTGGCGCCTGAGTTCTATGCGCCGCTGCGGCGGCTGGCAGCCCATTACCACGACCGCGCGAATGCACTGGCCGCAGCCGCCGAGGTCGAGCGCCTGCTGGGCGAGCTGCCCGGTGCGCTGCCGGTGCATGCCGTGGCGGCGCCATCGCTGCCCGCCGCGCCGCTGCAGCCGCCGGTGCCGCCGCTGGTCGCACGGGGGCTGGTGCTGCGTCCGGTCGGCGCATCGCATGATGTGCTGCGCGGGCTGGACCTGCAGCTGGAACCGAACCAGCGGCTGGCCGTGATCGGTCCCAGCGGCAGCGGCAAGAGCACGCTGCTGGAGGCGCTGGCCGGCTGGCTGCCACCGCGTGAAGGCAGCATCGTGCGGCGGCCGGGGCTGGAGGTGGGCTATGCGGGACAGCGTCCCTACCTGTTCCACGGCAGCATCCTCGACAACCTGCGGCTGGCCGACCCCACCGCCAGCGCTGCCAGCGTGCAGGCAGCGGCCGAGGCGGCGCAGGTGATGCGTTTCGCCGCGCAGCTGCCGCAGGGCCTGGATACGGTGATCGGCGAACGGGGTTTCGGCCTGTCCGGTGGCGAAGCGCGCCGCATCGGCCTGGCGCGCTTGTTGCTGCGCAATCCGGACATCCTGCTGCTGGATGAGCCGACGGCCTTCCTGGATCCGCATACCGAGGCGGCGTTGCTGGAGTCGCTTGCGGTGTTCGCGCGCGACCGGATCGTGGTGGTCGCCACCCATGGCGAGATGGCGATGGCCTGGGCGGATCGTTGCCTGGTGCTGCCGGAAGGACGGCTGCACGACGGCGTGCATGGAGCGCGCGCATGAGCGGCGGGCATCCCGATTCCCTGCGCGCGATGTTCGTGCGTCACCGTGGCCGCCTGCTGTTGGCCGTGCTGCTGCTGTGGACCACCATGCTGGCCGGCACCGCGCTGCTTGGATTGTCCGGGGGCTTCCTGACCGCATCGGCGCTGGCGGGGCTGGCCGGGGCGGGCACCGCGTTCAATTTCTTCACCCCGTCAGCGGGAATCCGTGGCCTGACCATGGCCCGCATCGCATCGCGATATTTCGAAAAACTGGTCGGCCATGACGTGACGCTGCGGATCGCCCGCGATGCGCGCGTGTGGTTCTTCCGCCGCGCGCTGCCGCTGGCCCCCGCGCGGCTGGGTGGCACGCGTACCGGTGAGCTGCTGGCACGGCTGCTCGGCGACATCGGCGAGGTCGATGGCCTGTGGGTACGCGCGCTGGGCCCCCTGCTGGCACTGGCCACGCTCGGCGTGGTCGCCGTGGCCGCAGCAGGGTGGGTGCTGCCGGAAGCGGCGGCGCTGCTGGCCTGCATGGGGGTGCTGGTGGGCGTCGGCGTGCCGTGGCTGGGCGTGCTGGGACGCAGCGATGAAGAGCGTGACCGCGCATGGCATCGTTCGCAGCTGCGCACGTTATCCTTCGAAGGCATTGAAGGGGCGGCCGACCTGGTGGCGCTGTCCGCGGTGGACCATTGGCGGGGGCGGGTGGATGTGGCCGCGCGGCAACTTCGTGCGCGCGACCGGCGCCGGCGCTGGCGGCTGGTTTCCGCATCGGCGCTGCACGGCGTGCTTACCGGTGCGGGCCTGCTGGCGATGCTTGCGCTGGCGCTGCATGCCTTCGAACAGCAGCGGATCGACGCGCCGATGGCCGCCGGCCTGGTCTTCCTGAGCGTTGCGTTGATAGAACTGTGGGCAGGGCTCGGGCTGGCCTGGCAGTCGTTGCAGTCGGGCAGGGTGGCCGTGGCGCGCCTGCAGGCAATCGTCGACCAGGTACCCACGGTTCAGGAGCCGGACATTGCCCGGCCGCTGCCTTCCGCCCCTGCCGAGGTGCGCTGGCAGCAGGTCCGTTTCGCCTGGTCACCGGGTGCGCGCAACGTGCTGGACGGCATCGACCTGAGCCTCGCGCCGGGTGAGCGCATCGCCATCACCGGTGACAGCGGCAGTGGCAAGACCACGCTGTCCAGCCTGCTTCTGCGCCTGCATGATCCCTGCGACGGGACGCTGACCTATGGCGGAGTGCCGGTGGCCGGCTTTGCCCAGCAGGATTGGCACCGACAGCTGGCGTGGTTGCCGCAGCATGCGCCGGTATTCGCCGGCAGCGTGGCCGACAACCTGCGGCTGGGCGATCCGCAGGCCAGCGACGACGCGTTGTGGGCGATGCTGGAGCGGGTACGGCTGGGCGACTGGGCACGCGCGGTGGGTGGGCTGCAGGGCTGGGTCGGCGAGAACGGCGCGACCCTTTCGGCTGGCCAGGCGCGTCGCCTGGCGCTGGCCCGCGCGTTGCTGCGTGGCGCACCGATCCTGGTACTGGACGAGCCGACCGAAGGTCTGGACGTGGACACCGCGCACGCGCTGCTGCGTGATCTTCCGGCCCTGCTGGATGGGCGCAGCCTGCTGATGATCACCCACGACGCGCTGCCCGGCGGTGTGGTGGACGTGGTGTACCGGCTGCAGGACGGGCGATTGAAGCGGATGAGTGCGTAGGTTCCCTGCCACCTGTAACCGGTTCAGTGGAGGAGGGCCAGCATGCAGGCCACGTTGGTGGCGGCGCACAGCCAGAACACGCGCTGGAAGCGCACCTTGCGGTTCTTGTGCCGGAACAGGCCCTGCGCCAGCAGCGCCCCCGGCCAGCCGCCGCTGAAGGCCAGCAACTGCAGCGTGCGCTCCGGGATGCGTCGCTTCAGCTGTCGCGCAGCCCGTTTGTCACGGGCATACAGCAGCACGGCGATGGCACTGCCGAGCAGTATCCAGCCGGCGACAGGCGCCGGCAGCCAGCCGGTGGCGGCGCCCGCCAGTACCGCGCCGATGGCTGCCAGTGCCAGCAGCGTACGTGGCGATGCCAATCCCGACGTCGGCCGGCGTGGCGCGCGGGACCGGGTGGGGGACGGCGGTCGGCGACTCATAACGTGTCGAGGAATCCGCGCACCGCCGGTCCGAAACGTTCGAAATCCACCAGGAACGCATCGTGGCCCTGCGGTGAATCCAGGCCGATGAAGCGCGCATCCGCGCCGCCCGCGCGCAGGCCCTCGGCGATCTGCTGCTGCTGCTGCACCGGGAACAGGATGTCGGTATTGGCGCCGATGGCCAGTGCTTTTTCCACCTGGATACCGGCCAGCCCGGCCATCACGTCGCCATGGCCCTGGTCGGCCAGGTCGAACCAGTCCATGGAACGGCTCAGGTAGAGGTAGCAGTTGGGATCGAAGAAGCGCACGAAGCGGCGAGCGTGCCCTTCCAGATAGCTTTCCACCTGGAATTCGAGCCCGAACGGGTCATCGTCGACCTGGTCCGAATCCAGCCGCACGCGGCCGAACCGACCATCCCACTCCAGCGCCGAGCGGTAGGTGATCACGCCCAGCTTGCGTGCCATGCGCATGCCGGATTCGGGATAGTTCGCTTCATCGTACTGACCCCCATTCCACTGCGGATCCAGGCGGATCGCTTCACGCTGCAGCGAACGGATGGCGATGGAAAACGGCAGCGCCTGCGCACTGCCGGAAATGTTGATGTGCGAGCGCGCGATGCCCGGATGCAGCTGCAGCAGCGAAAGTGCGGTCATGCCGCCCATCGAATTGCCGATCACGCAGGCAAGACGTTCGATGCCGAGCGCGCGTACCACCTCCACCGCCGCGCGCGCGCCGTCTTCCACCGAGAGTTCGGGAAAGGACAGGCGGTAGGGCTGGCCGGTGGCCGGGTCGATGCTGGCCGGTCCGGTCGATCCCTTGCAGCTGCCCAGCGAGTTCACGCACACCACGAACCAGCGGCCGGTGTCGATCGGCTTGCCGGGTCCGACCATGGCCTCCCACCAGCCATCGGCGGGGTTGCCATCGTTGCGTGCCGCGTGCGCATCCGGCGACAGGCCGGTGACGATCAGTATCGCGTTGCCGGCATCGGCGGCCAGCGTTCCCCAGGTTTCGTAGGCCATGCGGCCATCGAGCAATGTGCCGCCGCGTTTGAACGCAAACGGCGAAGGGAGTGCGTGGAACAGCGTGCCGGGCGGGATGAATTCGGTCATGTCGTCATTCTAGCCAGCGCGTCGTCGGCCGGCGACGCAATGCTCAGCGCAGCGTCGCCAGTGCCTGGCCCAACTGCACGGCATGTTCGGCATCCAGGTGCGGCGCGAATTCGGCCACGCCCGGCGGCAGCAGCACGATGACGGTGGAGCCGTAATTGAACCGCGCCATCTCCGCGAAGCGTTCCAGCACGATGCCCTTGCCCCGGTAGTCCTTGCGGTTGATGCGGTCGCCATAGTGCGGGATCTCTTCGCCGCTCCACACCGTTTCCACGCCGGATACCAGCAGCGCGCCCACCATCACGCTGGCCATCGGACCGAAGCTGGTGTCGAAGTGGCACACCAGGCGCTCGTTGCGGGCGAACAGGCCCGGCACGCGGTTGACCGCCGCCGGCCCGACGCTGAACAGCCGGCCCGGCACATGCACGGTTTCACGCAGGGTGCCGGTCCACGGCATGTGCACGCGGTGGTAGTCCTTCGGCGACAGGTACACGGTGGCGAACAGGCCGTCGTTGAAGGGTTTTGCGTCTTCCACGCCGCCCAGCAGTTCGGCAGCGGTGAACGACTGGCCCTTGGCCTGGAAGATGCGTCCGCCTTCGATGCGGCCAAGCTGGCTGATGCGGCCGTCGGCCGGCATCACCAGGCTGCGCGGATCGGCGTCGGCCACGCGCGCGCCCGGCTTCAGGGCGCGGGTGAAGAACTGGTTGAAGGTGGCATAGCTGCGCGGGTCCGGATTGGCCGCCTCGTCCAGGTCGACGCCGAACTTCGCGGTGACGGTATCGATCAGCCAGCGCGACACGCGGGGATTGTCCGAGTACGCCAGCGAACGTGCCATCGAGGACAGCAGGCGGTGGGGCAGGGCGTAGCTCAGGGTGGTCATCAGGCTCATGGAGTGGACTTCTCGGTCAGCAGCTGCAGGTCGCGGGCGATTGCCTGCGCCTTGAAAGGAGGGCGGATCAGGCCGGCCAGGCGGCCTTCGGGATCGAGCACGGCCAGGTTCGCCGAATGCTCCACCGTGTAGTCCTCGGGATTCTCGTCGAACTGCCTGCCCGGCACCTTCTGGAAGACGAAGCCCAGCGCGGTGGCGAATTTCTCCAGCGATGGCAGGTCGCCGCTGGCGGCCAGCGTGTCCTTGTGGAACGCGTGCGCATACTCGCCCAGGCGGATGCTGTTGTCGCGTTCGGGGTCCACGGACACGAACAGCACGCGCGGACGCAGGCTTTCCGGTACGGCTTCCCACTGCTTCTGCGCCCCGGCCAGTTCAGCCAGGGTGGTCGGGCAGACGTCCGGGCAGAACGTGAAACCAAGGAATACCAGGGTCCAGTGGCCCTTCAGTTCACCGGGGATCAACCGCGTGCCATCGGCCTGGGCCAGGTTGAAATCGGGCAGTGGGCGCGGCTGCGGATAGAAGGTGATCGATTCGGTGCCCTGCTGCCCGGCGGCCGGCTTCGGTGCGAAGACCTTCTGGGCGGTCAGCAGGCCGAGGCCGGCGGCCAGTGCGACCAGCAGGATGATGCCGACGTTGCGGTTGAACATGGGGGCCTGCGGTGCCAGGGAGTCGGTGACCATCATAACGGCAGGAGGACGGTCGTTACCCGTGCAACGGATGCCGCCGCAGGCGCCAGACCCTATAATCGGGGGCCAATTTCCCCCGCGCATCGCCATGACCGCCGAAACGGCCGCCGAACTCCACACGATCATCGACCTGATCCGCTACGGCACCAGCCGTTTCAATGCCGCCGGGCTGACCTTCGGGCACAGCTATGACAACGCCCTGGACGAAGCGACCCAACTGGTGCTGCATGGCCTGCACCTGCCGCACGACCTCGGCCCGGCATATGGCCAGGCGCGCCTGCTGCAGACAGAGAAACTGCAGGTGCTGGAGCTGTTCCAGCGCCGCATCGACGAACGCATTCCGGCCGCCTACCTGGTCGGCGAGGCATGGTTCGCGGGGTTGAGTTTCAAGAGCGATACGCGTGCGCTGGTGCCGCGTTCGCCAATCGCCGAACTGATCGAAACCGGTTTCGAGCCGTGGCTGGCGGGTCGCGATGTCCGCCGTGCGCTGGACCTGTGCACCGGTTCGGGCTGCATCGCCATCGCCATGGGCCACTACTACCCGAACTGGGACGTGGACGGCGTGGATCTCAGTGACGATGCGCTGTCGCTGGCGCACGAGAACAAGGAGCGCCTGCAGGCGCACAACGTCACCCTGCTGAAGTCGGACCTGTTTGCCGGCCTCACCGGTCGCCATTACGACCTGATCGTCACCAACCCACCGTACGTCACCAACGACGAGACCGACGCGCTGCCGCAGGAGTATTCGTACGAGCCGGAGATGGGCCTGCGCGCGGGCGACGACGGCCTGGACCTGGTGCTGAAGATCCTGCGCGATGCGCCGCTGCACCTCAGTGAGGACGGCCTGCTGATCTGCGAAGTGGGCGAGTCCGAGCAGCACCTCGTGAAGCTGCTGCCGGAAGTGGATTTTGCCTGGATCGAGTTCAAGGTGGGGCAGATGGGCATCTTCGCGGTGGAATGCCGTGAGCTGATCGCGCACAGCGCACGCATCACGGAACTGGCGGCACAGCGGCCGTGAGTTCCAATGCGTTCGGCAAGCTGTTCACCGTCACCACCTTCGGCGAGTCGCACGGTCCGGCCATCGGCTGCGTGATCGACGGTTGCCCGCCGGGACTGGAGCTGGACGCTGGCGAATTCGCGCTCGACCTGCAGCGCCGCGCCACCGGCAGGAGCCGGCATACGTCCGCGCGCCGCGAAGCGGACGAGGTGGAGATCCTGTCCGGCGTGTACCAGGGCCTGACCACGGGTACGCCGATCGCCCTGCTGATACGCAACACCGACCAGCGCAGCAAGGACTACAGCAGCATCGGCCAGCAGTTCCGTCCCGGCCACGCCGATTACAGCTACTGGCACAAGTACGGCATCCGCGATCCGCGTGGTGGCGGACGTTCGTCGGCACGCGAGACCACCATGCGCGTGGCCGCCGGCGTGGTGGCGAAGAAATGGCTGAAGGAGCGCTTCGGCGTGACCGTGCGCGGCTTCCTGTCCCAGCTTGGCGAGATCGTTCCGGACGGCTTCAACTGGAGCGCGGTGGAGGACAACCCGTTCTTCTGGCCGCATGCCGAACAGGTGCCCGAGCTGGAGGCGTACATGGATGCGCTGCGCAAGTCCGGTGATTCGGTCGGTGCGCGCGTGGACGTGATGGCCGACAACGTGCCGCCGGGCTGGGGCGAGCCCATCTACGGCAAGCTCGACGGCGACCTGGCCGCAGCGCTGATGAGCATCAATGCGGTCAAGGGCGTGGAGATCGGCGACGGTTTCGCCAGCGCCACGCAGAAGGGTACCGAGCATCGCGATCTGCTGACTCCGGACGGCTTCGCCAGCAACCATGCCGGTGGCATCCTCGGTGGCATCTCCACCGGCCAGCCGGTCACCGCCTCCATCGTGCTCAAGCCGACGTCCAGCCTGCGCCTGCCCGGACCGTCGCTGGATACCGAAGGCAATGTCGTCGAGGTCGTCACCACCGGCCGCCACGATCCCTGCGTCGGTATCCGTGCCACGCCGATCGCCGAAGCGATGATGGCCCTGGTGCTGATGGACCAGGCGCTGCGCCATCGCGCGCAATGCGGTGACGTGGGCACCGTCACCCCGCGCATTCCCGGACAGGTCGATGGCTGAGTCGCCGCGCCCACGCGTCTGGATAAGCCAGCCGCTGATCGACGAGGCGATCGAACCGCTGCGCGATCAGGTCGAACTGCTGGCCACCGATGAGGTCACTGCCTGGACCCCGGCGCAGCTGGCGGAACGGCTGGCCGATGTCGATGGCGCCATCATCACCCTCAACGAGCGCATCGGCGCCGACGAAGTGGCCGGGGCCGGCCGGTTGCAGGTCATCGCCAACGTCGGCGTGGGCTACAACAACCTGGATGTGGATGCGCTCAGCGCCGCCGGCATCCTCGCCAGCAATACGCCGGATGTGCTGACCGAAACCACGGCCGATCTCGGTTTCGCGCTGCTGATGGCCACCGCACGGCGCATCACCGAGTCCGAGCGCTGGCTGCGCGAAGGCCATTGGGGACAATGGTCCTTCCAGACCATGCTTGGCGCCGACATCCACGGCAGCACGCTGGGCATCCTCGGCATGGGCCGCATCGGCCAGGGCATCGCCCGGCGCGGCGCGCATGGGTTCGGCATGCGCGTGCAGTACCACAATCGTTCGCGGTTGCCTGCCGCCACCGAAGCCGACGTCGGCGCACGTTACGTGGACCTCGATACGCTGCTGCGCACCAGCGACCACCTGCTGCTGGTGCTGCCGTATTCCCCGGCTTCGCACCACATCATCGATGCGGTGGCGCTGGCGAAGATGAAGCCGACGGCCACGCTGGTGAACATCGCCCGGGGTGGCATCGTCGATGAGCGGGCGCTGGCCGATGCGCTGGCCGGCGGCCGCCTGGCCGCCGCCGGCCTGGATGTGTACGAAGGCGAGCCACGCGTGCGGCCTGAGCTGCTGGCGCTGCGCAACGTGGTGCTGACGCCACATATCGGCAGCGCATCGCTGGCCACCCGCACGGCCATGGTGCGACTGGCCGTGGACAACCTGCTGGCGGCGTTGGGTGGCCCGCAGGCAGCGGCCACCATGCCGAGCGCCATCAATGCCGAGGCGGCACTGGCCGCACGTGCCGGCGGCGACGGCAAAGGCGTGAAACGATAGGGAGCTTCCACGTGCGCGTCCGTGGAGGTTCCCCGAGTCCAGCCGCTGTGCGTGAGTGATTCCCGATTCCCCCTATTCAAGAGCGTGACCCCCATGAGCAATGCACAACGTTCCTTCCATGTCGCTGTCGTCGGTGTCACCGGCGCGGTCGGCGAAACCATGCTGTCCATCCTTGCCGAACGCAACTTCCCGGTCGCCCGCCTGAGCCTGCTCGCCTCGGAGCGTTCGGCGGGTGGCGAAGTGGAATTCAACGGTGAAAAGATCACTGTGCAGGACCTGGCGGGCTTCGATCCGACCGGCGTGGACATCGCGCTGTTCTCCGCCGGTGGCAGCGTATCGAAGGACCATGCGCCGAGGTTCGCTGCCGCCGGTGCCGTGGTGATCGACAATTCTTCGGCGTTTCGTTACGACGACGACGTGCCGCTGGTGGTGTCCGAAGTCAACCCGGAGCAGGTCGCCAACCGGCCGCGCGGCATCATCGCCAATCCGAACTGCTCGACCATGCAGATGCTGGTCGCGCTGGCTCCGCTGCACCGTCGCTACGGCATCGAGCGCATCAACGTGGCCACCTACCAGTCGGTGTCCGGCGGAGGCCGCTCGGCGCTGGAGGAACTGGGCAAGCAGACCGGCCAGCTGCTGAGCTTCCAGGAAATCGATCCGCAGCGCTTTCCGGTGCAGATCGCCTTCAACCTGATCCCGCACATCGATGACTTCCTGGACAACGGCTTCACCAAGGAAGAAATGAAGCTGGTCTGGGAGACGCGCAAGATCCTCGGTGACGACAGCATCCTGGTGAACCCGACCGCGGTGCGCGTGCCGGTGTTCTATGGCCATTCCGAAGCGGTGGCGATCGAGACCCGTGAAAAGGTCGGCGTCGAAGAGGCGCGCGAGCTGCTGGCGCGCTCGCCGGGCGTGGAAGTGGTGGATACCCGCGAGGCCGGTGGCTATCCCACCCCGGTCACGCACGCATCGGGCACCGACGCGGTATATGTCGGCCGCATCCGCGAGGATCTCTCGCATCCGCGCGGGTTGAACCTGTGGATCGTGTCGGACAACATCCGCAAGGGCGCTGCGCTGAATGCCGTGCAGCTTGCCGAACTGGTCGCCGCCGA
>Ga0160467_100994_pt1 | contig 15732 bp, 11 predicted proteins | sample HID1972I_E11MG_FD_108221 | JGI IMG/M metagenome (GOLD analysis project Ga0160467, IMG submission 108221) | Enriched pill bug-associated microbial communities from UW Madison campus, WI, USA - HID1972I_E11 MG | ecosystem: Host-associated > Arthropoda: Insects > Digestive system > Unclassified ...
GGACGACAGCATCAACGACCCGGACTGCGAGCACATTCCGCTGTTTTCCGACGATATCTTCCTGGCCACACCGGCCGATTCGAAGTTTGCCAACAGGGCTGAAGTCGACCTTGCCGAAGTGCGCGATGAGACCTTCATCACCCTGACCCAGGGCTTCGCCACCCACCAGGACGGCAAGCGGGTTTTCGAGCAGGCAGGGTTCGAGCCGAAGGTGGCAATGCAGGTCAACGACATCTTTACCCTGCTGAGCATGGTCAGCTCCGGGGTGGGTTATGCGTTGCTGCCTGGGAGGATTGCGGCGGTGTATGAGAACCGGGTAAAGCTGATTCCGCTGCAGGAAAAGTATCGACTGCAGCAGCACATTGGTGTGGTGTTCCTGAAGGCCAAGGAGCGCGATCCGAATTTGCTGGCGTTGTTGGCGGAGTGTCGGATGTATGCCAATCGGCAAGCCTGAAACCGTGTCGCCTGCATCGCGGGCAAGCCACGCTCCCACAGAGTACGCATATCCCTGTGGGAGCGTGGCTTGCCCGCGATGGCGTCAGCACATTCAACGATGAGCCGATGACCTACCCCATCAACCCGCGCATGATCAGAAACAGTACCGAAGGCCCGAGCAAACACCCCAGCGCGGTATAGAACGCCGCCGTCAGGCAGCCATAGGGCACCAGTTTCGGATCAGTCGCCGCCAACCCACCGGCCACCCCGCTGGACGTGCCCATCAGGCCACCGAAGATCACCGCGCTGCGCGGATTGTTCAGGCCAATCATCGGCGCCACGAACGGCGTCATGACCATCACTAGAATCGCCTTGATCAAACCGGCCGCAATCGACAGCGCCATCACCTCGGAACTCGCGCCGATAGCCGCACCGGTCACCGGGCCGACGATATAGGTCACCGCGCCAGCACCGATAGTGGTCAGGCTCACAGCATCGGTGTAACCGAACGCCATGGCCACCCCGACACCGGCAATGAACGAGGTAGCGACCCCGACAAACAGCGCCAGCACTCCAACAAACCCGGCACGCTTGAGCTCATCGACACTCACGCCAAATGCCGTGGCGACAATGGCGAAGTCACGCAACATCGCGCCACCGAGCAGACCGATCCCGGACAACAACGGAATGTCCACCACACCTTTTTGTCCGCCGGTCAACGCACCGCCTACATACGACAGCAACAGGCCAAGAAGAATGGCGATGGCTGAGCCGTGCAGGCGTCCCTTGGTGAACGTATTGGAAATCCAGTAGGACACCCACATAGTCACGCCAACAATCAAAAAGCCACTGATCATGCCGTAACCGGTAATCACCTTCATCAACGATTCGTACATGCCGATCACCCTACTGTCTTCGGAGGAGTGACCGTAGCCGGCTCTTTATTGCCGATACGCACCAGCACCGGCACCATCGCAAAGGCAATGATCACCGCCACCGTCCCTGCGAGAATCGCCATCGGGCCACCCTTTAGTGCGCCGTACACGTTCTGCTGCGCCGCCATGGCCACGACAATCGGGATGTAGATTGCGCTCCAGAACTCCACGCCCTGTTCGGTCTTGCCTTTGAACCATCCGCTTTTGTTGAGGTAGCTGCCCAGGCAGATCAACAGCAGCATCGCAATCCCGACACCCCCCACATTGGCCGGAATGCCGATTAGCTTGCCGAGCAGTTCACCGATGAAAATTCCCACCAGGGTACAAAAGGCGAGAAACGCCACACCGTAGATAATCATTGTTGTAGTCCTCAAAGTGCATCGTCGAATGTTGTTTTTGTTGTTCGAAGCCTGAGTCGCAGATCTAGTGTTGGCGGCTTCCCTCCTCACGCAAAAGCGCTTGCAGGGTATCGAGCCGCGCGCCCTCGAAAGCGATGACGGTGCCTTGCTCGAATACCCGACGCGCCAGTCCCGTCAGCACCGCGCCAGGCGGCAGTTCGATCTGCAGACGAACCCCACGCTCGTAGGCGCTTTGCACGGTGCCGCGCCAATCGACGACGCGGCACATGTTGAACGCCAGGTCGTCGCGCAAGGCCTCGGTGTTGGTGATCGGGCGGGCGCGACTGCCGCTCAGATAGCCCAACACCGGGGTTTTCATCGGCACCTTGGCGAACGCTTGCGCCAAGGTTTTGGCCGGGCCTTCCAGCAACGCGCAGTGCGACGGAACGCTGACCGCGAGGCGTTTGGCCAAGCCTGCACCTTGATCTTTGGCCAGCGCCGCAACCGCTTGCATCGCGTCATCGCTGCCGGCAATGACCACCTGGTTATCGGCGTTGATGTTGGCCAGGTAGACCGGTGTATCGACGCCGTGAACCTGCGCCAGCAAACCTTCCACCGTGGCCAGATCAAGGCCGATGATCGCGGTCATCCCGTAGCCCTGTGGATAAGCCTGCTGCATCAGCTCACCGCGCAGGCTGACCAGATGCAGCGCATCACTGAAGCTCAAGGCACCAGCCACCACGGCGGCTGGATAAGCACCGATGGATAAGCCGGCCACGTAATCCGCCGTCATTGCTAACTGGCGCGAAGCCGCCACGCCGGCGATCAGCAGGCACAGCTGCACAGACCTCGTCGATTTCAATGCGTCGGCGTCATCCAGCAGCAAAACATCTTCACCCAACGCTTCACTCGCCTCGCGAACCGTCTCGCGGGGTAAACGATGGAGCATGCCCGGCTGCTGCGCGCCTTGTCCCGGGAACACCAGCAAACTGCTCACGCTGCCATGTCCTGTGGGTTCCAGGGATCGTCGACCAGGCAGGCTCCGACAGCATTTTTGAGCAGGACTTTTCGCGAAGAACCGGCCCACTCGCGCAATGCGACCGCGCCGAAAGGCGTCTGCAATTGCATGTCCACCTGACACGCTGCGGCATCAAGCAATTTCATGAGGTCCTGTGCCTGCAGACGAGGCAACGGTTGTGGCGTACGCAGGATCAAGTCGAGATCGCTGCCCTCATGCAAGGCGATATATCCGCTGGCCAACTCGAAACCGGCACTGCCACTGACACCCCACACCCAACCGCAGTTGTCGAGCATCGGTCGCAGTTGATCGAGGGCGCGTACAGCCGGCAAATCCCGTTCGATCAAGACGTGACACAGCGCTTCCGGTTGAACGCGACGCTGAATCCCGTCGACCCGCATGACCGTTGCGAAGCGCTGTTCACGCAAGCGCCCACGCACCCCGACTGCGATGTCGCCCGCCGTGCACAACGCCCGTCGAACCACCACTGGCTGCCCTGCGTCGATCGAATCGATCACCCACGCAGGCGCGCCCGCTGGCAACTGCTCCAGGGTCATCCCCCAGAGCAGGTCATGGGCCAGAATGGCGCTCACCACTGCTCTCTCAACAGTTGGCGAACGTGGCTCGAGGCGGCACGATTGCTCGCGCCCAAACGGCTGCTCAGGTCGCGACCGCTGACAGCGACATCAGCAATCGCCTGGCTCAGGCATTCAGTCACGCGGCTCAGATCAGCAGCGGTGGGTTGTTCGATGCGCTCCACCGACAAGGTTTCCCACAGCAGTCCAAGGCTGGCATAGCTGTCGATGTCATAGGCCATCGGCGGCACACTGGCGGCCAGGGCTTCAAGCTCTTCGACGCTGCGCAACGTCACGCGCGCGGCCGATACCTTGCCCATGGCATGCACCATCACCCCCGGATCCCGCAGCGCGATCAGCCGGTTGGCCTGGTAACCATGAGCCAGAAACGCACCCGACATCGCCTTGCCCACCAACAACCCGATCACCGCGTGGCCAGCCAATCGAGCGCGGGCGTAACTGTCTGCCGCACCCGCCAACGCCTGGTGAATGCCGAGCGCTTCTTCGCGTCGGCCATAGGCCTGACTGGGCACATCGACAATAGCGATCACCGCCCGTTTGTGCGGTGTGTCCTGATCGGCCGCAATGATTTCATCCACAGCCTTGGCCAGCCCCCACCCTTCCAGCAGGCCGACTTCGCCATTGCGGGCGCGCACAAAACGGTTGTCGGGATCGGCCACAACGGCAATGAACCGTACGGTTTGATCACCCATCACGCCATCGGCGACCTTCAGCGAGGCCGGCAAACCTTCGACCGGTTGTGCGCCGGCACTCAAGGCCTCGAACCAGTTCAAGCCTCGCACGGAATACGAACTCATGAGCGCTCTCCTTGATACAGATCGCGAACCGTAGCCGGCTCGATTTGCGGTACCGCGTCCAGACGGGCCAGGCGTTGCAGAAACCGTTCGGCCTGATGGCTGCGCGGTTGTGCCGGCAACCCTTGCTTGAGCAATTCACTGATGTGTTGCTGAATTTGCTCGACGTCGTCGGCGACGTAGCGGTCTACCAGACCGCTGGCAAAACGTTGCTCGCCGCCGGTCAGGCTCCAGATGAAAGGACGATCACGGGAGTCGTATTCCTCAAGTCCCGCTTCCTGTTCGATCACTTGCGGACCGTTCAAGCCAAGCCGTGCTTCGCGCGTCACCACCAGATAGCTGCAGAGCCCGGCGGCAATCGACATCCCGCCAAAGCACCCGACGCTGCCCGCCACGACGCCGACGACAGGCTGGTACTGCTGCAGATCGACAATGGCCGCGTGAATATCGGCAATCGCGGCCAGACCGAGGTTGGCTTCCTGTAACCGCACGCCCCCGGTTTCCAGCAGCAATACGGCACGGGTCGGCGTGCCCTTGCGGTTGTCTTCGGCAGCCAGTTCCAGCGCGCCGGCAATCTTGGCCCCGCCGACTTCCCCCAGGCTGCCACCCTGGAATGCGCCTTCGATAGCGGCAATGACCACCGGCAATCCGCCGAGGCTGCCCTTGGCGATAACCACACCGTCATCGGCTTGTGGCACCACGCCCTGGCGCGACAACCACGGCGACATGACGCGCTGAAAGGGGTCGAGCAATTCGCGAAAAGTGCCGGCATCGAGCAAGGCTTTCGCCCGTTGTCGCGCGCCGAGTTCGACGAAGCTGTGTTTGTGCGCAAGCGCTGCGTTGTCAGTCATGGCCGATCTCCTCAAAGCCTTGCTCCAGGCGCAGGCGCACCACGCCTGGGGTCGCACCGAAATCGTGGATATCGATGTCCATCGCCGGGGGTGTCTGGCCTTCAAACATGCGCGCAAACAGGTGCTGCCAGCGCTGCTCGCTACCGTTGACCGAGGTCTGAACCTGGATCGTCAACTTGCCCGCCTGACCGGGCTCGATCAGCACTTCCAGATCGCCCGAGCCGACACAGCCCACCAGCGTGCGGCCACGGGGTGGCTGACCGGCGGGGAATTCAAACGATAAGGTTTCCATCAGGACGCTCCCTGAATAACACCGTTGCCGGACTCGATGCGGTCGAGGAACAGGCAGGCCGCGAGCAGATCCGCGGCACCGCCGGGCGAGGCATTCAATGCGATAAGTTGTTGGTCGAGTTCATGCAGATGACGGCGACCGGCGAGGCTGGCGCTGCCACCCTTGTCGAGCACCGCCTGGGCGCCAGCCTGCATGGCGTGCAACCCCTGCTCACCGGCGCGGTACAGCACGCAGGTATCGGACAGTTGGGTCATGATCGCCAGCAACGCATCGAGGCGGGCATTCTGCTCACCGTCGCCAGCGGCACGACTGCGTTTGAGTTGTGGCAACGCGCGGTGAATCACGGCCGGGAAACCCAGCTGCGCTTCTTCACGGGCACCGCGTGCGCCGTATCGTTGGGCGACCTGGGCGCCATGACTCAGGGGGCGCGGCGCATGTCGGTCATCCAGCAGGGCTAACCGCGCCGCTCGCAGGGCCAGGCTATGCGGCGCATTGGCTTGAGGCGCCAAGGCGGCGGACGTGACCAGAAGACCCAAGGCCCAAATAGCGCCACGATGAGTATTCACACCAGCCGTGGTGGTGAGCATGGCGCGCTCCCCTTCCCGGCCGATGCGCCCGATGGCTTCGCGCAGTTGTACATTCACTTCGCCGAGCTCGATGGCCGCTTCAGCCATTTCCTTGAACGCCGGCCACAACGCCAGCGCCGAGGCGTGCATCAGCCCGAGGTGCAAATCGGTGTGAGCGCCATTGCCGCGACGGTCGACCAGCGCCGGTTTCGGCGACAGATCCGCTTCATCGATCAGCGCGTCCACCGCGAGGTCCGCCAGCCGTTCGGCCAGGGTTAAAGGTTTGGGTTGCAGATTGAATGCGTGCATTACCAACTCCTGAACTTGGCGGGCGGGTTGTAGAGGCCACCGGACCACTCCACTAGGTCCGCGACGCTTTTCGCCGCCAGCAATTGGCGAGTGGCGTCGGTGCGGCGGATACCGAGATCCTCGGGCAAGGCGATCAAGCCTTCACGGCGCATGCGAGCGGTGTCTTTGGGGTTGTGGCGCAGCCCGATGGTGGTGACTCCGGCGACGGCGGCGATCATCGCCTGACGCTCTTCGAGAGAGCGCGCCTTGTACAAATAAGCGATGCCTTCTTCGGTCAGCAGGTGCGTGACGTCGTCGCCGTAGATCATGATCGGCGCCAATGGCATGCCGCTTTTGCGCGCGACTTCCACAGCGTCAAGGGTTTCGACAAAGGTCGGTTTTCCGCCCTCCTGGAAGGTCTCGACCATTTGCACCACGAGTTTTTTACCGCGTTCGAGCAGGGCTTCGGGCGCGTCGTCGTGGCGCATGTCGAGCCACGCTGGTGTGCCATGGCGACGACCGCGCGGGTCGTGGCCCATGTTCGGCGCGCCACCGAAGCCAGCCAGTCGCCCGCGCGTCACGGTGGATGAATGCCCGTCGCCATCCACTTGCAAAGTCGCACCGATGAACAGGTCCACGGCGTATTGCCCGGCTAGTTGGCAGAACATCCGGTTGGAGCGCAGGGAACCGTCGCGCCCGGTGAAGAACACGTCTGGCCGGGCTGCGATGTAGTTTTCCATCCCCAGTTCGGTGCCGAAGCAATGCACGCTTTCGACCCAGCCGCTTTCGATCGCCGGTATCAATGTGGGATGGGGATTGAGGGTCCAGTTGCGGCAGATTTTGCCCTTCAGGCCAAGGGACTCGCCGTAGGTCGGCAGGATCAATTCGATGGCGGCGGTGTTGAACCCGATGCCGTGGTTGAGCGACTGGACATTGTGTTTTTCGTAGATCCCGCGGATCGCCATCATCGCCATCAGCACATGCACAGGCTTGATGTGCCGCGGGTCGCGGGTGAACAGGGGTTCGATGTAGAAAGGCTTGTCCGCCACCACCACGAAATCCACCCAGGACGCAGGAATGTCGACACGGGGCAGTTCGCTGACATCGTCCACCAGCTGATTGACCTGGACGATCACGATGCCGTCGCTGAACGCGGCCGGCTCGATCAGCGCCGGGGTGTCTTCGGTGCTCGGGCCGGTGTAGATGTTGCCGGCGCGGTCGGCCATGAAACCAGCCGAGAGCACGACGTTTGGAATCAGGTCTACCACCAGCCGTGCATAGAGTTCGATGTAGGTGTGAATCGCGCCGATTTCCAGCAGTCCGTCTTCCAGCAACTGGCTGATGCGCAGGCTTTGGGTGCCGGCAAACGAGAAGTCGAGCTTGCGGGCAATGCCGCGCTCGAACAGGTCCAGATGCTCGGAACGACCAACGCTGGGCATGATCATGTGCAAGTCATGCAGCCTGGCGGGATCAGCCTTGGCCAGGGAACGGGAAAGGAAATCCGCCTGCTTCTGGTTGTTGCCCTCGAGTACCACACGGTCGCCCGGCAGGATCAACGCTTCAAGCGCGGCAACGATCTTGTCGGTGGGAAGGACCACACCGTCGGCCAGATCCTTGACCAACTCCAGACGCCGCTGCTTCTCGCTGCGCCGCCGCGTCCATCGCGAGTCGGGGGATATTGTTGTTGTCATGACCACTCCACGGGTTCGCTATCGTGGGGGTCACCTTAGGAGTGTTGGCGTGGAGCATCAATCAAGCGCAGTGACGGATAGTTACGGTCAGAGTAATGATTGGAAGTGAGTGTCAGTGCGGACGCCATCGCGGGCAAGCCTTGCTCCCACGGTGACCGCGTCTACCTCGAATTTCTCGATCACGCACACCCTCTGTAGGAGCAAGGCTTGCCCGCGATGGGGCCAGAACTGCCAACATGTGCATTGAAAGACAGATGATCACCGTGGCGAGGGAGCTCGTCGAATCGTCGCACCGTCCCGCTCGGCTGCGCAGCAGTCGTAAAACCACTGTTCTCGGTGTACCTGATACACCTCGATTGCAGGTTTTGGGGCCGCTTCGCGACCCAGCGGGACGGTGCGACGATTCGACAAGCTCCCTCGCCACAGGGATCAGGTCAGACCTGTCCCGCACTCACTAGCAGTTCTTCCAGCGCCAGCAAATCCGGCACCTTCGCCACCTGATCCCCTACTTGCACCGCCGCCATTTCCAGCGCGCACAACGGCACATCCACATAGCTCAGCTGACTGTCCAGCTTGCAGGACCTGGGAATCCCTTGTACCAGCAGCGCGATGAACCGCAGTTCCGGCCGCCCACCCAGTGCGTTGAGGATGACGATGCGCGCACGGTCCCCGATAACGATTTTGCTACCGCACGCCGCTTCGAAACTGAGCAATGGAATGTGCCGATCCCGCCACGTCACTCGCCCCAGGTACCACGGCGGTGTATCCAGATCGAACGCACCGGGCTGATAGTCGATCAGCTCGGCGACTGCGACGTTGGGCAGGATCAGGTTGCGATCTGCCAGGGGCAGCAGCAGTCCGGTGAGGTTGCTGGTGCGGTGTTCAAGCATGGGGTTTGCTCCACAAGGCGATGCTGTCGAGCAACACCGATTCCTGATACGGCTTGCCCAGGTAGTCATTGACGCCGATGGCCATGGCACGGTCGCGGTGTTTCTGGCCGGTGCGGGAGGTGATCATGATGATGGGCAGGTGCTGCAAACGTTCGTCGGCACGCACCTGTGCGGCCACTTCGAAGCCGTCCATGCGCGGCATTTCGATGTCCAGCAGCATCAGGTCAGGCAGGTGTTCTTCGAGCAGGAGCATGGCGTCGACGCCATCCTTGGCCGTGAGTACGTTCATGCCATGGCGTTCCAGCAGGCGACTCGTTACCTTGCGCACCGTGACCGAGTCATCGACCACCAGCACCAGCAATGGCTTGTGCGGTTCGACTTCCGCATCGTCGGTGGCCTGCGGGACACGGGCCTGCATGGCGCGCAGCGGCGCCAGCAGATCAAGAATCAGCACCACCCGGCCATCACCCAGAATGGTCGCCCCCGACAAGCCTTTCACGGCCGCAAATTGCGGACCAAGGCTTTTGACCACGATCTCACGAGTCCCGCCCATGGCATCGACCTGCACCGCGATGTGCCGCTCGTTGCACTGCACCAGCAACACCGGCAACGGCAGGCTCTGGCCCAACAGTTTCGGACGAGAGCTGGTTTTGAGAAGCTCACCCAGGTAGCACAATTCATAGTGCTGTCCGGCGTATTTATAAGTCGGCGGATCCAGCCGGTAATGCCCTTCGAGTTCGTTGGGCAGCACGCGAACAATGCCGTCGATGGTGTTCAGCGGGATCGCGTATTGATCCTCACCGCACTGCACCATCAATGCCCGGTTGACCGACACCGTGAATGGCAGGCGAATCCGAAAATGCACGCCCTGCCCCGGCCGGGAGTCGATGCTCATGCTGCCGCCCAGTTGCCGCACCTCTTCATGGACCACGTCCATGCCGACGCCACGCCCGGAAATCTGGGTGATTTTTTCCGCTGTCGAGAACCCCGGTTGCAGGATGAATTGCAGCACGTCGCGGTCACTGATATCGCTGTCGGGCGCCAGCAGACCCCGCTTGATCGCTTTGCGGCGCACGGCATCCAGCGGCACGCCGGCGCCGTCGTCGCGGATGTCGAAAATGATGTCGCCACCCTCTCGCGACAGGTCCAGAGTAATCGTGCCTTGAGCCGGCTTACCCGCCGCAATGCGTGCTTCGGTGGATTCCAGCCCATGGTCCACCGCGTTGCGCAGCATGTGTTCCAAGGGTGCCGCCATGCGTTCGAGCACATTGCGGTCCATCTCGCCTTCCGCGTTGCCGACGATGAATTCCACGTCCTTGCCCAGCTCACTGGAGACCTGACGGACGATGCGCTTCAACCGCGGCAACATTCGCTCGAACGGCACCATGCGTGTACGCATCAGGCCTTCCTGCAACTCGGTATTGATGCGGCCCTGCTGTTGCAGCAGGTTTTCCGCGTCCTGATTGCGCCGGTCGAGTGTTTCCTTGAGATCGAGCAAGTCGGAGGCGGACTCGAACAACGCGCGTGAGAGTTGCTGCAGTTGCGAATGGCGGTCCATTTCCAGCGGATCGAATTCCTCGTAACCCAGGCGTTCGGCTTCGACCTGCTGCCGGCTGAGGATACGCCCCTGGGTTTCCGTATCGAGCCGGCGCAACTGATCGCGCATCCGCTCGATGGTGGTTTCCATCTCGCTCAGGGCCACGCGGGCATCGTTGACCTGTTGCTCGATGCGGCCACGGAATATCGACGTTTCACCCGCCAGGTTGACCAGATCGTCGAGCAGTTCCGCCGAAACCTTGACCATGTCCGCGCCGATATCGGGCTGCAGGATCGGCGGTTCGGGCTTGAGCGCGGCGGGTGCGACCACCGCGACGTCAGGCACTGCCGGATGACTGAAATTCCTGATCGCATCGATCAGCCGGTCGGCCGGCGGCAAGGGTTGGCCAGCACGGGCCGCGTCGAGCATTTGGGCCAGTCGGTCATGGCTGCTTTGCAACAGGGCGAACAACGCCGCGGTCGGTTGCAACACACCTGCGGACAAGCCTTCGTAAAGGGTTTCCAGCTCATGGGCCAGGTCGCCGATGGGCGCGATTTCCACCATCCTTGCCCCGCCCTTGAGGGTGTGCAAATCCCGCAGCAGGGTTTCCACTTCCTGACGGTTCGACGGTTCAGCCTGCCAGCGCACCAACGCGGCGCCGGAGTTTTCGATAATGTCGAAACCTTCTTCCAGGAAGATATCGAGCAACTCCGGATCATGGCTTGGCGAATCGCTGACCGGTGCTGTTTGCGCGGCTTCCGCACTGACGACGTTGTGCTGGCGGAACTCACGGATGGCCTCGATCAACTCATCCGGGGCGTCCAATGGCGTGTGATTGTGCAACTGCTCAAGCAACTGTGCGAGGCGGCCATGGCTGTGCTCAAGCAGCTGCGCCAACACATCGTTGTGGCTGTAACGACGGTCTGCCAACCCTTGGTAAAGGCCCTCCAGCTCATGGGCCAGATCGCCCACCGGTTCGATGCCGGCCATCCGCGCACCGCCTTCGAGGGTGTGCAGATCACGCTGCAGGGACAGCAGCGGCGCGGCGTTGTCCGGATCACTCAACCAGCGTTGCAAGGCCTGCCCGGCGCTCTCGAGAATATCGACCGCTTCCTCAAGAAAGATCGACACGATTGCATCGTCCCGCTCGGCAGGAGATTCGGTCTTCGCCAGTTCGGCGGTGGCACTGCCCAGTTCACGGATGCTCAAGGTGCGGCTGCCGTCGCTGCGAATCAGGCCCATCGCCGAGGGATCGAGACTCTCATCGAGCAAGCCGCGCAAGGCTCGCACCCGCTCCGGTTGCGGGCTGACTTCCTGGCCCGCCGCCAGTTCGTCGAGCATGTTTATCAACGCCTCATGGGCACTTTGCGCTTCGTGAAAAAACCGGTCACTGACCGCCAGACTGCTTTCTTCCACCGCGCCATACAGGTCGAGCAAGGCTTCACAGAGTTCATCCACCGGGTGCAGATCAGCCAGATGCGCGCCTTCGCCCAGGGTGGTCAATTCATCCAGCAGCGCACTGAGTTCCTGGCGCTCGCCGGGGTGTTGCTGCCAGCGTTGCAACAGGCTTTCGGCGTCCAGCAGGATGTCCATGCCCTGGGCGAGGAAGTTGTTGATCAGCTGCGGATCACGCTTGATGCGCATCCGGGTATGCGGTGCGCTCAAGAGGGTTTCCAGACGCTCGGCCAACAGTGCCTGGGTTCTGTCGATCAAGGTACGCGCACCGGGAATGTCAGCCAGTGGATCGATTTTCAGCTGGCGCAATCCGAGCCGGAACAAGCCTTCGGCTTCCAGCAACAATTCGACTTCGTCCAGGTCCAGCGCTAACAGGTGCGCCTTGTACTCGCGGGCCAGTTGATCCAGCGGCGCCGCCAGTTCGGCAATCGGCAAAACGCCGGCCATGGAGGCGCTGCCCTTGAGGGTATGCAAGGCGCGCTGCAATTCGTCGCTGGCCTGCAAGGGTACATGCTCGGCGGCTTGTTCGAGAAATCGGTTGAGGCTGGCCAGATGGGTTTCGGCTTCGTTGCGGAAGATCTCCAACAACAGGGGATCGAGCGCGGCGACGTCTTGCACGTCCTCGTCCAGCAGCGGTTCAACGCCTTTGGCCAAGGCATGCGCACGGGCGGCCAACTGGTCGACATCATTACGCTGGCGCTGGGTGTTGCTCGCAAATTCAGCCACCAGTTCCGGCAGCAATTGCATCACATCATCCAGCAGCTGATTCACCGCAGGCCCAGGTTTTACGCTGTGTTCGAGCACACGATTGAGCAGATTTTCCACCGCCCAGGCCAGCTCGCCCAACACCAATGCCCGGACCATACGGCCACTGCCTTTCAAGGTGTGAAAGGCCCGGCGCAATTCACTCAGGGCCGATGTGTTCTCGGGTGCGGCGGTCCAGCGCGGCAAGTATTCGCGGAGGGTATCCAGTACTTCTTCAGCTTCTTCGAGGAACACTTCACGCAGTTCATCGTCCACCGGCTCTTCGTCCGCGGGCGGCGGAAGCAGACTGCCAGGCGTGTTCAGGGCGGGTGGATTCACGGTGGAAACGGGACTGGCCAATACATCAGCCAGGGTCTGGACCACGTCTGGATCATCCAGCGCCTGCTGTTCCTGCATCACCTGAGCTTCGCTGGGGCTCAGCACCTCTTCCAGCACCGGCACATGCCGCTCGTTGGGGAAGAAGCCAAGGGATGCCAGGCCTTTTTGCGCAACGTCGAGCAGGTGCTCCCCCGGCGCCTCGGGATCATCACTGAGACGCTCCAGGTAGTATTCGATGCTGGTGATAACGTCGGCGAGACTGTCCAGTTCCTGCCAGCCGGGCTGGTCCGGGTCCAGCAACAGGTGCTCGCGAATGAAGTGATTGCAGGATTCGATCAAGCTGGCTGCGCGACTCAATGGAATCATCGCCAGCGCCCCACGCACCTGTGTCAGCAAGGCCGGCAATGGTTGCAAGTGCTGGCGGTCCCAGTCGGCGTCGATGTAGTCGACGATCATGTCCTTGGCCTGTTGCAGGCAGATGCGCGCCTCCCTGATGACGATCTGGTGGATCTGGGTCAGGTCGGTGGTTGGCAGGCGGCTGTCTTCCTGGCTTTCCGGCTCAACGGTGCCGACCATGCCGGACAGGTTGGCTTCGACGTAGAGCAAGGCACCGGCGACGTCCATGAGAACGGCATCGCTGGGTTCGCGCTGGCCTTGAACGAGGCTCAGCACCACCGCCAGTTGATCGATGATGACCTTGCGCGGCTGACCAAATCCCAGCACCGCCAGGGTGTCGGCGATTTGTCGCAGGGGCGACAGCAGGCTTTCGAGGTCCGAGGTGTGTTGGCGGTCGCTGCGAACGAACAGGTCCAGGCGCTCTTTCACCCGCACCAGCTCTTCGCAGAGCGCCGCCAGCACTGAGCGCATGGCATCGCGATCGGGGCCGGCCAATCGGGCGCGTTCTTCGTCGACCATTGCACTGTCAGGCAACGCGTCGTCCAGTGAGTAGCGATCTTTCATGGTCAGCATCTGCCCGGTGGGGTGGTCGGCTTTGGCAATGTAGAACAGCAAACTCTTGAGCAACTCTGGAGGCGCTGGTTGATTGATGCCACGCATGCCCTGTTCGAGCAGGCGCTTGAGTTCTTTGTCCGCGTCCTTGAACAGGCTGCGCAACGCCGGACTGTTAGCGATCGCACCGCCGCGCATGCCTTCGACCAACGCCGAAGCCACTTGCCACAAAGGGCTGAGCGGCGCATCGCCACAGATACCTTCGAGACGCGCAAAGACCTTGGCCAGGTAGCCAAGGTGAGTGTCGTCCTCCTGCTCGCGCAGCAAACCGACCAGCGCCATCTGCAGCATCTGCCGCAACTTGCGTAACACGTTGGGTAATTCCGCCGGCTCCAGAAGCGCGAGTTCTTCTTCGTCCAGCGCGGGCAAGTCCAACAGTTGCGGGCTGAAAAGACTGGTTTCTGACAACAGGCTCTCACCACGCGCGCTACGCAAATCATTGATCAGCGGCAGCACCACCAGCGGCAGGTCCCGCCGTGCGCCTTGTACCCGATCGAGGTAGATTGGTAACTGCCCGAGGGCTTGCAACAGCAGGTGGATCGCTTCATCACGATGGCTGACGCGGTTTTGCAACAGGGCCAGGGTCAGCTGCTCCATCTCTTCGGCGAGCAACGCCGCGCCGTAGAATTCGACCATCTGCAGCACGCCATGGACTTGGTGGATACACGCCAGGCATTCACCGAGCGCAGGCGTTGTCTGCTCCTCGTCGATGGCCATGCTTTCCAGGTGAAGAGCCGCCTGCCTCAGCGTTTCGGCAATCTCACCCTTGACCCACTCGAGGGCCACATAGTCGTGCCGATCACCCATAACCACTCCGCTCACTGCCCCTCTCAAAAAAAAGCATACGCCCGTTGGCGCTTCACACTTTATCCGCTGCTTGCGATTTGGCCGGCGGCAAGGTGAAGCCGGACACCGAACGCCGCAGCTGACTGGCCATTTTCGCCAGGTTGCCGATGCTCTCGGCGGTAGCGGTGGAACCTGACGAGGTCTGCGAGGTGATTTGCTGAATTACGTTCATCGTCAGGGAAATCTGTCCGGCCGAAGACGTCTGCTGCTGGGCGGCGTTGGAAATACTCTGGATCAGCGCCGCGAGGGTCTTCGAAACGCCTTCGATTTCTTCCAGGGCCACTCCGGCATCGTGCGCCAGGCGTGCTCCGCGCACCACTTCGGTGGTGGTCTGCTCCATGGAAATGACCGCCTCGTTGGTGTCGGTCTGGATCGCCCGCACCAGGGTTTCGATCTGCCGTGTCGCGGCGGAGGAACGCTCGGCGAGGCGCTGCACTTCATCGGCGACCACCGCAAAACCGCGTCCGGCGTCACCGGCCATCGACGCCTGGATGGCTGCGTTCAGGGCGAGGATGTTGGTCTGGTCGGCAATGTCATCGATCAGACTGACGATATCGCCGATTTCCTGAGAGGACTCGCCCAGGCGCTTGATGCGTTTGGCGGTGTCCTGAATTTGCTCACGAATGTTGTCCATGCCGTGGATGGTGTTGTGCACCACCTCGTTGCCCTTGTTGGCGATTTCCACCGAACGCTCGGCCACCGCCGAAGATTCCGCGGCGTTGGCTGATACCTGGTCGATGGACTGCGCCATGTCATTGATGGCCGTGGACGCTTCGGAAATCTGCTGGGCCTGATGCTCCGACGCCTGCGCCAGATGCATGGCGGTGGCCTGGGTTTCCTGCACGGCAGCCGCGACCTGGCCGGCCGTCAGGTTGATGGTGGCGACCAGGTCCCGCAGTTGATCCACGGAATAGTTGATCGAGTCGGCGATGGAGCCGGTGAAGTCTTCCGTCACCGAGGCGGTCACCGTCAGGTCACCGTCAGCCAGGTCTTCGATTTCGTCGAGCAGGCGCATGATCGCGGTCTGGTTGCGCTCGTTCTTCTCGGCCGTTTCCCGCAGCTGACGATTGGTTTCACGCACCATCACCATGCCGATAAGGATGATCGAC
>Ga0160467_100998_pt1 | contig 15542 bp, 9 predicted proteins | sample HID1972I_E11MG_FD_108221 | JGI IMG/M metagenome (GOLD analysis project Ga0160467, IMG submission 108221) | Enriched pill bug-associated microbial communities from UW Madison campus, WI, USA - HID1972I_E11 MG | ecosystem: Host-associated > Arthropoda: Insects > Digestive system > Unclassified ...
GCCAAGAATCAGGCGAGCCTCTTCTTCCATGGAATGTCCGTTATGCGCTGCCGTGATACGCAATTGCTCCTTGATCGTCTCATCAAGGTTGCGAATGGTGATGCTGGCCATAATCCCTCCTGCAATCAATGAAATCATTGATTGCAGGCTAGCACACCCTCTCTTGCCAATATCGGGCAATCTCCCGAACGGCCAGTCTTCTTTTAGCGAGTCCCGCGCTGGCGCAACGCCGACGGCATGAAATACGCGTCCTCCGGAATCGGCTGGGCGAAATCCACGGTGGCGGGTTCTTCGTTATCCAGGTTCTGCACGTAGTAGCGGCGCGCCTGCAAGTCGTGGAACACGTCCAGCGCACTCCAGGTGGTCGGCAGGTCGTAGAAGTTTTTCAGGTAACCCATCGATACCCTCCACAACTCCCCTCGCCCGTCGTATTGATCCACCAAAGCGGCGCCCCAGCTGTCTTCGTCCAGGAACAGCACCCGCTTGGAATAAATGTGCCGCGAGCCGGGCTTGAGCGTGCCTTCGACCACCCAGACCCGGTGCAGCTCGTAACGGGTGTATTTCGGGTTGAGATGGCCGGGTGTCAGCAATTCCGCGTATTTCACATCAGGGCTGCCGACCTTGTAACTGTTGTAGGGAATGTAGATCTCCTGTTTGCCCTTGAGCTTCCAGTCGTAGCGATCCGGCGAGCCGTTGAACAGGTCGGTATCGTCGGCGGTGCGCAGGCCGTCGGACGAGGCGATCGGTGTGTCATACGCGAGGTTCGGCGCACGGCGCACCCGGCGCTGGCCGGCGTCGTAGATCCAGGCCTGACGCGGGTCCTTGAGCTGATCCAGGGTCTCGTGGATCAGCGCCGCACCACCGGCAAGACGGGCCGGGCTCTTAACAAAGGCCAGGTAGTAAAAGAGGATGTTTTTCAGGTCCGCAAATTGCCCGCCCGGGCGGTAGTAATTGAACAGCGCTTCCTGCTGCGAGGTTACCAACGCGAAGCTGCCATTGCGCTGCACTGGCGCTTCGGACGCGCGACGGACCACGTAGATGCCGCGATAGCGGGTGATGTGGTTCCACAGGGCTTCAACCCCATCCTTGGGCACCGGAAACGGCACGCCGCCATAGGCATCGGCAAAACCGGTGCCGCCGTCGAGCAGCTTCGCCGACGTAGCATTCTTGAACGTGTTGTCGTACAGCCACTGCGGCGCCGAGCCCGAACGGCGAGAGGGGTAGATCGGCATCTGGAAGGTGTCGGGGTAACTGTTGAACAGCGCAATCTGGCCAGCGCTGAGATGGGCTTTGTATTGCTCCAGGTTGGCCTTGGTGATGGTGAACAACGGCTTGTCTGTCGCATACGGATCAAGGTGGTGCTTGCCAGGTGTATATCCCTTGGGTGCCTGGGTAATACCGCCCTCCCACGCCGGAATGGTACCGGCCGCGTTGCCCATGCGTTCTGCGCCCAGCGGGGTCAGCGTGGTTTTCAGCTGCTGCGCTTCCTGGGGCGTAATCGCCGCCAGCGCGCTGCCGGCCGCCAGACTCAGGACCAGTGACAGTGTGGTTTTAATCAGTCGTGACGTAGGAAACATGAACGTTCTCCGAAATGGAAACCTGTGGGAGCGCAGCACTTACAGGAAGTACTTGAGGTTGAAGCCGACGTTGTCTCGGTCGCGAATACCGTTGTTCTGGCCGCCGCCGTAGAACTCGGTGTATTGCAGCTCGGCTTCCAGCTTGTTCTGGTAGTTGGCCTTGATCCCGAGGGTGTAAGCCTTGCGCCCCTCGATGGTGTTGCCCGCCTGATAACTGTTGCCCTTGAAGTCGTCCTTGTAGACGACGTAGGGCGAGACGTTGACCCCGGCGTACACATCGTTCCAGGTGCCGTTGACCATCGCGGTGTAGCTGTAGGAATCGCGGTTGACCTGGTCGCCACGATCACCGCCGGACACGTAGGAATAGTTACCGGTACCCGCGTAGTAACGGGTGCTGCCGTCATACGCGGTGTAGTGCAGGCTGCTGCCGCGCAGGTGCTCGGACGCCAGTTCGAACACACCGAACATCGAGTCGAACGACAAGCCCGGGCCGAAGTTGTAGATGGTGCCCAGGGAGGTGTTGAACGCCTCGACCCGCTCCGCGTTGTTGATCTGGCTGTCGAGCGTGACCATCTGCCCGCCAATGTTGATGGTCTGCCCACCAGCCGCTGCAGCAGCGCCATTGGCCAGGTCGCCGATCAGGTCATTGGTCGCCGCCACACCGATGGGCAGGTTCGGCCGATAAGCCACTTCGCCGAACACCGACGCCTGACCCACCGTGGTGTTGAAGCTGAAGCCATACATGCGAATGTCTTCGGCGTAGCGACGATGCGCCTGAATATTGCCCAGCACATCCGCCGTCGCCAGACCGTTTGCGAGTTGCCCGGCCTGACTGCCGGCGACACCGGACAACAGGTTGGTCAGGGCGGCCATGTCGATCCCCTGATAACCGCCCAGATCGGCGGAGATGGTCGGTTCCTTGGCGTGGTAATTGACCATGTACAGACCAAACTCGGTGCTGTTGAGTGCTTCCGCAATGTAGCGAAAGGCAAAGCCGAACTGACCGTCGTTGCGGGCGTTGTAATCCTTGCCCACCGAAGCGACCTTGAGGGTGTTGCCGAAGGACGGGGTCACGCCGTTGGCGTACAGGCCAGTCGTGCTCAGGGCCTGGTTAAGCAATGGGTTGTTGCCCAATGCGGTGTACAGATCGATCACATTGCCGAAGCCCGGTACCGGTGTGTCCAGTGCGGTGCCGGTGAAGTTGTTGTAAGCGGTGTTGCCGCCATCGGCGAACAAGTCGGTCTGGGAGTAGAACGTCCCGACCGGATCGATACGGGTCTCCTTCCAGTTGGTCTGATAAAAACTTTCCACCGTCAGGGAATCGGTCAGGCCGATGTTGAAGCTGAGCGCTTCCACCGGTATCAGCACTTCCTTGACCTCGGCGCCCGGCAAGCGGTACTTGGCGGCGTCCACCGGGTTCGTGGTGTTGATCCCGCCGCGGTAGAAAATACCCTCGCCCCAGTTGAACACCTGGCGCCCGACCCGCGCCGTGAGCGGCATCGAAGCCACGTCCCAGTTGCCATAGAGGTAGGCGTCGAGCATCTCTATCCGGCTACCGGCGATGTCGCGGGTCTGGTCGGTGAAATGGTCGTCCTGCGGGTAACTCTGACTTGGCTGCGAAGGGCTGTTGTTGCGGTAATAATCGTTGCGCTTGTCCATCAGCTGGGTGTCGTAGAAGGCCGTGCCACGCATGAACAAGCCGTAGTTCTGATAGTTGGCCTCAAGCTCCGAGGTGATCTTGTACACCTCGGAAACCAGCCCGGTATCGAAGTTGCGATTGCCGTCGTTGGTGTTGACGTCATCATTGGTCTTGTCCCGCCCCTGCACCCGCCACAAGCGCCCGTAAGACAAGGTACTGTCGAACGAGCCGGTGACCTGCTGGTCCAGCACGCTGAACTCCACCGCCTGCACCCCTTCGACCGCGCACAGTTGCAGCAGTCCTGCCAGGCCCACGCCGGGTATTGCCGCGCCGGACAGGCGCAGTCGAGTCCTCATCATCTTTCTCCCTTCCCTGATCTTGTTTTTGTTTGTCTGGACAGCGACGCCGCAACGTCTACGGCACCAGTCCCGCGCTGACGTAAATCCGGCTGTGCGCACCGAAATGCCCGAGTAACTTGAACAGCTGCTGATTGAGAGCCGGATGGTTGTAGTCTTCGCGCTGGACCTGGTTGCCAGCGCTGAAATCGGTGGTGACCGGCGCCGTTTCCAGCCACTGCCCAATGGCCTCATCAAACGCAGCGGACTGTTCAGCGGACTGTGCGCTGACCACCTCGCGCAAGTAATCCACCGAGTAAGGTGGGTAACTGGCGTCCTCTGTGAGATTGACGTAGGCCTCCAGCATCGGGTGTGCCTGGCCGGCTCGCAGCAAACGACGGAGCCAGGCGGACTGATACTTTTCCACTTCCATATGCCGGGTGGCGACGCGCTCGATGGCCGCGTGTTTGTCGCTATCAAAACCCGCCAGTGCCTTGCCTTCCATCAACAGCATGCTGGCCAGCTCTACGCCTGGCAGCGGTTTGGCGTGATAGGGCTGGGTGAGGTCCTGAATGTGGTGCAGGCCCCAGCCGAGAAAGCGATAACCCCAATACGGGTGACCCGTGGCGAACGCCAGGCGCGCCAGGCCCATGTACTGATAGGCACGCCAGTCCGGCCAGCTGCGCTGTAGAAAGTCGGCGGCGGCATACACCACCGGGTTCTCGTGGAAAAAACCCATGTGGAAGGGCGCCTGGGAACTGTATTGAAAACGTGGATCACCGAAAGGCTGTGGGCCGAAGCCATATAGCCCGGCGACCTCACCGGGGTTGTCGCTGAACAGGTTGATGTCGTGACCGTAATCCGGCTCGTCGGCGGCGCTGGCCAGCACCGCCAGTGCCGATACTTTTTCGCCGTTCGCCACGCGAATAAAGCGCTGACGGTTCCACGGCGAGAGGGTCTGTTCGACCATCACCTGCTCGGCTTTCAGGTGTTCACGCTCTGGCAAATCCTTACCCGGCATCGGCTGGATGACCATGGCCAGATAAATCTGCGGGTTGATGCGCATGGCGTTGAGGAATGCCTGTTGCAGTTTGTCCCCTGGCACGGCGGGCAGCTTGAGGCTGTCGGGGCGTGGCGGGTATTGAGCGAAGTGCTGACGGGCGAAGCGCTCCTGTTCTTCCAGCAACTCGGCTACCGCGCCATATTGCTGAGCGAGAAACTGTTCCAGGGTTTCGACGTCCACCTGGGGTGCCTCGCGCAGGGCGGGCAGGTCTTGCAAGGCCAGGTAGCTGCCCACTGTGTGGTTGGACCAGCCCCAGGCTGTCGGAGCCATTCCACACAGCAGTAGCAGGAAAAATGTCAGCTTCATCGCTTTTAATTCTTATTGGATGTGCAGTGGGTTGAGCCTAACAACCACCCCCACCCCTGACACTGTCCAATCTCGCCAAAAAACCTCTCCGATAGCGCCACGCCCTAAGGCGCAAAAAACCCATAGCCGCCGTGATATCCACGGGCACAAGCCAGATCACCTATGGGAGCAAAGCTTGCTCGCGATGATCGTGAGACACCGCGGGGCATCAGGCTGATAGCGTCATCGATGACGTCCATCGCGAGCAAGCTTTGCTCCTACAGGTACTTCAGGCGGGATAGCCGGTGATTTCCCGGATGCTCTGGTACAGGGGTTTAAGTTGACGGTACATGCGCAAATACACGTCCTTGTACAGGCGTTCGTAAGTTTGATGCGCTTCGGGCTGAGGCATGAAGACCGCGCCGACCCGGGTCATTGCGGCTATTGCTGCGGGGAAATCCGTATGCAGGCCGAGCCCCACGGCGCAGCAAATCGCGGCGCCAAGACCGGACGCTTCGTAGACATGCGGACGTTCCGCCGGCAGGCCGAAAATGTCTGCCGTAAGCTGCATCGCCGCATCGCTTTGCGAACCGCCACCGGCAATCCGCAAACACTTGATGGGAGTTTTCGAGCGCTTCTCGATGTTCTCCATGCCCTGACGCAAGGCATACGCCAGGCCTTCGAGAATCGCCCGATAAATGTGCGCGCGGGTATGCACGTCGCCGAAGCCGATCATCGCGCCTTTGGCTTCCACCCCCGGTTCGCGAATGCCCGGCGACCAGTAGGGTTGCAGCATCAGGCCCATGGAGCCCGGCGGCACGGCGTTGACCAGGGCGTCGAACAGTTGCTCCGGCTCCACGCCCTGCTCTTTGGCCTGCTGCATTTCCCGCAGGCCGAACTCGTTCTTGAACCAGCTGACCATCCAGTAGCCGCGATAGATCATTACCTCGCAGTTGTATTGATCCGGCACCGCCGCCGGGTAGGGAGGAATCAGCGGGACGATTTCCAGATAGCGCGACCGGGTGCTGGTGATGGTGGCCGTGGTGCCGTAGGACAGGCACACGGTGCTGGTGTCCACCACGCCGGCGCCCAACACCTCGCACGCCTTGTCGGCACCGGCGGCAATCAAGGGCAGTCCTTCGGGAATGCCGGTGTGACGGCTCGCTTCGGCACTGATGTAGCCCAGGGTTTCACCGGGTTTGAGCAGTTTGGGCAATTGCTCGGGGCGCACGGCCAGCGCCTGCCACTTCCAGTCGGAGGGTGCGGCCCAGCGCAAGCGCTTGAAGTCGAAAGGCAGATAACCCACGCAGCAACCCACCGAATCGACAAAGCGTCCGCACAATCGATGGGTGAGAAACCCTGAGAGCAGCAGGAATTTGTCGGTCGCTGCCCACACCTCAGGCTGGTGGCGAGCAATCCAGTTAGCCTCGGCCTGGGCGCGAAAATAATCCACAGTGGCTTGGGCGCCGACCAACTTGAACAACCAACCCCAGGGGCCTTTGATGCCGCCTTCGACCTCGGTCTGACGCTGGTCGAGCCACAGGATGGCAGGGCGCAACGCTTTGCCCTCGGCGTCGACGTTGATCAGCGTGCCGCGCTGGGTGGTCAGGGATACGCCGGCAATCTGTGTGCGATCGATCCCGGTTTGCGCCCACACTTGCTGGCACGCCTCCCCCAATTTCGCCCAATAATAATCCGGGTCCTGTTCAGCCCAGCCGGGTTGCGTGGAGTAATAAGCTTGCAGCTCGACCTTGCCTTTGCCCAACAGATTGCCCTGAAGATCGAACAGCAATGCGCGCACGCTTTGGGTTCCATTGTCGATGGCCAGCAGGTAACGCTTGTTCGAGTGGTTATCCATGGAGCTCTCTTCAATGGGCATGGGTGACGCACATTCCTGAAATGCTTGATGCGTAGGTGCTGTTGCAACTCACTTGCCTGACTCGTCTGACACACCTGGCACCTGTAGCAGCTGAGGAGCGAAGCGAGGCTGCGTTCGGCTGCGAAGCAGTCGCCAAATTATGGATGGCGAGGACGTTGTCCTCGAACGCAGCCTCGCTTCGCTCCTCAGCTGCTACAGGTGACACAGATTCAACCGGCGCAATGCTCCTCCCCGTCCAACAACGGGCTGCCGGGCAAGCCGTGATGGCGCTGCCACAAAGCTTGGTAACGCTGCTCTTCCTGATGCCATCGCTCATCGTCCCAGCCCAACCGGGGCTGGCAAAGGTGGCGGATGGCGGGCATGAAATCTTCGCCGCCTCGGGCCAGCAAAAGACCCAGGCGGGTGCGACGCAACAGCAGGTCATCCAGGTGCAGGATCATCTCTGTGTCACAGGCAAAGGCCAGTTCAGCCCACAAGGTGTCCGTCGCGCCAACGGTGTCATGACCCAACGCCTCGATGAGTTGCGCCAGCCTCGACAAATCACGGCCATGACGCCCCGCCAGGCGACGCCACTGGCTGCCAGTGAGCCCCGGAATCATAAGGTCAGGCACGGCGGCGAACACCGGTGCGCCGTCATCAACGAAAGGACGTTCGAGCATCAACGCGCACGCCTTGAGCACTTCGATGGCCTGCGGGCGAAAGGTCGTCAACTTGCCGCCGGCCAGCGTCACGCAACCGGGCTCCTGCCACAGCACATGCTCGCGGGTCTCATTCGATGGTTTGCCTTTGCGCTCACCGGCAGCGCTGCCCACCACCGGGCGCACACCCGACCAGGTCGACAGCACATCGGCGGCGACCACTTCGGCCTGGGGGAACTGCTGTGTGCAGGCGGCCAGCAGGTAGTCGAGTTCCTCAGCGCTGATGCTCGCGCTCTGGTCCAGGTCTTCGTGATGGTCCAGGTCCGTGGTGCCCACCACCGTGGCGCCTTCCCAAGGAAAAACAAACACGGGACGACGGTCACGGTCGTGCAAAAAGGTAAACGCCTGAGCCACCGGCAGGCGCCAGCCCGGCAGCAACAAATGGCTGCCGCGCAACGGGCGTAACTGGCGAGGTACGTCGGATGGGCGCAGACGTTCGGCCCAGGCGCCCGTCGCCACAGCCAAGGCGCGACAACGCAGCTGCAGTGATCCGCCGCCTTCGCAATCCTCGACCTGAACCCCGCACACCCGCCCCTCTTCTCGTACCAACTGCTGCACCCGCAGGCCGTTAAGCACCGTGGCGCCATCGGCCCGGGCTTCGCTCAGTACACGCATCACCAAACGGGCGTCATCGGTCAGGGCATCGACGAAACACGTGCCGCCCAACAGGCCATCTTCCTTCACACCCGGCGCCAGATAACGCAGCTGTTGCGCGTTGTGAAAGCGATGGTCACGTCGCCCGGCCAGCGCGTCGTAGACAGTCAACAAACCGCCCATCACCCGTGGCCCGGGAAAGCCGCCACGGTAATGCGGCATCATGAAACTCATGGGCTCCACCAGTCCCGGCGCTTCATCGAGCAGTCGCTGGCGTTCGTGGACCGAGTCTCGGGTCAGGCGCCACTGCCCCTTGGCGATATAACGCAAGCCGCCGTGGACCATTTTCGAAGAACGACTGGAAGTGCCCCAGGCGAAATCACGCTGTTCCAGCAGCAGGCAACGCCAGCCACGGCGTGCGGCCTCGCGCAGGATGCCGGCGCCGCTGATGCCACCGCCGATGACGATCAGGTCCCAGGTTTCATCCCCCAGTGTCGGCAGCACGCGCTGTCGCCACGCGGCATTCCAGTCATGACTCATGCCGTCACTCCTGCAACAGCGTGCCAGGGTTCAACCGCCCGGCCGGATCGAAGTGCCGGCTCAGGGCCTGCAACGTGTCCATCGCCAGAAAACCCTTCTCCCGCAGCAAGTACGGCGCGTGGTCCTTGCCCACGCCATGCTGGTGACTGATGGTGCCGTGGTTGTCGACGATCGTCTGGCTGGCCGCCTGTTTGAGTGCCTGCCAGCGGGCCAGCGTGGCCGGATAGTCCGCCGCAGGGCGAAACACGTAAGTGGTGTAGATGCTCGAACCTTCGCCGTAGACATGGGACAGGTGAGTGAACACATGCACACGCTCGCCTTCAGCGGCCAGGGCATCGCGCAGGCTGGTTTCGATACGGTTCAGCAGGTTGTCGACATTGCTCCAGTCGGTAGCGGTTTCCAGTGTGTCCACCACATAGCCGGCGTTCCACAGGTTCTCGCGCAGGTACGGGAAACGAAAACGGTTTTGCGCCCACTTCTTGCCCAGCAAGGTGCCCGTGAACACCCCGCCGAAGGCTTTCAGGTGCTGTCGGGCCTGAGTGAGGGAAAGCGCATTTTGCCGCCGATTGCCGGTCACGCCGAACGTCAGCAGGCATTTGCCCGGACCGGCACCGCGCAGGGTCAGGTACTTTTCCAGCCAGGCAATTTGCTGCGGGTGACCGGCCAGGGCCAACTGGGTTTCGGTCTCCACGGCGTTGGACAGGCGCAGCATCGACAGCGGAACGCGTGCCTGGGCCAACTGCCGGATCGCTCGCAGCGCCTGCGGCCAGTCGGGCAAAAACACCCCGTAGAAACGCTCGTCGGCGGGCAGCGCACTGACCCGTACCTTGACCTCGGAAATGATCCCGAAGCGACCTTCACTGCCCAGCACCACTTCGCGCATGTCGGGACCGGCAGCCGAGGCCGGAAACGTGGCGATTTCCAGGGGGCCGGAAAACGTTTCCAGGGTGCCACCGGCGAACAGTTGCTCGATTCGTCCATAGCGCAGCGACTGCTGGCCACTGGAACGGCTGGCGACCCAACCGCCTAATGTCGACAACTCCCACGACTGCGGGAAATGCCCGAGGGTATACCCACGGGCACGTAGCTGACTTTCCACTTGCGGGCCAGTGGCGCCGGGACCGAAGGTGGCCAGCAGGCTCTGTTCATCAAGGTCGGTCAGGCGATTCATGCGGGCCAGAGACACCGTCACCACCGGTCGCGTAGAGCTCGGAGGATTGATGTGCCCGGCTACCGACGTGCCGCCGCCATAGGGAATCAGGCACAGGTCGTGGGTTTCGGCGAGTGTCAGCAACTGGCGGATCTGTTCGGCGCTTTCAGGAAACGCCACAGCGTCGGGGTAAATCCCCGGTGCACCTTCGCGCAACGCCAGCCAGTCCGGCAGGCTCTGGCCTCGGGCATGCAGCAGACGATCATGCGGTTCGACGCTGTAGAGCCCGTGCGCCGCCAATCGCGATACCGGCACCCTGGCCAGTGCCGCGTCAAGCGTTGCATCGGGCAATGCACGACCGGCACCCACTCGCTCGGCGAGAAAACCCGCGCCCTGGGCCGGCAGTTCGACCACCGTGGTTGCATCTCCCCAGCCGTTCCAGCGTCGCATGCGTGTGTCCTTTTATCGTTTTTATCAGTGATCTTTCAGGCCCCCATACTAGCCAGCCGCTGGAAAGTGTCACGGTCGTATCCGGCCAGTTCGAGTAGCCAATTGAGTCAAACCCGCGCCGGTTTAAGTCATTTACTTTAGCTGTGGTTTCAAACTACCTTTCAGGGCATTCATCCGCGCAAGCGGGCCTTGATCAAAGGAACACGATCATGCAATCCCTCGGCTTCACTTCAGTTCCCCCGTTGCTCAAGTACCTGCGCTACGCCGAGCAACTGGGCGTCGCCATCGAGCCTGCGCTGACGGCCGCCGGGTTGCAGTCGCACCAGTTGAGCGACAACAGCCTGCGGTTGCCGGGCGAAGTCCATGAACGGTTGCTCGATTACTTCTGCGAACACTCGAATGACCCGTTGTTCGGCCTCAATGCAGCGCGTTTTGTCTTGCCCAACTCCTGGAGTGTGCTGGGCTACATCACCATGAATTGCGCGACACTGGGCGACGCCATGAGCCGCATCATGCCGTTCGAGAAACTGGTGGGGGACATGGGTGTCAGTCGCGCCGAGGTGCAGGACGCACAGGTGCACCTGATCTGGACCTGCCGTCATCAACGCCCGCGGATTCGCCGGCACCTGGTGGAAAATGTTCTCGGTTCGTGGCTGCAATATGCACGCTGGATTGCCGATACCCAATTGTCGCCGGCCGCTGTCTGGCTTGAACATTCACAACCGAACGACACGACACTGGCGCAGTACGAGCAATTCTTCGACTGCCCGGTGTTGTTCGAGCAGCCCTACTCGGCGCTGATAGTGCCGCTGCCCTATTTGCAGTTGCCATTGCGCCAGGCCGATGCGCAATTGCTGCGCACGCTGGAAGAACATGCCCAGGGTTTGATGGCCACGCTGGAGGATGCGTCGCTGGAGCAACGCGTCAAAGGCATCCTGCGTCAGTTGCTCAAGGAAGGACTGCCACGCAAAGAACAGGTGGCCGAACAATTCGCCGTGTCCGTGCGCACGCTGCAACGCCAGCTGCATCAGGCGGGTACGTCGTACCAGCAGATCCTCGACGACTTGCGCCAGGAGCTGGCCGAGCACTACTTGCTCAATAGTGCCCTGCCAATCCAGGACATTGCCCAGTATTTGGGGTTTACCGAACCGCGCTCGTTTCATCGCACATTCAAAAGCCGTCGCGGGATGCCGCCGGGGGAGTTTCGACAGATTCATCGAGTATCGGGTAGCGACTAAACATTTCAAGATCACAAGATCGCGGCCTGCGGCAGTTTCTGCAAAACACCTACACCTGAACGACTGATATCCGAACAACACATCGCTTTTTCGTACACGTGAACCACAGCCGGCCTACCTCGACGCCATGTCGACTCCTGTACGTTTCTTCTGACCGAAAACATCCCGTTCGATCAGGAGATTTGCACTACATGGACAGTAAAGACGCCCGCCTGTACCCGCTTGTTGATTCTTTTTTCAGCGAAATTTTAACCAATGCCAATCTCAAAACTGCGATGCAGCACATGCAGATTGACTCGGTATTTGACATCGTCAGCCAGTCGCAGGAAGCGTTTGCTAATGCGCTGGCACCGTACGGCATAGCCGATGCGCAGATCATTTATGATAACGCGGTATCGTGCGCGCACATGATCAGCCGCTTGTACCTGGAGCAACAGGTATCGTCGCAGGGCGCTGGTCAACGTAACCGACGCGATGCTAATACCGAACAGACTGGCCCCATCACTTTTCAATCGCTGTTCAACGAAAACTGGAGTCAGTTTTGCGTTGAGGGCGATATCGCTGCCAACAATTCACCCGTCGCCTATCTACGTGCGCTGTATCGGTTTGCCCTTGAACTGGAAAAAACATCGACACACCCGAACATAATCACCTTGGCGCAACGCCGCCCTGATATCCCGGAGCTAATGCTGGACGCACAAAGCGCTTTCGGGGAACGACCGATGCTGAGCATCGTCAATGACACCTTGAAGATTTATATCCAGCAACACCTGGATAAAAAACCACAAAAAAGAACGTTCAAGAGGTATTGGCCAGTGAACATTTCCCCCTTGAGCTTCCCTATGATTTACATCACCACCAATGCCTGCTTGCGCTGGACGAAGAGAAGCCAGGGCTGGGCAAACTCAGTTATCTAGTGAGTTTTCAAACTCCATTCTCATCAAAAGATGCAAGTTATGGAGGAACCTCAGAAACGCGGACTGAATCTCAAAAACTACTGTCGGGCTTCAGCCCGGAACAACAAAAATTGCTCACATCGCCCTATGATGACGTGGTATGGAATGCCTACGGATCGACGAGTAAAAAGCAACTGTGGAACGTCAAAAATTTCAAGGATTTAACCGGACTGACGGACGATAAAGTTGAACAGTTGCTGGCGTGCGGAAAATATTTCCCGGCGCCGTCAATTAACAATTTATGGTCTCAGCGCCACCACTATGGCCGCTTGTACATCAATAAAACCCTTGAACCCGAAGCTGTCGTGTCTGGCCAGACGTTTTTTAACTTTTCCACCGTTCGATTGGATAGCGCGCTACGAATGGTTCGACTGCACCGCTGGACAGGTATCTCATTCGCCGAGCTTGACACTTTAATTACCAACGTTGACAGATCATCACCCGACCCTGCTCAAGGGATGGGAAATAACACGTTACGCGCACTCGGCGTACATCGATACATAAGTAGGCGATACAGCATCCAGCCTGAGGAATTTGCATCGTTCTACCATGACATGCCAACTTACGCCTGCGGTGACCGCGATGCATTGTTCGACCAGGTCTTCAACAAAACCAACCTGCCCTCAAATCCGCTGATTGAAAACAATGGAAAAGACATTGATGTTGACGCCTCTGGATCTAAAGCAACTTTAGAATTTTTAAAAGCAGGCCTGGATTCAAGTATCACGCAGGATGACTTTTTACTAATCGTAAAGCTCAGTAAAAAACACCTGGCTTCATTCAAACATGATCTCTCCAGCGCCTCTTCCATCTACCGTCAGGCACGCATCGCCCAGATGTTTGACCTGTCACCTTCAGAATGCACAGATTTGGCACGATTGCTGGGTGGGGAAGCGTTTTGCAAGTCGCTGGTGACAGGTGCAATCAGGGCCGAAAGAGACTCTGGAAGCGACATTTTCGACGTGCTGATGGCAATGGATTGGGCCGTTGACTGGCTGAAAAAAAATAACTATTCAGTTAAGCAATGGTGCCGCCTGCTGGATGAGAATCAAGACGAACAAGCCTTAAACCCGGAATTGGAAAAGCAGATTTCAATCGTTCGAAACCGCCCGCATGACACGGACGAGAGGAAAATCGTTTTAATAAAGAATTTTTTCAACACCGTCGGTGCTCTTTCGGAGGAGCAAGTCCCGTGTGCGATGAAATTGGCCAAGACTTCCGAAATTGCAATTTTCGAGGAGATGAGCGCACCGACGTTCGTCTCCGGGAAAAAACACCCGTTGCTCGCAAAAGCACTGCGCGCCATTGAAGCCATACAGGCGCTGTCGCTAAGCAATGACTCATTATTGAAGTTACTGAATCACCCTGCGTGGCTTGCCCACGGGAACAGTGCAACGCTGACGCCTCATACACTGTATCTACTCGATCGATTCAGCACGTGCACCCGCCACCATGTGAAAGCAGAAATGCGCCTTCTGACCTACCTGGAACAGGCCAGCGGACAGTCGGACCCGGTGGCCATCCAAAACCTCAATACCACGTTGGCTGGACTTCTCGACTGGACGACTGAAGAAGTCAGTGCCCTGACCGCAGATCTGCCGCATCAGTGCGCGCGATCAATGGAAGAGGTGGATTGGATCATCCGCTGCAAAAACTGCTGCAAAGAGACAGGGCTATCCGTGCAAAACCTGAAACTGGCAAGCCGATTAAATACCAAAACCCCTGCCGCTGACTGGAAAACCATTGGGGAAGCCCTGATCGCTGTTCATGTCTGACACGCCTCTTTTCTTTCGAATATTCAAGGACCGAATATGAACAACATCCAACAAAAGCTTGATGAAACCCTGCGCGATGTTCAGCTGGCATATTACTTAAACCAAGTGGTGCCATTCGAAGACGAAAAGCCACTCGAGCGGGAAACTGTCGAGGATCTCAGCAGGTACTGGTTACTCGATATCCAGGTGAGCCCGCACGTTTCCACTTCACCCGTAGCCTCTGCCATTTCCAGCCTGCAGCAATATATTCACAGCATTCTGCATGACAGGGTGCCCGGTTACGGTGCAGCAACTAAAACACCCGAAAGAATAAAAACCTGGAACAACGAATTGCGTCGTTATTCCATCTGGGCGGCCCACCAAAAACTCTTGTATTACCCTGAAATCTACCTCGACCCCAGCCTCAGAAACACGGAAAGCGATAATTTCAGACAACTGAAAAATGCAGTAAACCAAAGCCGTATTCAACCCGACACCATTGAGGCGGCCGTAAAAGCCTACCTGACACGTTTTGAAGAAGTTTCTAATCTAAAAATTCTCAACGGTTATATCGACGGCACGGATTTCGCAAACAGCAAATACTATTTCATTGCCAAGTCGCGCTCCGGGAATACTTATTTCTGGCGTTCACTGAACATGGCAGAGCGGCCCTATGACAACACCATCGATGGTCAGCGTGTAAAACAGGACCATCCCGAATCGTACGCATGGTCAGATTGGGAAAAAGCGGACATCCCTATTCCGCTTGACGCCATCGAACACACCATTCGTCCTGTCTGGTTCAACAATCGGATGTTCATCACGTGGGCCCAGTGCATTCATCAGGACCCGGCGGGGGTCACCGGAAATAAAAGAGACCCCCAACTCCTGATGAGTTATTGCTACAAAAAAACTGATGGCACCTGGAGCGCGCCGCAACAGGTTTTGAGCACCTTTGTTAACACTGGCCTGTTTGGCAAACAAGCACCACGACCCATCCCGGAAACACCACTGTCCGACTTGCATCCAGACATAATAAAATCACGGATTAATACGGTGGCCGTGCAAAAAAAAGAGCACTCGGAAGACGTTCTGTTCATGGCCATCGCAATGTATGGCGAGCAAACACCGTTAACACTGGCAAACTTGACCCAGCCTGTTTATTACTCGTCGATTCGTTCGGATCACCGGAGAAACAACACACCTCTATTTTTAAGATCCGCCAGCATCAGTAAAAATTTCATTCTCAATACAGACCCTCCCTCCGGAAAAAACGATGGCTTTGTGCAAGCGCTCGCACTTTCGCATTACAAGCTGACTTACGAAACTCACCGGCACCCTGTAAATGAGCTATCCAAACCTGTGTTTTATTTGCAATCCAAGC
>Ga0160467_101005_pt1 | contig 15461 bp, 13 predicted proteins | sample HID1972I_E11MG_FD_108221 | JGI IMG/M metagenome (GOLD analysis project Ga0160467, IMG submission 108221) | Enriched pill bug-associated microbial communities from UW Madison campus, WI, USA - HID1972I_E11 MG | ecosystem: Host-associated > Arthropoda: Insects > Digestive system > Unclassified ...
ACGAAAAAGGCCCGATGCACTGCACCGGGCCTCCATCGTCACGCCGGGCAACTGACCTCAGCCCTTGTCGTCCGACGCGTACTCGTAATAGCCGTAGCTGTAGTAGCCGGTTGCGCGCTTCTCAACCGCATTGAAGATAGCGCCCTTCACCTGCACCCCATTCTGTTCGAAGCGCTGCATCGTCAGCAGGATCTCCTTGGCCTGGTTCACACCGAAACGGGTGACCAACAACGTGGAAGCCGCATGGGTGGATACCAGCGCGGCGTCAGTCACGGCCAGAATCGGCGGCGTGTCGACAATTACGAGGTCGTACTGCTGGGCCAGTGACTCCAGCAACTGCTTGAAACGCGGATGCATCAACAGCTCCGCCGGATTGGGCGGCACGTCACCACGCACCATGTAGTGCATGTTCTCCAGGCCCGGCAGCGGATGGATGGCTGCTTCAGGCGCGAGCTTGCCGCCCAGCACATCCGACAGGCCATTCTGCTGTGAGATTCCCAACAGCTTGTGCAGGGTGCCCTTGCGCATATCCGCATCGATCACCAGCACCCGCTGGCCGGCCTGGGCGATCACGGCGGCCAGGTTGCTGGACACGAAGGTCTTGCCGACGCCAGGACGTGGGCCTGAGATTGCCAGGATATTGTTCTTGGCTTCCAGCATGGCGAAATGCAGGCTGGTACGCAGGCTACGAAGAGCTTCAACCGCAGGATCTGCCGGATCGGTAATTGCCAGTAAGTGCTGGCGTCCGTCAGCGATCACACGAGTACCATGTTTGCCCTTGCGCAGCCTCGGCATCGCACTGGAAACGCTGAGAGGAATTGCAGCGTAGATGGGAAGGCCAAGTTCTTCGATATCAGCCGGGTCTTCGATTCCCGGGTTAAGCATGCGTTGAAGGAAGACGAAAGCCATGGCAAGGATCGCCCCGAGGAGCGTGGCAATCAGGACTATCAAAGCCTTGCGCGGCTTCACCGGATTAGCAATATCTACCACGGCTGGATCTACGATGCGTACGTTACCAACCGCGCCTGCACGAGCTACGTCCAACTGTTGAGCTTGATTCAACAATGCAGTGTACAGCTCATTACTTACCTGAAGATCCCGCGTCAAGCGCAATAGTTCCTGCTGGGTGTCTGGCAGGTTGCCGACTTCCCGCTGGAAACCAGCCTTGCGGGCCTCCAGGCTCGAAATCTGCGAGAGAAGCGCACGATAGGCCGGATGTTCACGGGTAAAGCTCCGGTCCATTTCCGCTTGCTTCAGTCGCAACTGCTGGATGCTTGCCTCAACAGCCACTTCCTGCTCAAGCAAACCTTTGGTCTGCATGGTAATGTCGACTGAATTGGCGCGCGACTGATAGGCAGTCATGGCCGCCTGAGCTTGCTCTACTTCGCGACGAATCGTCGGCAACTGATCCTTCACAAATTGCAGCTGCGACGCTGCCTCAGCCGAACTACGGTCCACGTTCTGCCGAACATACGCATCCGCCACATGCTGAACCAACGCTTGACCGCGCAACGGATCTTTGTCCTCATAGGTCAGCAGCAGAATTCCCGACTCCTTGCCTTGCTCTGTCGCTTTGATGTCCTCTTGCAGGCTTGCAAGAACATCCAGACGCCGAAGTTTGGTCAGTTCAAAACGCGTACCAGGATTTGCATGCAGTGACGCTAACTCTAGCGCTACACCTCCCCCTTGCGCAGGCTCCCCCACCTTGCCGCGCAGCAGTTCAACTCCGCCATCGTCATACAACACATAGCTACCAGCGGAATCGCCGACCTCCAGAGTCAATGGAGAGTCAATCATCTGCATCGGGACATCAAGACGGTGCACAACCAGTTCTTCACCGCCCCAGCCGTATCTAGAAAGACCAAATTTCGCAGGCGCAACCTCGCCCACCGCCTCAGGCGTAAAGCGACGAGCAAAGAAGCCGCCTAGAATCGGCAACCGGCGCGGCTCAACCTGCACCTCCAGGTTGAGCTGGTCCACTGCCGTTCCGATGACACTACGGGAAGTCAGCAGAGCAACCTCAGTCGTAGCGGCTGTGCTTCCGCTGCCGCCCAATGAAGCAAGATCGGCCAAGCCCGGGATCGAAGGCACCTTCGACTCCACTTGCACCATAGCCTGAGCCTGATAAATAGGCGGAGCCAGAAGAGCATACGTCACGCCTAGCACGAAGAAGATCGCAGTACTCGCGATGATCCACCACTTCCTGTCGATCAACACGCCCAACAGCTCGCGCAGATCGATCTCGTCATCCTTGGGAACGCGTGGTTCCATTTGCTTTTTCATCGCTTCCACTTTATTTCGAGGGAACAGTCACGGTGCCGTGATACTCGTTCGGTTCAGCGGCGTAAGGCTTGTACAAATTGGATTTGAAGGCACCGCATGTGAAGGCATAGCATCTACCGCGAGCAGCGTCGCCAACATAGCCCGGACAGCGAGGGTGCATACGGACCATCCTCCCCATCATAAGTCGTAGTCCGTGCCGCCTGGCGAGCTCGTTAGTCTACCCCGCCAACCTTAGGCCCGACAAGAAAACGGGAGGTGGCGCTCCCTACACCACTTGTTCGCTGCAAAGCAATCTGAATCGCATCCCGTTGCGCTGCCGCGTGACATTGCTACTATCCTCAACCCCCGTCTAATTAGAGAGATCTTTTGATGGTAGCGCGTGGTTCCTGACAATGCGGGTAGTCTATTGACGCTCAGGGTTGCGGTAGCGTCGATAACGAAGTGCCTTCTTACGGCTCCCATTCCCACACCGGCAGACTCAAATAAGCGGATTCTTAACGACGTCATTTCATCTAGCGTTGCCGCTCATTAAGTACCTATGGATTTAAGCATTTGCACAGCCCTCTCTCCCCCAACCTCTACGTGCTGGAACAAAAGGATTTGATATGAAAATCGCCATTGCTGGAACAGGTTATGTCGGCCTGTCAAATGCTGTATTGCTTGCACAGCACCACGAAGTCGTCGCATTGGACATCAACGCTGAACGCGTTGCCAAGATCAATGCTCGGCAGGCACCCATCGAGGACAAGGAAATTGAGGACTTCCTGACCAACAGGCCGTTGGACCTTGTGGCCACTCTAGATCGCAAGCAGGCTTATCACGGCGCTGCATTTGTGATCATCGCAACCCCAACCGATTACGACCCTCAAACCAATTATTTCAATATCAAATCGGTTGAATCTGTAGTCCGCGACGTCCTTGAGATCAACCCGGAGGCGATCATGGTGATCAAGTCTACAGTTCCTGTAGGCTGCACCACCGAACTGCGATCGCGCTTCGGAACAGAAAACATCATATTTTCACCAGAGTTCCTGCGCGAAGGAAAAGCGCTGTATGACAATTTACATCCAAGCCGAATCATCGTCGGAGAACGCTCTGATCGCGCATCGACATTTGCCGAACTGCTTAAAGAAGGCGCGGTTCGCAAGGACATGCCAATACTGTTCACAGATGCCACCGAAGCCGAGGCCATAAAGCTTTTTGCCAATACTTTCCTGGCTATGCGCGTTGCATATTTCAATGAGTTGGATACATACGCGTCTTCGCACGGCTTGAATACGCGACAGATCATCGAAGGCGTAAGCCTGGATCCACGCATCGGCAATCATTACAACAACCCTTCTTTCGGCTACGGCGGCTATTGCTTGCCGAAGGATACCAAACAGCTACTGGCAAACTACAGTGATGTACCTCAAAACCTCATCAATGCGATCGTGCAGGCGAACCGGACTCGAAAGGATTTCATAGCCGATGAGGTTATTCGTCGGAACCCCAAAGTGGTGGGTATCTATCGTCTGGTGATGAAAGCCGGCTCTGATAATTTCCGCGCATCCGCCATTCAAGGGGTCATGAAACGCATCAAGGCCAAGGGGATCAAGGTCATTGTGCACGAACCAGTATTACAGGACGCAGAATTTTATCGATCTCAAGTTATCAACGATTTGCATTCATTCAAACGTGAGGCGGATGTCATTATTGCTAATCGCATGACAGATGAATTAGGGGACGTTTCCGAGAAGGTGTACACCCGAGACCTGTTCGGTTCGGACTGACGCCCAATACAGCGCTTGGCCGCGCCGAAACCTTCGGCGCGGCGACTTAAATATCGCGATCCCGGGCAAATTCACGATGAACAATAGCTATAATTTCCCCATTGTTACGGTTGGCGGACTTCCGACCGCTTCGGTAACCCGCACCACTCTTGCAGATTGCATGGTCCAGGACTGCCTGTTAGCGCGCGCAAACCCTGATACGTGGATTCCCAAGGTAGTCCTCTCTTCTAATGGGCAAGGCATCGCGCTGGCTGGCCAAGATGCTAAGTTCGCAGAAATCATGCGGCAAGCCGACATCATCCATGCTGACGGCATGCCGGTAGTCTTTGCCAGCCGCATGACGGCACATCCATTGCCAGAGCGCATCGCTACCACTGACTTTTTTCATGACGCTGCCAAGGCAGCCGAAGCCAATGGATTGAAATTTTTCATCCTTGGCGCAAAGGACAAGCAGAACAAAGCGGCGGTGAATGCCATACAACGCATGTATCCAAACGTGCAAATCGTGGGGCGTCGTGATGGATATTTTCCCGCCGATGCCGACGACGAGATATGCGCGGAAATCCGTGCCAGTGGGGCAGATGTATTATGGGTCGCATTGGGTAAACCCCGGCAGGAATATTGGGCGATCCAGAACAAGCAAAAGCTCAAGGGCGTGGGCTGGATCAAGACATGCGGGGGCCTTTACGCATTCTTGGCAGGAGACTCGCCTCGTGCTCCAAACTGGATGCAGAAAGCTGGCTTGGAGTGGCTATATCGCGCCGCAAAAGAGCCGCGCAGACTAGCGCTCCGTTACCTTATTACCAATCCTTATTCTCTATATCGCCTGCTCAGTGCTACACAGCGCGGCGGTTGACTTACATGCGGAGGCATCACGACCTCCAGTGATGGGCGAGACGCCCTGCGACGGATGGATATGAATAATCTTAAGACGGACGTACTCGCGCACCTTGCCCTGCGTCATCAGGGGCTTCTGAAATTCTGGACAGAAGGGGCACACCGTCCCGATGCATCTATTGAGCATCACTGCGACATGGTTTATTCGCTGTTTCTCCTAGGTCAGTTGGAGGCGATCAATCCTTCTGCCGTCACGTCGTTCTGCGAATTGGCTAAAGGCACGAGGCTTCCAGGATGGCGCACTCTAGAACCGCTACAACGCAGCATATCCGTGCATAATTGCGCCTATCTTTTCGGCGCACTAAACCTACTAGGCGAGCGATTTCCAGGGCTATATGCGCATGTACTTGCAGGCCGCAAGTTTGAACTGAGCGACTTGGCCGATGCGCAAACGCTGCGTCCGCGGTTTTCCTCCAAATGGGCGCATCACAACTGGCGAGTAAGCCACTGGCTAGGTGGCGTACCATCAATTCTGTTGTCACTGGAAGCCCACGCTCCTGAATTTTTGTCTCAAGCCAATCTCGCTTCGCGCTGTCGGGATGCAGTGGATGCTTTGATGGATTCCCGTACCGGGCTAATCCGAGCATACAAGAGCTCATCGTTGCAAAAGCTATTCCGATTGGCCTACGGACTACGGCACTCACCAGACCTTGGCGACATGGGCGGCGTGGCTCACATTCTATGGATCGACCATGTTCTAGGGCGCCGCTATGTGGCAGCCGAAGCCATCCGTAAAGAGTCGTCTAGGCTGCTGCTGGCAAAGCGTCCATTCATGGAAAAGGCACCTTACTGTTTAGACTTTGACATCGTACAAGCACTGCGCACGGCTATCGGCCAGACCACACCTGCGTCAGCAGCCGAATTGGACAGAGCCCAGAGCATGATGAATAGCATTGAAGATTTCTTTAGGAGGCCGACGAATGGCTATACGCTACACAAGATTCCAGGCGCTCTGGCCACCTATCATGAATGCATGCTGCTATTTAGTGCCACCAAACAATCCACTTCCGCAGAGGCGGTAGACATCATCCAGAAAGCGAACTGGATCTGAGGCCAAATCGTGAAAGTCAAGGCCCCCAGCACCTCCACGGCAGATCTAATGTCGCGAACACAAACTGCGGTCCTGTGGAACGCGGGTGGGCGCGTCGCACGCGTGGCGTTACAAATGTTATTCATCCTTTTAATAGGGCGCGCGCTTGGACCGGAGGAGTTTGGCGTGGTCACGCTCGCCCTCATTCCATTTCAGATAGCCACGACACTCAGCACAAGGACCTTCAGCCAGGCGCTCATTCAAAATAAGCAATGGATGCATGAACTTGCCGCCCCAACTTGGCGCGCCAGCATGCTGTCCAGCGTTGCAATTTTTTTACTAATCTCCGCTTGCGGCGCAGCGTTTGGCTACGCGAATAACTCAACTAGTTACTTTTTGATCATCTCACTGATGGGACTTAGCGCCCCCATTTCATCGGTGGCCGTCATAGCCCAAGCCCAACTTAACAGGGAGATGAGATTCTCGACCATTTCGGTGATCGAAACTTTAGCCAGTATAATCGCCGTAATCGCAGGCACACTCTACCTGCATTTATATGGCGACATCTATGCCATCGCGGCCTACGCCCTAACGCAGCGAATTAGCGAGACAGCACTGACATTTTACACAGCGCGTCGTCTAGACGCAGTGTCTAGCCCGCAGGCATTTCCTAAGAGCTCGAATTCCGACCTTAATTTAAAGCCAGTGATTAGGTTCACCGCGCCACTTTTTGGAATGAACTTACTAACAGCTGCAATCCAATCAATTGACCAACTATTCGTCGGATTAGTAATTGGAGCAGAGGCGCTTGGCTTATACGGCATGGCGAGGCGAATTACTGAACAGCCCGCAAGGCTAATCGTGCAGGCCCTTGAACGAGCCTTATTTCCAGCAGCTGTGCACTCGTTAAGTGACAAGCAAAAGGCAACCCAAATATACGAACGCGCAATTATAACAATCTGTTTTGTTTCAGGCGCAGCATTCTTCATCCTGGCTGCGACAGCGCCACTTATCGTGCCAATCCTCCTCGGGGACCACTGGCGCTCCGCAGTATTGTTTGTCCAAATTTTCGCCATCCAGTCCGCAGTGCTTCCTGTAGGGGCAGTATTTCTATCGTTCATCACGGCAGCTGGCGCAACCGGAAAGCAGTTTGTATTCACTATCACTAGATTTACAGCCCTACTTATTTCGACGGTGCTTCTTGCCTGGGCATTGCAGTGGGGCGCAGTGGAACTCGCAATAGCTACAACAGTAGCAAATCTTATGCTTGTTTACCCCAACATGCTCTTAGCTGAAAAAACAGCCCATATGAGTAGCCGAGCAGGTGGGAAGGCGATACTAAGAGGATTGGTACCTGGAGCTCTCGCCGGAGCGGCTGCTTACGCCGTTAACTTCTTCATCACTCCCCCCCCCCTCCTGCAGCTTGTCACGTCTTTAACTGTCGCACTCACTGTCCTTGCAATTAGCGCCGTGGTAATACTTAAGCCAATCCAACGGACATGCCCACATTAATGAGATTTACTCGATGAGTTACGCTCCAGCCCTACTATCTGTCGTAATACCTGTCTACAATCGCGCCGATACTGTGGGCAGGGCGATCCAGTCTGCACTAGACCAGGATTACCCACACATTGAAGTGATTGTGATTGACGACGGCTCGACGGACAACACCTATCAGGTGGCAACCGCCATAAAACATCCTGCGGTTCGATGTATCCGCCAGAAAAACTCGGGGGCCAATATTGCTCGTAATCGCGGGCTTGCTGAAGCAAATGGCGCATACGTCGCTCTTCTGGACTCAGATGACGTCTTCCTGCCCGGACATCTCACTAGGTCGATTGCGTACCTAGATCGTCATCCAGACGCCGTGGTGTTCGCGCGCATAATCGTGGATCGTGGCGAAGGCAAGACGCTACTGAAACCGCCGCGCGCTCCGTACCCGCACGAGCCGATCTCTGAATATCTTTCTTGCGCGGCAGGATTCATTCAAACGAGCACTGTTGTCTTGCCAGCCAAGGCTGCACGCAAGGTCAGGTATCTCGATTGGCTGCCCTATGGCCAGGATGTTGATTACGCCATCCGCCTAGAACACGCCGGCTTTCAACTGCACATGATTCATGAGCCGGGGGCCGTATGGAACGACATAAAGAATGCGTCCAGGATTTCGGCGCGGACCGACCCGAACATCCGCATGAAATGGGCGACAGAAGAACGCCACCTCCTGACCGACAAGGCATACATTGGGTTTAGAGGATGGCGAGTGGCTAAAGCATATGCAGAACATGGCAGGGTGCTCAAGGGCGTCGCGCTATGGACTAGTGCAGCCATATCAGGCGCATATGCGCCTCGACATGCGCTCATCGTCCTCTTGCAGATCCTACTAGCGAACGGTTGGTACCGAAAGACTGCCGATCTGCAAATCAAGCACCTTTCCAAAAAGTGGCGAGGATAAGAGCCGTGCGCGTAATCATCTACCGTTCACGACTCCTAGAAACGTCAGAGACGTTTATAGCAGATCATTATCACTCCCTTTCTGCTTTAGGGGTGGACTGCGTATTCGCCTGCGACGAACAAACTTTGGGAAATCTCGGCAATTTCAGAATTATATCGAACCGCACATCCTCCAAAGGGAAGTTTTCGCGGCTATTAAGAAAGACCATTTTTAATCTATTACCAAACCGATCGCGCCTTGCTCGTAACATTCGCGAAATGGCGCCGGATATTATTCATGCACACTTCGCCCCCGACGCGGCAGAAATTTTACCCATAGCGCGACGCCTTGGCATCCCTCTTATTGTGACATTACATGGCTTTGACATAACTGCAAATCGTTTTTATTACATCAAAAAACTACCCTTTAAATGGCCTTACGTACTGCGCCATAAAGGCCTCAAAGACTATGCCGCGATGGTTCTGCCCGTTTCTGAGTACTTGCGCGACATCGCTATCGCGCGCGGGTATTCCCCTCTAAAAACGTCAACTCACTATCTAGGAACCACCATACCTTCGGCATACACACCTTTTTTGCCCAGTCAAGGTCGCGATATCTTATTCGTAGGCCGCTTGGTTGAAAAAAAAGGCTGCCATTACCTAATCGATGCGTACAGACGACTCATTAGTAGACACAATGTCGGAAATTTAGTAATTATCGGCGAAGGGCCTCAGCGCAAAGCACTTGAAGAGAATGCCGTCGACCTGACCCACCGAATAATCTTCCTTGGCGCGCAATCTCGCGACGTTGTCCGTCACCATATGACGTCAACGCGGGTATTTTGCATGCCTTCGATGCCCGCCGCCTCTGGTGACAACGAAGGTTTCGGCATGGTCTATATCGAGGCACAGCTTGCTGGTGCTCGAACGGTCGCATTCGATCAGGGCCCTGTACGGGAAGCTTTGAGCCCACACAACAGGATCTTTTTGGCCGAGGCAGGAAACATCAACTGCCTTGCAGATAAAATCGCCATAGCGCTTGATAGCGAAAACCACGATGCTGCCGGCGCTGCACAATATGTAGTCCAAAACTTTGATCTTATGAAGCAGTCCACCATCCTTATAGAACGCTACGAAAGCGCCATAAGGCATGCAACCGGCGATTTCTCGTCATGATAACTTACCGCAGCGCCTACCTCGTCTTGTCAGCCTCGTTCTTCTTTCTACTAGCGACCCAAGGTTCATTTTTTCCTGAAGATTACTACATTGCCGACGAGGCAACTACGGCTGACGCCAATTTATTTTTCCTTATATTCTGGCCATCCTATTTTTTTTGTTTCCTATTGCTCTATTGGAATCGAAAAGTTCAACGGACTCGTGCCCCTATCTCACTAATCATTTTGGCCGCTGCAGTCATATTGAGCGTGATTTTTTCCGAGCTGCCAGAAGTTAGCGCACGCCGAGCGGCAGGCCTATTTTTATCCTTAGGCTGCGCGCTATTAATAGTAAAGTCAGCCAAAGATCCCCAGGAAATTGTCAATGCACTCTATTTTGGACTTATACCATTAGTATTGCTAAGCGTGGCTGGTGCATTAGCCATTCCGTCCCGAGCTATTCATTATGCATCACCCGATCTGATAGGCGATTGGAAAGGTATTTTTTCACATAAAAATACCACAGCCTATGTCGCATGCATCGCGCTCGTACTAACAGGCCATCAGCTCAAAACTCGAGGCCCACGGATAGTCATAATTATCGCATTTTGCGCCTCGCTACTTTTGTTAGTTAAGGCAAACTCTCTTTTTATCTTCTTGATGGCACCAATTTGCTTCATCACTGCAAGCATTCTTGGTCAGAAATCAAGAGCGTCCAGACTATATATGCGACTCATCTCAATCGGCGCGATCTTGACATTATTACCGATTGCAATAATTACAATATATTTCCCTCGCTGGCCGGAGCTGCTCGGAACTACACTTAATTATCGCACGGAAATTTGGTCTACTCTTCTTAGCGCGCAATCTGGAAGAGAGCTTTTGGGTCACGGGTATGGGGCAGTACACAACGTCGGTGAGAACTCTATATTCTGGAGATATGGGGAATGGCGTATTCAGACGTTAGGGCATGGGCATAGCGGCCAGATCGATGTATACGCTGCAACAGGCTTAATAGGCTGGTGCGCAATAAATTTCTTTTTACTTTCCACGATGACAAAACTTGACCTTAGTGCTCCAGGACCTGCTCGCCATCAAGGCGTGGTATTTGCATTCCTCGCATGGATCGTCATCACTCGGAGCTTCGTGGAAAGTAATCTCTTAGAAACAGGGCGCCTTGACTGGTTCCTTTGCAGCGTCGCCATTCTTTCCTTGCACCGCTGGTACAGGAAAAATCAGCAAGAAAGCAACTCCTGAGATGTCGGCGCCGACCAAACCGTTGCCGTCAAAAATGGGGCACGAGCAAATGCTAATTATAGGCCGCGGCCTTTGGTGATAAATGGACAGAACTATCTACTCCCTACAGTACCTACGCGCCATCGCAGCCGCACTAGTCGTCATACACCACGCGCGTGAACAGATTGAAGGCGTACGCAATCTTTTTGAAAGCCCATTTGGCTCCGCTGGAGTTGATATATTCTTCGTGATCAGCGGCTTCATAATGATGCATGTCACGAGCGGCAAGCGGCCACAGCCACTCACTTTTTTCATACACCGACTTGCACGAGTGGCTCCGCTCTATTGGATTTTCACTGTAGCGCTGGCTTTACTCCTCATTTTCGCTCCCTCTTTCTTTAGATCCACGAGCTTAAGCACCGACGCGCTGCTTAATTCACTATTTTTCCTTCCCTATGAGTGGGAGGATGGGCGCGTACGTCCATTGTTATCAATTGGTTGGACACTAAATTATGAAATGTTCTTCTATGTCGTATTTTCGATCTCGTTGCTATTCCATAAAGAGAGTATCCGACTTCCGTTTGTAGCAGCTTGCCTCTTACTTCTTATTTGCTTGTCGGAGATTGTGTCTGAATTGCTCAAGATTGAGTCAACGTATCTTGCACACTACGGTTCGACCATCATTCTCGAGTTTGTCGCGGGAATGCTGATTTCGCAGATATTCAGCCGGGGTTGGTTTGGAAATAGAGTGCGAGGAACTATTATCCTTGTAACTGGCATCGGACTTTTTTTCTTAGTGTCTTTATCTATTCCTGAAGATGGAAGGTTGCGTTTCTTGTACTTTGGCTTACCAGCAGCACTTCTTGTGAGCGGATGCTTAGACATCGAATCCTCCAAAATCAGGATAAAGAAGTCTAATTTCATGTCCACCCTCGGCGATTCGTCCTACTCCCTATATGTCTCTCATATTTTTGCCTTGGGGGTGTGCCGCGCAGCGGCGCATTTAATTGGTCTTCATATTGACTCCTGGTTGGAGGCTATTGTATTCCTGTTAGCCTGTCTAATCTTCTGTGAGATTGTCGGCTATCTCGTTTATACAACCGTTGAAAGGCCAATGACACGTGCCTCCAAACTACTTACCTCGCGGCTCGCCGCTAGCTAGGGACATCTTCCACTTTACAAGCTCTGCCATTTAATTGAAGTCATTTTTATTAATCGGTGACTAGAATTACGGGGCAACCTGAATCGGAGCATATCGTCTTGAAACGCCGAGATTTTATAATTGCAGCAGGATCAGCGATCACATCCCTTTCGGCAGACAGATTATCCGTCAACGCGCCTTTTGCGCCTTTGAAAAATGGATTGCATGAATTAGCAAGAGCTAAAGGTCTTTTTTTTGGCAGCGCAGTAAACGATGGCGAAATTCTCAGCCCTCCAAGCGCGGCGGCCATACTGACGAATTGCGGGCTCGTAACTGCTCAGCGCGCCCAAAAATGGCCCATCATGTGGCGTGACCAAGATCAAGAGACACCAGCCGAAGCTGACCGGTTAGCAGCGTTCGCAGCGCGTAATAACCTGCTATTGCGCGGGCATGCGTTGATTTATGATGCGTTCATGCCTGAATGGGTAAATAAGCTGCCGCCCCAGCAAATGCGAGTAGCGTTCGATAGGCGCATCCAATTTGCCATGACCCGTTGGAGAGGTCAGGTGCATTCGTGGGATGTTGTAAATGAGGCCCTCGAGCCTAACGAACGTCGCTCCGACTCTCTAAGAAACACCATATTTTTGAAGGCGCTTGGAGAGGGTTATATTGCGGACGCCTTCTTTAGGGCAAAAGACTGCGACGCTTCAGCACTTCTTTGCTACAACGATTATAATCTTGAGTCCGCAGCTAGCTTCTCCTACAGGCGACGAAAAGCAACGCTGAGACTGCTGGAGGCACTTAAGAAGAGGGGAGCGCCAATCGAAGCACTCGGTGTTCAGGCTCATCTCAAGGCTCAGCTGACCTATAACGACCGAGTGTGGAGAGACTTTCTTAAAGAAGTCGCTCAACTTGGCTTGAAAATTATCGTATCAGAATTGGACGTTAATGATCGCTCGCTCCCGGCCGACATCGCGGCTCGAGATATTGGCGTCGCAGATCTTACCTCACGTTTTTTGGATGTGACGTTGGACGAAAAGCAAGTCATCGGCGTTGTCTCGTGGGGGCTTACTGACAAACAGTCTTGGATGGCGACTCGACACAGGCAGAAGGACCCTGCCTTTACGCGTGAAGATGGCGGATTTCCAAGGCCGCTTCCTCTGGATTCCAATTTTCACCGTAAGCCAATGTGGCATGCGATTGCGAGCGCACTAAATTCCGCTCCCAATCGGTGATCGCAAGCTTGGCGTGCGCCCGCTGGGAACCTTACTGCGAGAGTCTGTAAGGTTCGCCCTCTCTAACCCACCCCCAGAAAACCCGGCCAACGTAAAGTAGAGCCTTCCCCACATGGGTCCCTGTGGATCACGAGAAATCAGGCGATAAAGAAGTCTCGTTTTACCGAGGAGCAGATTGCATAGGCGCTCAAGCAGGCTGAGCTGGACATGGCGGTCGGCGAGATCTGCCGCAAGATGGGCATTGCGGAGTTGTAATGATCCACTTAATTTCCGCTCAGGTGTTGCTTTCCCAAAGGAAACACCGATGAGCGAAGTGATGGAAGAAGATATCAAGCGCTAGACGGCCCGACGCAAGTCGACGCTGGTCCTTGAGATCATCCGGGGCAAGGCGGCCGCGGCCAGTCACAGTTCAACCTGAAACCTGCCGAGATCGAGAGCTGGATCGAAGATGGCAAGCGCGGCATGGAGAATGCCCTGATTACGCGTTTCGGAACGCTGGGACGTGTCCAGGAGCTATTCCTGCTACGCTCGGACAATGGGCTGGTATTCACCAGCCATGACTACACCCGTCTGGTACGCAGCTATAGCCTGCGGCAGGAGTTCATCACTCCGCACTGCCCACAGCAGAACTGCATGGTGGAGCGCGTGATCCGAACGTTGAAGGAGCAATGCATGCATCGGCATCGCTTTGAAAACCAAACCCGTGCTCTACGCGTGATAGGAGATCGGAGTTCGTTCTACAACGGCCAACGTCCTCATCATCAGGCACTGAAGATGAGGACCCCGGACGCGGACTACGCCGCTACCTTAACCGCATGACCTGAACGGAAACTGGCAGGTCATTACAGGGACGCGTCGCGGAGCCGTGGGACATACGATTCCACCACTCCGTCGTAACTTGTTGATTCTGGTGACCCCGGCCCGATTCGAACGGGCGACCTTCCCCTTAGGAGGGGGACGCTCTATCCAGCTGAGCTACGGGGCCAGATCGAGGACGTGAAGGATACAGCCTGACGGCGCGAAGCACTACCGTCTACAGCACGCCTGAAGCGCACACTTAGCAGCAGGCCGCCACACCCACGTATGCTGTCACGCCCAGCCCCCCCCCCCTTCGAATGCACTCCATCTGGCAGACCCTTGCCTTGCTGGGCGACAGCCGCGCTCTGTTGCCACTTGCCACGGTACTGATTGGCGCAGGCTTATGGCAGCGACGGGCCTGGGCCAGCCGTTGGTGCATGGGGCTTATAGCCGTAGGACTGACGACTTTCGCAACCAAGCTGGCGTTTCTGGGCTGGGGCGTGGGCATCGCCAAGCTGGATTTCACGGGCTTCAGCGGGCATGCGGCGATGTCAGCGGTGGCGTGGCCGGTGGTGTTGTCCATCGCCGCGCGAAGGCGTGACGCAGGCCCTTGGGGCTTCGCGACAGGACTTTTACTAGCTGCCGCAATTGCTTACTCCCGGCTCCCCTTGAACGCCCACTCAGGTTCCGAAGTTGTCGGTGGCTGGTTGATCGGCGCCCTGGCCAGCTTATGGATAGCCAAGGCTCTGCATCACGCGCCCCGCGAACTCAGCGTATGGATGATGCCGCTCGCGCTGGCTGCAGGCATTTGTCTACCACTATCTTTTCCGCGCATTCATACACATGAAATAGTGGTTCAACTCGCCAAGACCCTGTCAGGCTCGGCAAAGGAGTTCGACCGGAGTGTCTTCCGCCGGCCTTGACGCCACCTGCAGATGGGTGAATGCGTACATCTTTTTCAAGTCACGAACGTAATGTAATGGCGCAAATGCCTTGACACGGCAAGGGCCATACCGCGACTATAGGGGCGATTTAATCCCCTTCACGGAGTAGGAGACCCCGTTTATGAAGAAGATGTTTGCGGCACTGGCCCTGGTGGGTCTTTCTTCCCCGGTTCTGGCACAGGAAGCTCCGCAGCCGGCCAGCAGCGAAGTGGCGGGCTCCGAGGCCTCTGCTTACTCCTCCGCCCAGATCACTGGCGCCGTGGTTGCGACCATCGCCACGGGTGCTGTGCTGTACAGCATCGCCGGTGACAGCTCCAGCGGCGAGAACGATGCTGGCGGCGGCGGCGACAATGGCGGCGGGGGCGGTACTGACGGTACCGGCGGCACCGGCGGTACGGGTGGCACCGGCGGTACGGGCGGCACCGGCGGCACCGGCGGCTGATCGCCTCGCAGCTTGAAACGAAGCCCTCGCCGGGCGATGCTTGGCGAGGGTTTTTTTTGCCCGCCGGAAACCAGACTACCTCCATGAAAACCAAGTTCA
>Ga0160467_101006_pt1 | contig 15443 bp, 18 predicted proteins | sample HID1972I_E11MG_FD_108221 | JGI IMG/M metagenome (GOLD analysis project Ga0160467, IMG submission 108221) | Enriched pill bug-associated microbial communities from UW Madison campus, WI, USA - HID1972I_E11 MG | ecosystem: Host-associated > Arthropoda: Insects > Digestive system > Unclassified ...
CCCCTGACAACAAACAGAACCGCAAGAATCAGGAAATCCGGGTGCCGCGCGTCCGCGTGATCGGCAGCGACGGAGAAATGATTGGTGTGTTGACGCGTGACGAAGCGCTGTCGATGGCCGAAGACGAAGGTCTGGACCTGGTCGAGATTCAGCCGCAGGCTGATCCGCCGGTGTGCAAGATCATGGACTTCGGCAAGTTCAAGTTCGAAGCGCAGAAGAAGGCCAGCGAGGCCAAGAAGAAGAGCAAGCAGGTTGAGATCATGGAAGTGAAGTTCCGTCCGGTCACGGACGAGGGCGACTACCAGATCAAGCTGCGCAAGATGCGCGGTTTCCTCGAAGAGGGCGACAAGATCAAGGTCAACATCCGCTTCCGTGGCCGTGAAATGAGCCACCAGGAGCTGGGTCGTGAAATGGCCAACCGGATCGAAGCCGATCTGGGCGAAGACATCGTGATCGAATCCCGTCCGCGCCTGGAAGGCCGCCAGATGGTGATGATGATCGCGCCGAAGAAGAAGACGTAAGACGCCCAGGCGTCTGGCCGGTAGAGCCGACCCATGGTCGGCTGACACCGGCGCGTGCGTTTTCCAGCAGATGCAGCCGACCTTGGGTCGGCTCTACCGGTGCACGCAGGGCTGGCCCAACGGCCGGTTTACCTGTATGATGCCCGGCTCGACCCACCAGGACGGGTCGTACGCCGATCATGGCAGGATGGAAAGAGTGGCCCAGGCCACCGCCAGATCAGTCAGAAACCAGGGTCATATCCCATCAAGGACATTGCAATGCCCAAGATCAAGACCAACCGGGCAGCGGCCAAGCGTTTCCGCACGCCCGCCTCGGGCAAGTACAAGTGCGGCCACGCCAACCGTAGCCACATCCTCACGAAGAAAGCGACCAAGCGGAAGCGTAACCTGCGTCAGACGAACCATGTCCGCGCAGAAGACGCCGGCCGTCTGGACCGCATGCTCCCTTACCTCTGAGGACTGAACCATGGCACGAGTAAAGCGTGGTGTGCAGGCGCGTCGCCGCCACAAGAAAATCCTGACCCTGGCGAAGGGCTACTACAACGCCCGCCGCAAGGTCTTCCGCGTTGCCAAGCAGGCCGTCATCAAGGCACAGCAGTACGCCTACATCGGTCGTAAGCAGAAGAAGCGCAATTTCCGTTCGCTGTGGATCACCCGCATCAATGCGGCTGCCCGCATCAATGGCCTGAGCTACAGCCGTTTCATGAACGGCCTGCTGAAGGCTGGCATCACCCTGGACCGCAAGGTGCTGGCCGATATCGCCGTGCACGACGCGGCCGGTTTTGCCGCGCTGGCTGAAAAGGCCAAGGGCGCGCTGGCGGCATAAGTCCATTCCCCTGCCGTTGCCGTTCACGCGCAACGGCTGTGGTTAAGGCAATGCATGGGGAAGGGCGCGAGTCCTTCCCCATTCTTTTTTGTGCGGTCGCCAACGCGGAAGACGCGGGGCGGCTGGACGGCGATGGCGACGGGGGTCGGCCCTTCGCGCATCGCGATGGCACACCGACTGGAGTTTCGGCCACCCATGAGCGACATCCAATCCCTGACCACCCAGGCACTGGCCGACGTGGCCGCCGCGCAGAGTCCCGATGCGCTGGAGCAGCTGCGCGTTTCCCTGCTGGGCAAGAGTGGCAGCATCACCGCCCAGCTCAAGCAGCTTGGCGCATTGCCGCCAGACGAGCGCAAGGCTGCCGGTGAAGCCATCAACCGTGCCCGCGACGCGCTCACCAGCGCCCTGGCCGAACGCAGGACCGTGCTGGAAGATGCCGCGCTGGACGCCCGCCTGGCCGCCGAAGCGATCGACATCACCCTGCCGGGCCGCCGTGCTGGCCGCGGGGGGTTGCATCCGGTCACCCGCACCCTGGAGCGCATCACCGAAATCTTCGGTCGCCTCGGCTATGAGCTGTCCGAAGGGCCGGAAATCGAAGACGACTGGCACAACTTCGAAGCCCTGAATTTCCCGCCGCATCATCCGGCGCGTGCGATGCACGACACCTTCTACTTCGGCGACGGCCGCCTGCTGCGCACGCATACCTCCGGTGTGCAGGTGCGCTACATGGGCGAGCATGCCCCCCCGCTGCGCATGATCGCCGCCGGCAAGGTGTACCGCAGCGACAGCGACCAGACCCATTCGCCGATGTTCCACCAGGTGGAAGGCCTGCTGGTGGACGAACACTCCAATTTCGCCGACCTCAAGGGCACGCTGTCCGAGTTCGTGCGCGCGTTCTTCGAGCGTGATTTCGAGATGCGTTTCCGTCCCAGCTATTTCCCGTTCGTTGAGCCCGGTGCGGAAGTGGACATCGCCTGGCAGCAGCCCGATGGCAGCACGCGCTGGCTGGAAGTGCTGGGCTGCGGCATGGTCCACCCGAACGTGCTGCGCAGCGTCGGCATCGATCCGGAGCGCTACACCGGCTTCGCCTTCGGCCTGGGCGTGGAGCGCTTCGCGATGCTGCGCTACGGCGTGAACGACCTGCGTGCATTCTTCGAAAACGACGTGCGGTTCCTGCGCCAGTTCGCCTGATCCTCTTGTAGCGCCGGGCTGTGCCCGGCTTGCTGGACCGGGCTCTGCCCGGCTGCCCCACCGTTTCACGCACCATCACAGCCCAGGCGCATGCGCCGGGCCCACCAGGATGACCCCATGAAATTCTCCGAAAACTGGTTGCGCAGCCACGTCCCCACCGCTGCCTCGCGCGATGAACTCAGTGCCGTGCTTACCGCCATCGGCCTGGAAGTGGAAGATGTGGACGTGCTCGGCGCTGGACTTGAGCAGGTGGTGGTGGCGCGCATCGTGTCCGCCGAACGCCATCCCGAAGCCGACCGCCTGCAGGTATGCCAGGTGGATGCCGGACAGGGCGAGCACCTGCAGATCGTCTGCGGCGCACCGAACGCACGGCCAGGGCTGGTGGCGCCGCTGGCGCTGGTGGGCGCGCAGATCGGTGAACTGAAGATCAGGCCGGCCAGGCTGCGTGGCGTGGAATCCAACGGCATGCTGTGCTCGGCGAAGGAACTGGGCCTGGACAGCGATGCATCCGGCCTGTTCGAACTGCCGGACGACGCGCCGGTCGGCCAGGCCCTGGTGGAGTACCTGGGGCTGCCTGATGCCAGCATCGAGATCAAGCTGACGCCAAACCGCGCGGACTGCTTCAGCGTACGTGGCATCGCCTTCGACGTGGCCGCCGCCACGCGCAGCGACGTGGTGCCGTTCGCTGCCGAAGCGGTGCCGGCGCAGGGCAGCCGCGAGCTGTCCATCGCGCTGGATGCCGGCGCCGATGCACCGAGCTATCTGGGCCGTGTCATCGAAGGTGTGGATGCCGCCGCGAAGACCCCGCTGTGGATGGCCGAACGCCTGCGCCGCAGCGGCGTGCGGCCGGTATCGCTGCTGGTCGATATCACCCAGTACGTGATGCTGGAACTGGGCCAGCCGATGCACGCCTACGATCTCGGCACCCTGCAGGGCACGATCGGCGTGCGCCGTTCGCGCGCCGGCGAAACCCTGAAGCTGCTCGATGGCCGCGATGCCGCGCTGGACGACAGCTTCCTGGTGGTGACCGACGCCGACCGTCCAGTGGGCCTGGCCGGCCTGATGGGTGGCTTCGACACCCGCGTCACCGACGCCACCACCGATATTTTCCTGGAGGCCGCGCACTTCGCTCCGGCCGCCATCATGGGGCGTGGCCGCAAGCTCGGCCTGCACACCGATGCCGGCCACCGTTTCGAGCGCGGCGTGGACCCGGCGCTGCCGCGCGCGGCCATCGAACATGCCACTGCGCTGGTGCTGGAACTGGCTGGTGGCACGCCGTCTCCGGTCACGGAGGCGCGTGCCGCGCAGGCCGGGGCTGGCCTGGCACAACCGGCGACGATCGCACTGCGCCGCGCGCGCATCGCCCGCGTGCTGGGCATCAGCATCGAGGATGCTGAAGTCGAACGCATCCTGCGCGCGCTGGGCATGCAGGTCGCCGGCAATGCCGAAGGCTGGCAGGTGACCGCGCCGAGCCGCCGTTTCGACATCGCCATCGAAGAAGACCTGATCGAGGAACTGGCGCGCATCCACGGTTACGAACAGATCCCCACCACGCTGCCCGGCGGCGCCGCTCGCGTGGCGATGCCCAGCGAAACGCGCCTGGAAGAGCTGAGCGTGCGCCGCCAGCTGCTGGCGCGCGAGCTGCAGGAAACCATCAACTTCGCCTTCGTGGATGCGCAGCTGCTGCAACACTGGCAGCTCACCGAGGGCCTGGTGCCGCTGGCCAATCCGCTGTCGGCGGAACTGGCGGTGATGCGGCCGGCGCTGCTGCCCGGCCTGACCGCCACGCTGGGCCGCAATGTCGCCCGCCAGGCGGGCCGCGTGCGCCTGTTCGAGATCGGTCGCGCGTTCACCGCACAGGCCGGCGAGGGCAGTCCCGCGCCGCTGGAAACCCAGCGTGTGGCCGCCGTGGTCTGCGGCGACGCCGAAGCCGTGCAGTGGGATGTGGCCGCCCGCAAGGTCGATTTCCATGACCTGAAGGGCGACCTGGAATCGCTCGCCGCCGCCAGTGGCGCGGTGCTGGAACTGCGTCCTTCGCAGCGTCCATTCGGTCACCCGGCACGTTCGGCGGATGTGTACCGCGACGAGGTCCTGATCGGCTGGATCGGCCAGATCCATCCGCGCCTGGCCCGGGCCATGGACATCGATGTGGACGTCTACGGCCTGGAACTGGACCTGCCGCTGCTGGCCGCCCGCGAACTGCCGCGTGCGGCCGAGCTGTCGCGCTTCCCGGCCGTGCGCCGTGACCTGGCGGTGCTGGCGCCGGCGGCCGTTGCCTGGGCCGACCTGTCGGCCACCGTGCGCCTGGCCGCCGGCCCGCTGCTGCGCGCGCTGGTGCTGTTCGACCGGTATGTCGGGCAGGGGGTCGATCCGGGTTTCAAGAGTCTCGCTATGGGCTTGATTTTGCAGGACAAGTCCCGCACTCTGACGGACCGCGACGTGGACGCGGTGGTGACCGAGGTGGTTGCCGCCATCGAGCGTGAACACCACGCCCGCATCCGCGGTTGAACGGGTAGCATCCAGGGGTAAGCAGGCGATGGCACTGACCAAGGCCGAAATGGCCGAAAAACTGTTCGACGAAGTCGGCTTGAACAAGCGTGAAGCCAAGGAATTCGTCGATGCGTTCTTCGATGTGCTGCGTGATGCCCTGGAGCAGGGACGCCAGGTGAAACTGTCCGGTTTCGGTAATTTCGACCTGCGGCGCAAGAACCAGCGCCCGGGCCGTAATCCGAAGACCGGTGAGGAAATTCCGATTTCGGCGCGTACGGTGGTGACCTTCCGTCCGGGCCAGAAGCTCAAGGAAAGGGTGGAAGCCTATGCTGGATCCGGGCAGTAACCGAGAACTTCCGCCGATTCCGGCCAAGCGCTACTTCACCATCGGTGAGGTAAGCGAGCTGTGCGACGTCAAGCCGCACGTGCTGCGCTACTGGGAAACCGAATTTCCCAGCCTTGAGCCGGCCAAGCGCCGTGGCAACCGCCGCTATTACCAGCGCCACGACGTGCTGATGATCCGCCAGATCCGCAGCCTGCTGTACGAACAGGGCTACACCATCGGCGGTGCGCGGCTGCGCCTGGAAGGGGCGGATGCGCGCGAGGAAGCCGCGCTCAGCCAGCAGATCATCAAGCAGGTGCGCATGGAACTGGAAGAAGTGCTGCAACTGCTTCGACGCTGATCCTTTTTTCGTGCTGATCCGCTATACTTCGTGGCCCGCTTCAACGGCGGGGCAACATCGCAGACATGTCGGGGCGTAGCGCAGCCTGGTAGCGCATCTGCCTGGGGGGCAGAGGGTCGTCGGTTCGAATCCGGCCGTCCCGACCAGATTGTGATGTTGGATCAAGGGCTCGCGCAGCATTGCGCGGGCCTTTGTCGTTTTCAGGTCCTCGACTTTCCGGCACTTTCATCGGACAGCGGTCGCCCACGTGCGGTAATGTACGGCGCAGCGCGGGCGCATGCCGTCGCCTTCCGGCGGTGATGCCTGCCGTTGGAAACGTACCACCCGCTTCACAACCTGAGAGCACGGTCCCCCATGAGCACTTCCCCCACCTCTGCGGCGCCTCGCACCGCGGTCCCGGCCGATCTGCGGCGTTCGGTGTCCAATACCCTGAAGGGTTCCGCCGGCAATCTCGTCGAATGGTATGACGTCTACGTCTATTCGGTGTTCGCCAAGTATTTCGAATCGCAGTTCTTCTCGCCCGACGACAAGAATTCCACCATGTACGTGTGGGCGATCTTCGCCGCGACGTTCCTGATGCGTCCCATCGGCGCCTGGTATTTCGGCCGCTTTGCCGACCGTTATGGCCGGCGCCTGGCGCTGACGGTATCGGTCAGCGTGATGGCTGCCTGCTCGTTCCTGGTGGCCATCACGCCGACGGCGGCGTCCATCGGCATCTGGGCAGCGATCGTGCTGCTGTTCGCGCGCCTGCTGCAGGGCTTTGCGACCGGTGGCGAATATGGTGCCAGTGCCACGTACATGTCCGAAGCAGCAGTGCCGGGCTGGCGCGGCTTCCTGTCCTCGTTCCACTACGTCACCCTGGTCGGCGGCCATGTGCTGGCGCAGGCGGTGCTGCTGGTGATGCTGCTGGCATGGGATACCTCGCACGTGTCCGAATGGGGCTGGCGCGTGGCTTTCGGCATCGGCGGCATCGGTGCGCTGGTGGTGTTCTGGCTGCGGCGCACGATGGATGAATCACTGAACAAGGATTCCATCGAAGCGGCCAGGGAAGGCAAGGCCAAGGCCAGCGGTTCGCTGCGCGAGCTGTTCGTGAACCAGTGGCGTCCGTTGCTGCTGTGTTTCCTGATCACCGCCGGCGGCACGGTCGCGTTCTACACCTACACCATCAATGGTCCGAAGATGATCCAGACCGCCTTCGCCGGCGACGACGTGATCACCGGGACGCTGATCAACCTGGGCGTGCTGACCTTCCTGGTGCTGCTGCAGCCACTGGGCGGGCTGATCTCCGACCGCATCGGCCGCAAGAGCCTGCTGGTGTTCTTCGGCGTCGGCGGCGTGCTGTACACGTGGTACCTGATCGATGCGCTGCCCAAGGCCACCTCGGCAGGGTCGGCGTTCCTGATCCTGGCCATCGGCTTCGTGTTCCTTACCGGTTATACCTCCATCAACGCCGTGGTGAAGGCCGAGTTGTTCCCGACGCACATCCGTGCGCTGGGCGTCGGCCTGGGGTATGCCCTGGCGAACTCGCTGTTCGGTGGCACCGCGCCGCTGCTGTACCAGGGCGCGCTGGCAACCGGACGAGTAAATGAGTTCGTGATCTATATCACTGCGGTGATTGCAGTGTCCCTGCTGGTCTATATCTTCTTCCTGAAGAACAAGGGCCCCAACTGGCTGGATGGCACCCGCTGACGCAGGAGGCGGGCGGCCTCGGGCCGCCCTCTGCAAATCCAGGAGGGCCCGCAGCGATGCGCGGGCCTTTTCACTTACGCACCTGCAGACCGCGCTGACGCGATCTGCACATCGTCTTTACAGCGCCGATGCCGGCCGTGACGCATGCTTTCCCCGTCCGCACGTGGAGCGGTCGCCTTCCCCAATTGGAGCACGCATGAATACACCCGGCACACCAGAACCGTCCTCGCGCCAGCGCCGCTACCTGCTGATCGCCCTGGCGGTCTTCGTCGCGGTGTTCGTCGTCACGCTGTTCGTCCGCTGGTAACCGCCATGGCAGCCGGCGCGCTCAATGCGTGCCGGCGCTCGAGTAGAGGTTGATCACCAGCACGCCTGCGCAGATCAGGCCGATGCCGAGCAGAGCGGGTGCGTCCAGGCGCTGTTTGAACACAACCAGGCCGATGATCGATATCAGCACGATGCCTACCCCGGACCAGATGGCGTAGGCGATGCCAGTGGGAATCGAGCGCATGGTCAGCGACAGCAGATAGAAGCAGGCCGCATAGCTGAGCATCGAGCCGGTGGCCGGCCCCCAGCGCGTCATGCCGTCGGATGCCTTCAGCAGCGAAGTGCCGATGACCTCCAGCACGATGGCGGCGGCCAGGTAGACGTAAGGATTCATGAGGCAGGCAGCAGGGCGAACCGTGGCTGCATCCCGCTATCGCCCGCCACGCTTTCCACGAACATGTCGTACGGGCGTACCCAGAGGCCGCCATCACCGTACAGGGCGCGATACAGCACCATGGGCTGCAGGGTTTCACTGCTGCGCACCACATCGACGACTTCGTACAAGCCGCCCTTGAAATGGCGATAGCGCCCAGCGGGCAGCGAGGGCAGGGCAGGAAGATCGGTCACGGGCAATCCAGAATGACGGGACAACTGTCTGATTTTCCGATCCCCAAGCGGCGCCGTCCAGCTGGATCAACGCATGACCTGACGAGGGTTACTGGAATATCGCCGCGCGCAGCAGCTCTTCCATCAGGATCACATAGCTGGCGACGAAGTAGTACTTGAGAAGGGAAGGACGCTGCAGGAAGAAGGTGCGCATGTGGAAGGGGCCCCTGTTTGTATACGCAGTGTGAAATCAATGCGCCTTCATGGCAAGACGGTTGGAAGTGCACATCCGTGAACCTGCTCAGCGAGGTGATGGGCCGAAGGCGGTGATCGGGCTTTTCAGACCCGACTGATTCAAGGCGCGTCGGCAGGTGCCTAGTCTCTGCAGCGAGGGCCGGATGACGCAATCGGCCCAGGTCGCTTCACCGGATATTTCCCTTTCAGGAGCACTGCCATGGTCATCACCGTCCAGCACTTCGAGCGCCAGTGGCGCCTCGTCCACCCGCTCGCCCCGACCCGGATGTTCGATCGCGGGGCTGATGCCTTCGACGTTGCCGTTGAACTGGCCCGCGAGCATCACCAGCGCACCGGACAGGCGGCTGCCGTCCGCGTGGAAGCATTCTCCACCGGTGTGAAAGTGGTGCGTTATGCCTGAGTTGGACAGGCACATTGCGCGCCGGGGGCACGCCAGCAGGCGTCGCCACCGGGCATGAAAATCAGAAAATCCTGATAGCGGAGCAGCAGGACGCCAGTTACGTTGCTGGATGATGATCGGCGTTTGTGCGGCGTGCTTCGCGGTCGGGGTCCACTCAAGGAGAGAGGCGACATGTTGATTCGAGTACAGCAGCGGGAGCGGCACTGGCGCGTGGTGCATCCGGAGAAGTCGGAGGCCCTGACGTTCCGTGATGGCTGTGCCGCATTCGATTTTGCGGCTGCCCTGGCGAAGGAGCAGCACGCCCGTAGCGGCGAGCCCTGCGCGGTTCGCGTGGAAGTCTGCGACGCCTACGTGGATGCCGCCCGATTCGATTGAGCAGCCTACGCGGAGCATGTATGGGTCTGTCCGGCCAGTGCGGAATGCCCTGATGCGGTGCGCCCATTCAGTTATCTCCCGGCTACTTGAACGCTGACCCAGCGCTGTGGCCTTTCCCCTCTGTGCGCGCCCCGGCGGATGAGCGATGCTCCACCCACGTTGCCTATGGAGGTCATGCATGATCAGGAAGGAACTTTCCGCATCCCACCAGCGCAAGGCGGGCCTTGTCGCCGCGCTGTGCCTGCCGCTGCTGTTCGGCGCCGCTACCATCGCAACCGCCGAGGCACAGAACCGGGGTAATGGCCATTACAACGGTGGAGATGTCTCCAGCGTACGTTGCGAATCGATCAACAACCGGCCCAAAGAGTGCCGCCTGGACGGCCGGGCGCGGCTGGTACGGCAGTTGTCCGGTTCGGCCTGCGTGGAAGGCCGCAGCTGGGGGCAGGGCCGTGGCGGCGTCTGGGTCAACCATGGCTGTCGGGCCGAGTTCGTGTCCGATCGCGGACGCCCGTCGCGGCCGGGGCAGGGCAACCGGCCTGGCAATGGCTGGGGCTCCACCGCACAGGTGGTGGACTGCGATTCCAATGATCGCCGCCAGCGCCGCTGCAACATGACCATCCGCAGCGATGCCCGGCTGCTGCGCCAGAAGTCGGGCTCTGCCTGCATCGAAGGCCAGAGCTGGGGCTGGGATCGCAACGGCCTGTGGGTCAGCAACGGCTGCCGCGGCCAGTTCCAGGTGCGGTAGGGCGGCGGCCTCGCTGGCCGGTTATCTGGTTGCCGGGCAGAGCCCGGCACTACGAACCCTGGCGATATCTGGTTGCCTGGTAGAGCCGAGCCATGCTCGGCTGAGCCGGGCGCCGGTGCCGGTCAGCCCGCAGCGATGAGCGGGCTGCCTGCCGCCTGCAGTCCAGGCCAGCGCTTCAGCACCGCCGCGCGGATACCGTCGGCATCGATGCAGGCCTCGGCCAGCAGGTCTTCGCGGCTCGCATGGTGCTGGAACGCATCCGGCAGGCCCAGCTGCAACATCGGCTTCAGCACGCCTTCGGCACTCAGCAGCTCGGCCACGGCCGAACCGGCGCCGCCCGCAACCACGTTGTCTTCGATGGTCACGAATGCATCGTGGCTGGCCGCCAGCTGCAGGATCAGGTCGCGATCCAGCGGCTTGATGAAGCGCATGTTGGCCACGCTCAGCCCCAGCTCCTGGCCCACCTGTTCGGCAGCCGGCACCACGCTGCCGAAGGCCAGCAGGGCCACGCGGCTGCCTGCCACGCGTTGTTCGCCCCTGCCAATGGGCAGCGTGGAAAGATCGCTGCCGGCGGCGATGCCGGTACCGCTGCCGCGCGGATAGCGCACGGCGGCCGGGCCGGGATGCTGCAGGCCCGTGCTGAGCATCTGCCGGCATTCGGCTTCGTTGGATGGTGCCATCACCACCATGTTCGGCACGCAGCGCAGGAAGCTCAGGTCCAGGTTGCCTGCGTGCGTAGCGCCATCGGGCCCGACCACGCCGGCGCGATCGATGGCGAACAGCACGTCCAGGTTCTGGATCGCCACGTCATGCACCAGCTGGTCGTACGCGCGCTGCAGGAAGGTGGAATAGATCGCAACCACGGGCTTGGCGCCCTGGGTCGCCATGCCTGCGGCCAGCGTCACCGCATGCTGTTCGGCGATGGCGACGTCGAAATAGCGGTCCGGGAATTCGCGGCTGAAACGCACCAGGCCGGAGCCTTCGCGCATCGCCGGGGTGATGCCGTGCAGGCGCGGTTCGGCGCTGGCCGCATCGCACAGCCAGTCGCTGAACACATCGGTATAGGTGGGCTTGCGGGCGCCGCCTTTCGCGACCAGCCCCTTGACCGGATCGAATGGGCCGACGGCGTGGTAGCCGATCTGGTCGCCCTCGGCCGGTTCATAGCCCTTGCCCTTGGTGGTCATCACGTGCAGCAGCTTCGGCCCCTTCAGGCTCCGCAGCGTCTTCAGCGTGGACAGCAGTGCGGGCATGTCGTGGCCGTCGATGGGGCCGGTGTAATGGAAGCCCATTTCCTCGAACATGGTGGAAGGCACGAACATGCCCTTCCAGTGTTCTTCCCAGCGCTTCACGAAGCGCGCTGGATTGTTCTTCTTGTCGCCGAGGATCTTCTTGCCGCCTTCGCGCAGCGCGTTCAGTGCGCGGCTGCCGGTCGCGCGGCCGAGCACCTTGGTCAGGCCGCCAACCGCCTCGGAGATCGACATGTTGTTGTCGTTGAGGATGACCAGCAGGTTCGGTTCCGGCTCCATGCCGCCTGCATGCATCAGTGCCTCGAAGGCCATGCCGGCGGTCATCGCGCCGTCGCCGATGACTGCGACGATTCGGCGGTCGTCACCCTCGCGCTGGCGGGCGATGGCCATGCCCAGCGCGGCGGAGATGGAGGTGGAGGAGTGGCCGACGCCAAAGGTGTCGTACTCGCTCTCCTCGCGCTTGGGGAACGGCGCCACGCCGTCCTTCTGCTTGACGGTATGGATGTCGTCGCGGCGGCCGGTGAGGATCTTGTGCGGGTAGGTCTGGTGGCCCACATCCCACACCAGCTGATCGTGCGGGGTCTGGTAGAGGTAATGCAGCGCGACGGTCAGCTCGATCACGCCCAGGCCCGCGGCGAAATGCCCGCCGCTCCTGCCCACCGATTCGATCAGGTAGGCGCGCAGTTCGTCGGCGACCGCCCTCAGCTCGGATTCTTCGAACGTGCGTAGTTCATCCGGGGTCTGGATGCGCGAAAGGCGGGGATAGCGGGCAGAGTCGATCATCATGTTCGGGCTGGTTCTGAACGCTCATTTTCGCGCCCATTGCGAGGTGGAGCAAGCAAACGCCGACACGCGTGAGCGCGCGGTGAGCGGCACCCCGCGCGGATCAGTCCGACAACCGCGAACGTTTTGGCAGCTGTGCCTTCAGGAAGGCCATCTGGTCGGCCAGGATATTCCGGTTGGAGAGGATCAGGTGTTCGATCCAGCTCGGCCGGAAAGGCACGGCCAGCAAGGGCATGCCCGCCTGCTGGGGGGTGCGGTCGCTCTTGCGCGAGTTGCAGTGGAAGCAGGCGGTGACCACGTTTTCCCAGACGTCCAGCCCGCCCTTGGAGAGCGGCATGACGTGGTCACGGGTGAGCACCGGACGGTGCCCGTGTTGGCCGCAGTACAGGCAGATGTGCGCGTCGCGCGCGAACAGCGCGGCGTTGGTGAGGTTGGGCGTGGGGTCGATGGCGCGCGAACGGGCATGGCCACGCGCGGCGATGATCGGGTGCAGGTCCAGGCCGCTGCGCAGCCCGCTGAGGCGGTTGGTGCCGCCATGGATATGCAGGCAGGGATCGCCGAGGGTCCAGGCGACTGCGTCGCGCGCGTAAAGGCAGGAGGCATCCTGCCAGGTGATCCAGTCCAGCACCCGTCCATGGGCGTCCAGTGAAAGCAGGCGCACGGTGCCGGGGCGATGCAGCGGGCTGGCCGGTGGCGATGACACGGCGTCCAGAGCGGATGTGGCGGCTCCGGTATCGATCAGACCCAGGCGGGTAGTGTCTGTCTCCATCGGGAAAACAGCTTATACCTGAATGTTGACGGTTTGTGTATCGCCTGTCGGCGATACACAAACCGTCAACATTCAGGTCCGCGCATTCCTCCTATCCCCTGCGCCGTTGGCGCGCCCCCCTTAACAAAGGGGGGCTTTTCTCCAGAGAGATCGCGCAGCGGTTCCATCCACGCATGGGGTGGATCTGCTGGCGGGATGGGCTCAGGCGCCGAAGCGCGCGTCGTCCATCGCCATCAGCGGTTCGGCGCCGGCCTGGATGGCGGCGGCATGGGCGAGCGTGCGCGGCAGCACCCGGGCGAAATAGAAGCGCGCGGTTTCACGCTTGGCCTGCCGGAAGGATTCCGGCCGTCCAGATGCATCGGCGGCGGCGACGCTGCGCGCCCACCAGTAGGCGAGCACCACGTAGCCGGAATAGAACAGGTAGTCGTGGCTGGCCGCACCCAGTTCGTCGGGGTTGCCTGCCGCACGCTTGAGCACGTCCATCGTCAGCGCCCCCCATTCGGCAGCCTTGGCGCGCAGTGGCACGATGAACTCGGCCAGCGTTTCGTCACCTTCATGCGCTTTGGCGAAGGTTTCGATCTCGGCCAGGAACAGCTTCAGCCCGGCGCCCTGGCTGCTGGCGGTCTTGCGGCCGATCAGGTCCAGCGCCTGGATGCCGGTGGTGCCTTCGTACAGCGTGGTGATGCGCGCATCACGCGCCAGCTGTTCCATGCCATGTTCGCGGATGTAGCCGTGGCCACCGAAGCACTGCAGCGCGTTGTAGGTGTTCTCGATGCCCCACTCGGTCTGGCAGGCCTTGGAAATGGGCGTCAGGAAGCTCACCAGGGTATCGGCGCGCTCGCGCTCGGCCGGGTCCTGCGCGCTGTGCGCGATGTCGATCAGGGTGGCCGCGTGCAGGGCGAGCAGGCGGCTGCCTTCCACCAGCGATTTGATGGTCAGCAGCATGCGCCGCACGTCCGGGTGGACCAGGATCGGGTCGGCGGGCTTTTCCGGAAATTTCGCGCCGCTCAGCGAACGCGACTGCAGGCGCTCGCGGGAATAGGCCAGGGCGTTCTGGTAAGCACGTTCGGACAGGCCTATGCCCTGCAGGCCCACCCCCAGGCGCGCGGTGTTCATCATCGTAAACATCGCCTGCAGGCCCTTGTGCGGCTGCCCGACCAGATAGCCCTCGGCGCCATCGAAATTCATCACGCAGGTCACCGACCCCTTGATGCCCATCTTGTGCTCGATGGAACCGCAGCGCAGCGCGTTGCGCTCGCCCTGGTTGCCGTCCCGGTCCACCTTGAATTTAGGGGTGACGAACAACGAGATGCCCTTCGGCCCGGGCGGCGCATCGGGCAGCTTGGCCAGCACCAGGTGAACGATGTTTCCGGTCAGGTCATGCTCGCCGGCGGTGATGAAGATCTTGGTGCCGGTGATCGCGTAGCTGCCGTCCGGATTCGGCTCGGCCCGGGTCTTCAGCAGGCCCAGGTCAGTGCCGCAGTGCGGTTCGGTCAGGCACATGGTGCCGGTCCAGCGGCCCTCGATGAGCGGCTTGAGGAAGGCTTCGTGCTGCCACGGTTCGCCATGCTGCTTCAGTGCTTCGATGGCTCCGTGCGACAGCAGCGGGAAGTTGCCCCAGGCCAGGTTGGCCGCGTTGATCATTTCATTCAGCGGCACGCCCAGGGTGTGCGGCAGGCCTTGTCCACCGACATCCGGCGAAGCGGTAAGACCGGTCCAGCCGCCTTCGACGAACTGTTCGTAGGCCTGCCTGAAACCGGGTGGCGTGGTCACCTCGCCACTGGCCTGGTCAAGCACGCAGCCGACCTCATCGCCGACGCCATTCAAGGGCGCCAGCACGCTGGCGCTGAAGCGACCGGCTTCTTCCAGCACGGCATCCACCACGTCGGCGGTGGCGTCGGTGAACCCCAGGCGGGCGAACAGCTGCTCTACCTGGAGCACGTCGTGCAGTGCGAAGCGGAGGTCGGAAAGCGGGGCGGTGTAGCTGCTCATCGTAAAGCGTCTCGATCAGGGGGCAGGCCGCACTGCGGTGCCCGTGGAAGTCAGCGGAGCACGCCAGGCAGGCCAGGAGCCCGGTTGAGCGTGCTGCGGTTCTTGATCTGGAAAGTGCGCTGTTTCTGTTCTTCCGGGGTGGCGCTGACCGGACCTTCCAGCGTGTAGGGCACGGTGCGGTCGCCGGCCAGCGCATCGGTGACCCGCAGTCGCGCGGGGGCCGCCGGTTGCAGGGTGGCTTCGACAACGTCGGCCGACGCACCGCCGATGGACAGGGCGGGCCTGATCGCCAGCATGCCGGCTTCGGCATCGTCCACGGTCAGCTTCAGCGCGACATCGTCGAAGCGCATCGGCATGGAACTGTAGTTCTGCAGGCGCAGCGACACCGTCCAGCTGCCATCCGCATTGACGGTGAGCTGCTGCAGGCGGGCGGCGGGTTCGGAAACACGCTTGACCACGCCTTCGCTGCAGGCCGCCAGGGCGAGCAACGACAGGACGATGGCGGTGGTACGGACGCGGCGGTGGAGCATGGGCGCAATTCCTCGGGAACGTGCTGCGTTGGACAAAGATACTACGGCGTATGGTCTATCGGCCATGGGCGGAA
>Ga0160467_101007_pt1 | contig 15435 bp, 7 predicted proteins | sample HID1972I_E11MG_FD_108221 | JGI IMG/M metagenome (GOLD analysis project Ga0160467, IMG submission 108221) | Enriched pill bug-associated microbial communities from UW Madison campus, WI, USA - HID1972I_E11 MG | ecosystem: Host-associated > Arthropoda: Insects > Digestive system > Unclassified ...
GCTTTGAGGCTAAAAAGACGAATGCAAGCATTCCAGGATACCAAAGTAGCAGTGGTAAAAAGGTCGTTAGTAATTTTGTCTTTATCTTGATTTTAGAGAGCCATACTATCAAAAGTCCGATTATAAAAACTGGTCCTCCAAATATTATCCAATAAAGATTTAAGCAAGCAATCCAACTTAAAATAATCAGAATAATTCCCGTTTTATAAACTCTCATTTTGTATTTGTCGTATTTATAAAATTAAAGATCATGGTTTGTGGCTTGGCGAAAATGGCAGACTGAATTTTAAATTTGTATCACTGCTAGCATAAGAAATATAGTACTTGCTAATATACTACAAAAGGAAATAAAAAAGACTTTTATCAGCGATGAGTGTAATTGATTTTGAATTAATATAAAAGGCGTAATTATCATTTTGATTCCTGAAACGAATCGAAAGACAAAGGTACAATTGCAATCGGCAGTATAAATTATGCAGGGTCTGTTAAGCGGACTCGATAAAGCCGAATGTTTTCCTCTTTTTCCCCCTTTACGGTTTCCCGTATACTAGGTAAAATAAGATTACTTATCATTGCGCGCAATTGCAGAATACAAAACTATTTTGCTTTTTATTTTTTAATCTTTGATTTTCAGTTTATATTGTAAATGATTTCTAAACAACCATATGATTAATTATGAAATCTTAACTAATTTATGAAATAGAATCTTGATACAATTTTTCGTTCAATAATTTAGGAGGTTTGTTTTGTATCTCCAAGGCGAAAAAAGAAAACGGTTTTCTTTAATGTGTTTATATGAGCTACCTCGAATTTAATAAATGGGTTTATGATTATTATCGTACAACTACGCTAAAGAACGGCTTTTGTTCGTTGGCGATAGACGAGTATGAAATTGAAATATTCAAAAAAAAATATTCGTTAGAGAATCTTCATTTCAGAGAAATTAGATTAGCCCCTTGGAGTAAATTACTACAGCCGTATAGTTATAATGGCTTGAAAATTCCCGCTTACTTCGGCCTTATTGCACTCCAATGTTTAGGAGCTAGTTCTATGGAAAACTATGAGGAAATTTCAGTAACTAATTATTCTAAACGTTTTTGTAATGTTGTAGGTGTTAAAAAGAAACAACTTGAGGAACTTTTTTCTGAGCTATTTGCGGGCGAGCATGTACAGGAGCTGCTTTGGAATCGAGCGAAAAATTACTTAAGGGAGAATTTGGGCTTTCATTTGAGTATACCTAACAATACTAAAGGCCCAGGTAGGTATAATCAATTTCCTAGGTCACAGGTGGTTCTAAATAAGGAAGACTTGAAAGAAATTGCTGATAAGGTTTTGATTAACCTAGATATAGAAAAGGTGATATCGGAAAAGGAATTTAATGGAATTTTTTATAGAAAATTTCTAGCTCAAACCTTTAGTAGAAAGAATAACAAGTCAAAGCACGAGACAACGACTCGTGATCTGTTTTTTAAACAAGTTTTTAATTATTATAATTCAGGAGAATGGGATAGCATCGCAAATAAAAAGGAAACGTCGAAGCGCAACAGGAAAACTACTTATTTTATTGAATTTGGTTTGGAAGACTCCATTCACTTCTATCGTCATATGACAGAAGTCCATCAACTTTACGAGATCTTTAAAGGTGATGATGTATATATATTTGAAAGAGTAGCTGGATCGGTAGAATTTGAACAATCAAACTTATTTTCTCTAAATACGGAGTTAATCCTTGTTTCTAGAAGAAGATTAGAGATAGGAACTAATATTAATCATAAACATTCTGGATTTAATATTATTCGTTGTTTCTTTACTATCGATGATTATATTCCTGAGTTTCTAAGAAATAAATTACGAAATACAAAAGATGAAATTCCAGTTTATTTAAAAGGGGTTCGTCTAGGGCACACATGGAATTACGTCCAAAATTTTGGACCAGAAATTATCGGTGAAAATTACTCCGTTTTATATACAGATTTCGATCATCCAAAAGAGCAGGTTATTCTTGAAGATTATAACTCTTTAGAATGTCAGCCAGGTTTGTACAATGTAAAAGTTGCTGGTCATACCAGTTTGCGATTTGTAGTTTTAGACCATAAAGATAATGCTAATGTCGATGAGGTTGATAGTGGACTACGACTAAATTCTTTTACTATCGACACTACGGGGACACTGTTAAAAGGACTTCGGTTATATGGAAGTTTACGGGACACTATTAATAAGGAAATGAACATAAATCAGTGGTCGAAAGCTTGCACTGGACAAGATTTTTTATCTGCGAATAATCTCTTAAAATCAATTAAATACCAACATTATGATTAACGATAAGTACATCGCAATTTTAAATAATTATGCAGGGGATAGCGATAGTTCATTTTGTACAGTTTTAGCAAAGCAAATCTCTAAGTCTATAAATGGATATGTCGTAGAAGATGAGGATCTGTTAAGGGGTTTTGACGGTGTTAAGGAAATTTTTGTTCCAAGATTAAAGCAATATAATTTTAAAGAGGGAGATTTTCTAAGCATTACGGAAAAGGAGGTAATAAATGAGGTAGAGAGAAGTCATCCTAAGTTACACTATCTTGCTGTTGAGAGAGCCTATATACCTATATGTTTAGAATTAAATGTGATTGAGGTGGATGATGTGTTCCTTAATATTGAATTATTACAAAAAGAGATTTTTATAAGACATAGCCTACCCGAAAGTAATTTCTATGTCAGCAATGGTATTTTGATTTACGGGCCTTTTAAAATTCAGAATAACAAAGTAATAGCTGGATCATCCCTACTTGTAAATGCTTATGATATCAATGAGTGTTTAAAGATTGATCACCCTATTCAAAAGGAAACATCTCTTATATTGCATTTATCTAAAGAAGCTGTAAAGCAATATGACTGCTCTACAAATATTCAATTAATTGAAAGCGTAAAAAGTATCATCAGTAAATCAAGAATGACTGATGAGGCACGTCGATTCATTAACTCAATCAAAGATCTGATCACAAGTGAAAATCTAGATGAATTCCAGTTTGCAAGAATTAAAAAGGTTCAGACTTTATTAGATAAACTCTCATTTACGTATAATGAATTTGATGCTTTACGTAATAATTCTAGTTTTTGGTCTAATGTTTTTGATGGTAGTATTAAAGATTTTGAAGATATTTTGAAGAATGAGTTCTTGGATAAGAACAAAGAGCTTCTCGACCAAGAACTGGAAAAAGAATCTCATAAGTTGAATTTGATTCGAGAAGAGTTAAGCGGCAGCGAGATTAAATTACAGGAGATTTCAACGCAAACTGAGAGTAAGAATCAAATAATCGAAATGCTAAGTAATCAAATTAATCTGTTAGAAGAGCGAAAAGATGAAATTATCCTTTCTATGCAAATTCAGGGAAGAATAGGCAGTGAAGTTACGAAAGAATTGAAATCTAATTTCGAGGTTCAAAAATCTTCAAATAGCAGTACAAATTTGTATGAAAGGATGACAGACTTTTTAGATAATCTTAGTGTTTTTCTGGAATTAGATGAGTATACAGAAGATAAATTACATCAAATAATAAAACAGCTGAAAGGAAATAGGTTTTTTAGATGTGATAATATAGAGTGTTTTTTGAGACTAATTCATGTTTTAGGTAATAGTCAAATTTACCTAAATAATGCAGAGGTCGATTGGATTAAGTTTGATAAATTCGTTAATCAAGGGTTGTCAGATGCATTTGAATTTGCTTATAACAATCCTTCGAGATCTATATACTACTTACTACTAGATTTCAACATAGCGAGTCCCGAATGTTATGCAAAACCCCTTATCGACTTAAGTCGGAATATCCGAAAAACTTTACCTAGAGATGGCCGGACTTGGCCCTCCAACTTACGCGTCGTTTTCTTTCCATTAGAGCAAGATATAGACGATTTTGGATTTGACGTAAATGATGAAACCTTTTCAGCTTGGGAAGAGTTAGAGATACCTACTATTGATTGTAGTGATATCGAACTGTCTATAGCTCTTAATTTAGAAGTGGGAAAATGATCAGACTTCAAATAGCAGGTATATTTTATCAGTTTTTTGCATTATCTAAAGACTTTACTCTATCTGAGGTTAAAAGAAAGCAAATTGAAAAGGAATTAATTGAGAGACGGCCTAATGTACTTGATAAGAATATAGTCAACAGTTCATATTTTCTACTTCTATATTTAGGAATAATAGATCGAGTTACTGTGAACGGAAAGCTTGCCTACAGGCTAATGCAATCAACTATAATAAGTGGTTCCGAACGAACAATATACATTAATGATCCTATAAAGCCAAATGAAGTGCAGTTTGTGGGGCTGAATTATAAGGTGGTTGAAAATGAAGAGAAAAATTCCTCTAAAAATATATTTGACTCGCTCGATGTTTTGAAGGTTATTCCTAAAATTTCTGATATTATAAAAAAGCGTTTTATTTTTGATGTAGAAAAGCCAACCTATAGTTCTTTAGAACAATGGCTGCCCAATAACAAGAATAGTACTTGGAGTGAGGTTAAAAGATTTGATGTAATACCATCACTGTACAAAGTGCATCTTAATGACAAAAACCATTATGAATATTGCTTTTGCAATAAAGGGAACTTCTATAAGTTTCCTTTAAATGATTTTCTAACGGCCGAACTAGTAAAGAGTTACTTGCTAGTTCTAAGTAAAAAAGTAGCATTTATGTACGATGATGCTATAGGTGAATTATTTGAATTGTTGCCAATTTTAGAGCCTATTCGAAAAACACTATTTACACATCATATTTTAATCACTGGTGATATCCCACTAGACTATCGTTACCAGATTGATAGTAAGATTTATAAACAAATTAAACGTATCTATAAATGACAAATGCATTTGATATATGGTCTGAAATTAAAGATGTTTATTTAAAGTATATAGACACAGGTTTGCCTATGTATGATAAAAAGCTTGAAAGAGAACGCCGATTATTGTATGAAAGAGATGACGCGATATGCAAAAAGCCCATCATCGAACTAACTACGAAGTACAAGGAACAGTTATCTGTAAGCGATACTTGTGCAAAATATGATTTAGACCCGCTATTTAGTGATTTAATTTGTCGTGGATTATTCCCTTATCAAGGAGGAAAGCTGTATGAGCATCAGGTAGAGAGTCTATATGAAGCTGTCAAAAACAAGAAAAATATTATTGTTACAACTGGTACAGGATCAGGTAAAACAGAAAGCTTTCTATTACCATTATTCTATAATATTTTACAGACTAAAAAGAAAAAAAGTAAGTTTAAAGGGATGCAGAGTCTAATTTTGTATCCTTTGAATGCCCTCGCAGAGGATCAGATGCGGCGATTGAGAAAATCTTTAAGTAGTGATTCTGTCGTTGATTTTTTTGATGAAAAACTAAATAGCCAATATATTACTTTCGCTCGCTATACAGGTATTACACCGTTTTCAGGAAAAGAGAATAAATCAAAATTAGATAAGGAAGGAAACTCTTTGATTCAGAATTGGGATTCTGCATGTGAATTGTCATTGACGACGGGCAATGATGAGTACCGCTACGATGTTGTAAATCCAAATATTCCAATTGAACTTTGGAATAGATTTGATATCCAAAGAAATCCTCCTGATATTTTTATTACCAACTATAGTATGTTAAATATCATACTTATGCGGGAAGCGGAAGGTGCTATTTTTGAAGAAACAAGAAGATGGCTTAAAGAAAATCCGGAAAATGTATTTCATATAGTGATTGATGAATTGCATTCTTATCGTGGCACAGCAGGTACAGAGGTGGCATACTTGATACGTTTGTTACTTCAGCGTTTAAATTTACATCCTGAGTCTTCTCAGGTTAGATACTTATGTTCAAGTGCTTCTATGCAAGAAGGAGAACGATCCAAGAATTTTATCAAAGGTTTCTTTGGTATATCTGAGACATATTTTAATAATAATTTTAAACTAATAGGAGGGAGCAAAAGAGAAGTTACCAGCGAATTTGAAAAGTTAAATGCAGTTGCCGTTTTAAAAAGTATTGAACATAGGGAGGATATATTTGAGAAATACGACTTATTAAGTTTGTTACGTTCGAAAATCCCTAAGCCAATGCTTACACAAGATATTTTAGAAGAGCTATTCGACGATCCCACAGGACCAAAATCGGAGCAAGCTTTAAGTTTAATATTAGAGGAGTTAACAAAACTAAACAGCAACGGCATCAACGAACAACCACAGAGAATTCATTATTTCTTCAAGAATGTTGATGGATTATGGGCTTGTGTCGATCGTTGTTGTAGTGCAGTCGATGAAACATTTAAATTTAGCAATCGAACGTTAGGTAAACTTTACAAGCGACCGATTAGTCATTGCGAATGTGGAAGCCCTGTATTTGAAGTGTTGACCTGCCGCCAGTGTGGAGAATTGTACTTTAATGGATTTAAAAAGAAAAATAGTAATGAAAATCAGCTTTACATTGAACGAGGGTTTGATGGTGAAGAATATTCTAATATTGTTTTTAAAAACTTAAACGGAGCGGAAATTGTTGAAATACGTGAAGAATATAATTCTAATAAAGAAAATAAATCTAAATGGAAAAGTTATGAGTTAAGTGAAAACTTAAATTATGTAAGAAGTTCTAGAGGTAGTTTTAATTCAGTTTTTTTTGAAAAAGCGGATAGCTATAAAGCTGTTTATCCACATGAATGCTTTTCATGTGATCATAGCTTGGATGAAAATAAATTAGACGAAAACTCTTTTACTCCAATTCACCGTCATTATACTGGGGTTCAGAAAATAAACCAATTAATGGCAGATAGTTTATTACGCATACTTAGAAAGGGGGATTCTGATTTTGCCAAACTTGTTTTATTCTCAGATTCTCGTCAGGCTGCTGCCAAACTTTCGGCAGGTATTGAACTAGATCATTATAAGGATACTATTCGAGCTATTTTGTATAACCAAATATCTAGTGGCGATAAATTTTCTCAATACGCTTTGGAAACATTGCAAGGAAAGGCTCACACTGAGGATATACTGAATGAGATGGATGAGGAAAGAGTGGAAAATAGCAGTTATAATAAATTAATTGCAAAGATTAATAAATACTTGAGAAGTACAAATCAACAGTCTGATGAATATGTTTCACTAGTAGCCGAGATTTCAAGAAAAGGGGGCGTTGAATTCTCCAATTTAATTATGCTTATTGGAGACAAGCTGATTGATATAGGTGTTAATCCAGGTGGACCAAAGCATTCTATAACGTTTTTAAATCGAGAAGATGGTGACAAATGGTTCAAGGGTTTAGATAGCGATAATTCTAATCGTTTACTATTCAAATCTCTTCATAGAGGTCTAGAAAAGGATATTAAAGAAAGCTTAACTTATGAGTTACTAAGTAGCCTCTATGCTAATGGACGACGTTCATTCGAATCACTCGCTATTGGGTATGTTCGAGCGACAATAGAAAGCTATTATGGGTTTGACGAAGACCTAATTCAAAACTCGATCAAAGTAATGGCTGAATCTGGATTAGTTTTGGGAAGTCCCTATTCAAGTAGAAGCTTTCCGAAAAAACTCTGGAGGTATTGGCGTATTGTACTGAATTTTAAAGGAAATGTGGCTCCTAATGGCTTTAAGAAAGTATTTGAATCTATATTATTAGAGAATAAGTTAACGTTGAAAGATTCTAATAATTTATCAGGGAATAATTTGTTTGTTCATTATACTGAGGATATAGATACGTATTATCATTGTGAAACATGTGGAAATAATCAATTTAGAAATTTCCGTAATGTATGTACTAATTGTCTCAATAAGTCTTTACAGAAGAAACCGAAAGAGATTGTTGATAAGTTTCTAAAAGAAAATTACTATTTATTCTTAGCCGATATTTATAAGAACAATCCGGTTCGTCTTCGTTGTGAGGAACTTACTGGACAAACAGATGCATCAGAAGCACGTATCAGACAGCGTCATTTTCAGGGTCGGATGCTTAATGATGAACAAGAACCTTTTGATGGAATCGACCTCTTAAGTGTTACTACTACAATGGAAGCAGGGGTAGATATTGGAGCGTTGACTGCTGTTATGCTAGGAAATGTTCCTCCTCAACGGTTTAATTATCAGCAAAGAGTAGGGCGAGCGGGTAGGCGGGGACTACCAATGTCTATAGCACTTACCGTTGCAAAAGGAAATTCGCACGATCAATCTTACTATGCACAACCTGAGAGAATGGTTTCAGCAATTCCAGCAGATCCATATTTAGAAATGGAACAGATGAGCATAATGATGCGTTTTGTGAATAAGGAGGTTTTTTATAGAGCGACAAAGCAATGTGGGTTTAAGGGGAAAGATGTACATGGTGCTTTCGGAACTATAGATGACTGGCCTATCATTAAACCTCTTGTCAGCATTGTATTAAGTAATAGAGTCTTAATTGAAGAAATAATTTTCAAATTTAAGATTGGTACACAGATAAATTTAAGCGATCCTGAAATTTACGATTCATATTATGAAGGTTGGTTGAGTAAACTTGAGAAAGATATTATTCTTAATTTCGAAGATTATCCACAGAATAACATAGCTGAGAAATTAGCAAATGCAGGAGTTTTTCCAATGTTCGGATTCCCGACACAGGTTCGTAGTTTATACGAAAAGGAACCCTCTGACAAAAATGAAGAATCTCAATTAATCCAGCGTACAATGGATTTAGCAATATCAGAGTTTGCACCAGGTTCCGAAGTAGTAAAAGACAAAAGAATCCTTAAGTCGTTGGGAGTAATTGGATATCAGAAAAAAGCGGGCAGATATAATATAGTTGATGGAAGAGGACCAATAAATAGGACAATTTTTAAATGTACTCTTTGCGATATCATTTATTCTAAGGAATCTGAGTACAAACTTTGTAAAGTTTGCGAAATGGAACTTGTTCCTTTTCCAGCAATTTCTCCATTAGGTTTTTATACAGAAGAGGATGAGGCAAAGGATTTCGACGGAAGGTTTGACTTTAATTCTAGAGGAGGGGAAGTACAGTTAGACCCAGATTCAAATCTTAAGAAGTCGAAAAATTCTATTGGTAATATTCTTTTGTATAATAATGCGGAGCCAGATAGTGGGTTGGTCAATATTATCAATGATAATGGAGGAGCGCTGTTTCTTTTAGGTAAATATTGGAAAAAGAGAAAAGATAGCGCAGGGTACGATCCTGTTTGGGTTAGTAAAGATATTTTTAAAAATAGGAAAGTTAAAGTAGTAGAAGAAAAAGAATACGCTTTAATATCAACAAAGCAAACAGGTGTTTTGACACTGGCGATTAATGATATTGGAATTAATAATGAGAGCAGACAAAATTGTATTTATCAAAAATCAGCTTTTTTATCTTGGGGCTATTTAATTAGAAAATCAATTTGTACGGAATTAGATATCGAAACTAATGAGTTGCAGGTGGGTTATAGAATATCCCCTAATACGAAGAAGCATGAAGTATTTATCGTCGAGACAGCTGTTAACGGAGCAGGTTATTGTGCTTATTTAAATGGAGATACCGATTATGAAATCGCGAATAAAATTTTTATTGATCAGCTGAGCTCTGAAAACGAAAGTACCGTTTACGGTTATTTAAATAATAATGTGCATGAAGATTGCACTTCATCATGTTATGATTGTCTACGAGACTATTATAATCAAAATCATCATAGTTTACTGAATTGGAGATTGGCACTCGATCTTGCTCAACTAGCAAAAGATTCAGCAATTGACTTAAATTTTTCGCAGCCGTATTGGAAACAATACTTCTCCCAATATCTTGAATCTTTGATTCTTAAAAAGTATAATTCGTCTTTGTTGGAACAAAATGGATTTTATTATTTGATGAAAGGCGGCCACAAAACACTAATAACCCATCCTTTTTGGAAAGAAGGATATGTAAATAATATTAAATTGCTTAATGATTTTTATGGTGATTTAGTTATTAACGAATTTAGATAATTGAAATAAAAGACCTAAACTATATTAATAATGTCTCAAAAAATAATTGCATTAGAATTTCTCGATGAACTTGAAAGTATTCATAAGAATGAAGGATTGCCTTTATCTGTAAAATATCCTCAACTTAGGACTTTATTAGAGAAGGTTTGTAAAAACCTTACGTTAAATAGCTCAACTCAGTTTTCTGATTTTTTTTCTAGATTGGTTTTTGTTTGCAATATGTACAATGTAGATCGTGCAATTCACGGTTTACGTATTACAGCTAATAAAGTTTTGCATGAGGGGATTAAACCTAATGAGGACGATTACAAAAATCATATAGCTTTTTTTGCAGGTTTTTTAAAAGTAGTTTATTCTATTAACGTACCAGAAGTGTTGTTGAATGGAAGAAAGCGAGGAGTTGAATACGCACCTGTTAAAAGTGTTCGACTTAATGAGGCTAAAGTATGTATTGTAGAGAAGCGAGAGAATCATTTAATTTGTCAAATTGATGGACTAAGTATCAAAGGTAGTGGCTATGAATTTGCTCCTGAAAAATTGGTTACTGTTCAAATATTGGAACAAGGGGTTAATGAAGTTATTACATCATGTGAAAATTTTTGGATTGGTGCTTTGTTATATCTTATTGATATTGATATTGATGCCAATGAAGTTTTTCATCCCAAGATCATTGTTCTAGAGCCAGATTACCTTTTAGATGTATCCTCTATTGCAGAATGCATTCAAGATTATGGAGAAAGCGAACTTTTATTTCTAAAGTCAAAATTTGAAGAAAAACCTGATTCTAAACATTTATTGTTGGGGAACTTTGCAAACTTGGTTGTTGATGAAGTTTTTTCTAATCCTTTGGCACCGGTGGAATTCAATAGTGTTTTTCTTAAACACTTTAAAACAACCCCACTTGAATATACCACCTGTAAGGACATAGCAGAAACAAAAGATTTTAAAATTTATTATGATGAAAGCCAAAAGCAGTTTCTGAAAATTAAAGATATTATTGAAAATGGATTTTCAAAATTAGATATCAATTTAGAAAACATCTCTCTTGAGCCTTCTTTCTTATCAGAAAAGTTCGGTCTACAAGGTCGACTAGATATGCTCGATTGGCGAAAAGGAAGCGAGGTATCCAAGATAATCGAGTTGAAATCTGGTAGTACACCTTGGCCTGATGACGGCGCTAGTATTAAAGGCAATCATCTTGCTCAATTGTTTATGTATTACCTTCTTTATTCTCAGGTAGGTAAGTTAAATGTTAGTCAGGTGAATAATAGGTTGCAAGGTTTTATCTTGTACTCCAAGCCTAGTCAAAATAATTTAAGGAATACGGGGGCATATTTAAAAGGTTTTCAGGAAGTTATTAATCTAAGGAATAAAATAGTCTCTACCGAGCATCTTCTAATAGCAGATAGTAAGGAGAACACCGAAGGTATTCTAACTAAAATAAATCCACAAAACTTAATCAATAAAGATATTCATCCTAATTTCCGAGTTCGAATAGAACCTCAAATAGTTGATTTTCTTACTCCAATTACATCGGCCTCAGATCTTGAGAAAAATTATTTTATTTCGTTTGCAAATTATGTTTCATACGAACATTTTTTGAGCAAGGTTGGTGGATCAGATAGAGATAAAGAAGGAGGATCGAATGGTTTAGCAAGACTTTGGTTGGATAGCTTTGAGGAAAAGAAAAGTAGGTTTGAGATACTTTACGATCTTGAAATTGTTGATAATAAAATTGACAGCGTAGAGCAGGAAATAGTTTTCAGAAGGAGAAGTTTGGATAATAAACATGTTAATTTTAGAAAGGGAGATATCTGTGTGCTTTACCCTCGAAATAACATGTCAGAAATCGTTTCACATAGTCAAATTTTTAAATGTACTATAAAGGAAATTGTTGGAGAATATGTGACTGTTTATTTTCGATATAAACAGCGCAATAAGGCGTTCTTTGAGTCTTTTGGAAAGAAGGGTAAGTGGGCATTAGAGAGCGACTTTATGGAGACCTCTTTCAATTCTATGTATAGGAATCTTTATGGGTTTTTAAAAGCAGGCCAGTCATATAAGGATTTAATATTGACACAAAAATTTCCTGAGAAAGCTGGAGATTATGGTTATAAAAATCCAGCTGTTTCTTTGGAACAAAGGACTGTAATAAATAAAGCGTTATCTGCCAATGATTACTTTTTATTGAATGGTCCTCCTGGCACAGGAAAGACATCAATTATTATTAAAAATTTAATTAAGGAATTAATTGATACTAATAAAAGCATTTTAGTTCTTGCATATACAAATCGAGCAGTTGATGAACTTTGCGAGGCAATTGATAATGCTTGTGGTGGTAGAAAAAAACTTAATTTCATTCGGTTTGGTTCAAAGCTATCTACCAGTTCTGAGTATCATGACAACCTTATAGATGTTGTGATCGAAGCTAAAGAAAAGGAGTTATCAGCATTCGATAAAAAATTTGGACGTGCCGAAGTAACAAATGTTATAGTTCAAAACAATGTCTATGTCTCTACAGTAGCTTCTGTCGGAAGCAAACTGAGTATTTTTCAAGTAAAGAGTTTTGATTATATAATAGTTGACGAAGCCTCTCAGATTTTGGAACCGCAATTGGTGGGTGTCTTGGCAAAAGCATCAAAATTTATTCTTATAGGAGATCACAAGCAACTACCTGCCATTTCTATACAATCAATAGATAGATCAAAAACGAATAATAAGCTTCTCGAATCAATTGGGTTATTTAATAGAAAGAACTCGCTATTCGAGCGTCTTTACAAATTCTGTGAAGATAATCTTTTGTCTCATGCATACGATACATTAACTTATCAAGGCCGCATGCATAAGGAAATTTCCTTATTTCCCAATTTTGCATTCTATAACGGTAGATTGCGAGAAGCTTATGATACCCCTGATATCGATGCTGAGACTAAATCGTCTCTAAATAGACAAGTCGTAGATTTAGATTTTCACGAGTCTAGTGCAAACACAGTGCGGAAACTATTAAGTCAAAAAAGATTAGTATTTTTTAATAACAACAAGGTTGACGATCACTATGCTAAGTCTAATACGTTCGAAGCTGATTTTGTTGTAAAAATAGTTAAAGACATTATCTCTTTATATGAAACAAACAATAAGGAATTTGATCCTAGTAAGACTATTGGTATTATAGCTCCTTTTAGAAATCAAATAGCTCTTATCAAACACAAGTTAGAGGAGACCGGAATCCCAAACTACGAGGCTATAACGGTGGACTCTGTAGAACGTTTCCAAGGAAGTCAACGAGATATTATAATTTATTCCTTTTCAATTAATAATCCGTTCCAGCTTAGAGGGATGATTAATTTGAATGATGAAGGTGATGTTGATAGAAAACTAAATGTTGCTCTTACTAGGGCTAGAGAGCAAATGATATTAATTGGTAATGACTATATTTTATCAAGTAACCTGATATATTTAAGATTGATAGAATACTGCAAGTCAAAAGGAGGTTATATCAATAATTCGCTGTCAGGAATAATAAATAATGAACCTATTTTTTTTCCTAATGACAGGTCTTCTATTAAGGATAGAAAGCCTATGTCAATCAATGAACCGTTCAAAGCTGCATTCGAGAATAAAGTTGAGAGTCTCGTAAGAAAGGATCGACGTACCAAATGGCCAAATGAAATATTGGGATTGAATACGGATTTCGCCCGTAATAACCTTATACGTTATGGTTTGGCTGACTTTGATCAGCAGGTCGACTTGAACTATGAGCAGAATGTAGGAGATTTAATTGGTAATCAGGAACTACTTACTTATTATACAGCACGCGAGAATGTTTTGCTCTATTGTTATTGGAGTATGAGGAAGCATTTTATTTCAACGGAAAGTATTTTCTTAAACCACAAAGAATTCTTTCAATCAAAGTTTAAAAACACAGAAGAAAGAGTAATGTTTATAGATTTCGGATGCGGTCCTATGACAGCTTCTTTGGCATTTAATAATGTTTTTAAATCTGATAGTAGAAGAAAGGTACACTATCTAGGAATTGATGTTTCTAAAACTATGCTTGCCAAGGCACAAGAGTTCATTGACTCAGGAATCTTTAAGTCTAATGATACTTTCGAACTGTGTTGTGAGTTAAGAGAAAGTGACCCCGGCTATTATAAAGATGAATTTGTATTGCCTCATACAGTTATTATAACCTGCGCTAATTCACTTTCTAACATTGATCTCGATGCAATAGGGGATCTAGCTCGCTCCTTGAATGATTTCATTAATGAGTATCCTTTGAATAACTATCTATTAGTTTATCAAAATCCAGTTAATCGAGACCAAAATCTTAGAAAATTGTTGGAGAAAGTACCTAAGTTGAATAAGGCTTTAATCTCAAGGGAGAGTGCTGTTTCATATGATAATCCACATCAAGATTGGTATGCAACAAATGAACATTTTAACTATGAGGTGATTACGAATTAATTATTCATTTTATGTAATTAAGTATTAAAAGCAAACGTTCTTGACCAATGGTTTTTAGGGCTTGATAAGCTTTTCGATGGCAATAGCGGTATTTTTTACCGCTATTGCAAAAGCACATTGAGGTGCGTGAAGGTGTGTTATTATTGTAAATGAATTTTAGTAGTTTGTATGCTTCGTTTGCATTATTAGTATTTAACAGGTCGTAAATAGATTCTAAAATACCTTCTGAACCATGCGACCTTTCATTGAGAAAATATCCTTCTTTTTCACGGAAACTTTGATTGTGTAAGTAGGGTGTTACATGCTCTTTAATAAAACCTTTAAGTGTAATTCGTTTAGAGCAATGAATGAATTCCTCTACAGGCGTGCAAATGCAAAAATGTCCGTCCCCATATACGTGCCAGTCAATATTATGTGGAAGACGCTGAGCGGTTTCAAAAACATAAGGAAAGCTGGCGGGATATTCTGTGGTGCACTCTATCCTGATTGAGTATTTGTCGTATACGACGTTGTTTTCGTCGTATAGTGAAATATCTCCAACCAAATAGGGATGTGAATCTTCCCGAACACATAATTGTAGTTCGGGAAATTCACCTATTGCTTCATTAGCTTCAGCAGTAAAACTTATATATGCATTATTCATGAGCAAATGGATATGAAGTTATTGCTCCTGCAGCAGCTGCAGCAGCCCCATATGTTCTTTTTTCGTCTTTATTATCGCCAAGAGGAAATCTATCACCTAAATGTTTGCGCCATAATTTGCTGGCTTCTTTTTGATTACTTTCATGAATAGCTGCATCTGCGTCCGTGATAAACTTATCTAAGGCTTCAAGAAACTTGTCTTTATTTGCATAGTTTTCCAGAAGGTCATCTGTAAGTAGCAACTTTGTATCAACAGATTTTAGCAAAAGTAATTCGCCATTACATTAGCTAAAATTAAAAAAAGGCCGCATCTTTTGGTGTGAAACAAAATCAATGTCGGCCTCTTAATAAA
>Ga0160467_101012_pt1 | contig 15252 bp, 13 predicted proteins | sample HID1972I_E11MG_FD_108221 | JGI IMG/M metagenome (GOLD analysis project Ga0160467, IMG submission 108221) | Enriched pill bug-associated microbial communities from UW Madison campus, WI, USA - HID1972I_E11 MG | ecosystem: Host-associated > Arthropoda: Insects > Digestive system > Unclassified ...
TCACGTACTTCATGCGCAGCAGCTCGTCGGCCTTCTGCACAAGGGTGCTGAACTTGGTGCCGATCTCGCACTGGCCAGCGGTGGCCACTTCGTGGTGCTGGACTTCCACTTCAATGCCGACCTGTTCCAGGGTCTTGCACATTTCCGCACGCAGGTCGTGCAGCGAATCGGTCGGCGGCACCGGGAAGTAGCCACCCTTCACGCCCGGACGGTAGCCGCTGTTGGTGCCATCCAGCTTGGCGCCACTGTTCCAGGCCGCCTCTTCGGAATCGACCTTGAAGAAGGTGTTGCCCATTTCATTGGCGAAGCGGACCGAATCGAAGATGAAGAATTCCGGTTCCGGACCGAAGAAGGCCTGCTCGGCGATGCCGGAAGACTTCAGGTAGGCCTCGGCGCGCTTGGCGATGCCGCGCGGGCAACGGCCATAGGCCTGCATGGTGGCCGGGTCCAGGATGTCGCAGCTGATCACCAGGGTCGGATCGGCGTAGAAGGGATCCACGTAGGCGCTGGACGGATCCGGCAGCAGCACCATGTCTGATTCGTTGATGCCCTTCCAGCCGGCGATGGAGCTGCCGTCGAACATCTTGCCTTCTTCGAACAGCGCCGGTTCGACGATGCTGGCCGGGAAGGTGACGTGCTGTTCCACGCCACGCATGTCGACGAAACGCAGGTCGACGAATTCGATCTGGTTGTCCTTGATCAGCTTCTCAACGTTTTCCACGGACATCGGGTGAAACCTCGGATGGGATGAATGCCTGCAGATGACAGAGCAATCTGCGTGCCAATTGTGCGTGCCTCACAAGTCGTTGATTTACATGAGCACGTTTGGAAAAGGTACAGACGGGAGCGCACCGGAATGGTGCACAACACAGGCAGCGCACTGCTTTGGTGCGCCTGCGGATGGTCTATGCTCTCCCGCTACTTCCGCTGTCCATTGCCTGCCCCCACCATGTCCGACCTGCTCTCCGCCCTGCTGCTGGGCATCCTTGAAGGCCTCACCGAATTCCTGCCGATCTCCAGCACCGGGCATCTGCTCATCGCCCAGCACTGGCTGGGCGCACGCTCGGACTTCTTCAACATCACCATCCAGGCCGGCGCGATCCTGGCCATTACCCTGGTGTTCCGCCAGCGCCTGTGGACGCTGGCCACCGGCCTGCACCAGCGCGAGCATCGCGATTACGTGCTGAAGCTCGGTACCGCCTTCCTGGTCACTGCGGTGGTCGGCCTGCCGGTGCGGCTGGCGGGCTGGGAGCTGCCTGAAACGGTCAGCCCGGTCGCCTGGGCGCTGATCATCGGCGGCATCTGGATGCTGCTGGTGGAGGCCTATACCGCGCGCCTGCCGGACCGCGACCAGGTGACCTGGACGGTGGCCATCGGCGTGGGCATCGCCCAGGTGGTGGCCGGCGTGTTCCCCGGCACCTCGCGCTCGGCCTCGGCGATCTTCCTGGCGATGCTGCTCGGCCTGAGCCGCCGGGCCGCCGCCACCGAGTTCGTGTTCCTGGTCGGTATTCCCACCATGTTCGCCGCCAGTGCCTACGCATTCCTGGAACTGGCAAAGGACGGCAGGCTGGCCAGCGAGAACTGGACCGACGTCAGCGTGGCCTTCGTTGCCGCGGTCATCACCGGTTTCGTCGTAGTGAAGTGGCTGCTGGGTTACATCAAGTCCCACAGGTTCACCGCGTTCGCCATCTACCGGATCGTGCTGGGCGCGGCACTGCTGTTGTGGTTGCCGGCCGGCAACTGAACGAAGAGAAGCGCATTCGACCCCGATGCGTGGGCACATCCGTTCCTGCTCCCTGCCACCCAAGGAGATTTCCATGAAACGTGCGTTGATACTCTGCCTTCCGCTGGCGCTGCTGGCGGCCTGCGGCCAGAACCCGGCACCGGCCGGCAGCAGCGACGACCTGGCGCCTGCGCCGACCGCCGCCGCTGCGTTGAAGACCCAGGCGCACCTGCAGGCGCAGCGGCTGCAGGGTCAGCACTGGAGGCTGCGCGAGGCCACCGATGCAGCTGGCAAGCGCATCGACGCGCTGTTCGTGCGCGACGACAAGCCGATCACCCTGGACTTCACCGATGGCCGCGTATCGGTATCCAACGCCTGCAACCGGATGAGCGGAGGTTACCGGCTGGAAGACGGCACGCTCACGCTCACGCCGATGGCCTCCACCGAAATGGCATGCGGCGACGCAGCCGTGATGGCGCTGGACACTGCGGTGGGCAGCCGGCTGCAGGGCGCGCTGCGGGCCGAGGTGGCCGACAACGGCGAACTGACCCTGCGCACCGGCAAGGACGACGTGCTGGTGTTCGTTCCCGAAGCAACGGCGGAAACCCGCTATGGTGAGCCGGGCGAGACGGTGTTCCTGGAAGTGGCGGCGCGGACCCGGCCCTGCCCGCATCCGTTGATCAAGGACAAGCAGTGCCTGCAGGTGCGCGAGGTCCGCTTCGACGAGAACGGTGTAAGACAGGGCGAACCGGGCGCCTTCGAGAACTTCCATGACGCCATCGAGGGCTACACGCACGAAGATGGCGTGCGCAACGTGGTGCGCTTGAAGCGTTTCACCGTGAAGGATCCGCCGGCCGACGCGTCCTCGCGCGCGTATGTGCTGGACATGGTGGTCGAGTCGGCGACCGAGAAATAGCCGGGCAGAGCCCGGCTCTACCCGCGCATCACGTACAGCGGGGCTCTGCCCCGCTACGCGGCAACGTCCAGCCGGGCAGAGCCCGGCTCTACAGATCCGGATTCAGGGTGTAGGTGCCGTGCAGCGCCGCTTCGGCCAGTACATGGCCGTGCATGGCCCGGTGCAGGTCGGCGGCGGTGAACGGCGCCGGCAGCTCCAGTGTCTCGACGTCCAGCGCGAAGACGCGGAAGAAATAGCGATGCACGCGTTCGTCGTTGAACGGCGGGTAGGGGCCGTCGTAGCCCAGGTAATCGCCGGCCATGCCCGGAGTGCCGGCGAACCAGCCGGTGAAATCGTTGAGGCCCTGGCGGCTGCCCGCCGGGCCTGCCGGCGCGGGCTTGCCCCCGGCTACGAAACCGTCGCTGCAGCTGCCTGCCGCCAGCTCGCGCACGTCGGCGGGAATGTCGGCCATGACCCAGTGCACGAAATCGCAGCGCGGCTGGTCGACCGGCACCGTGACATCGGTGCGCCCGACGGTTTCCGGCACGGTCGGCACATCGGGATCCACGCACAGCACGGCGAAGGAACGGGTGCCTTCGGGCACTCCGCTCCAGGCCAGGTGCGGGTTACGGTCCGGGGCAAAACCGCTGGCATCACCCGCAGCGAATTCGCGGTCGATCGGCGCGCCATTGCGCAGGCTGTCACTGTGCAGATGCATCCGCTTCTCCTTCACTCTTCGGGATAACCGAGACGTACCGCGACCGGCGCCAGCAGCTCGAACGCGCTGGACATCAGGTCACGATAGGCGCGCCAGTGGCCGGCCGGGAAGCGCGGCGTACCGATCGCCTGGGCCGGCGGGATGCGGGCACCAAAGACGTCCTGCAACAGCGCAGCCATTGCGCGTGGATCGTTGCCCACATCGTCGATGCGCAGTACGACCAGCGGATAGAGGTCCTGTTCCTGCAGCGTCGCCAGCTGCGCCATCGCACGCGCCAGCCATTCGGCCGCTTCGGCCAGCGAGGTGACGGCCAGCGGCACCGCCGCGCCATAGGCGATCCAGTCCAGCAGCATGTCGCGCGGATCGCGCACCACGGCCAGCAGGCGACCATGCGGCAGCTGCGGGCGCAGCGCCCACAACAGCGCGTTGTCCCACCACAGCAGCCAGTCGATCACGGTGTCGTTGGCCAGCCCACGCTGCGCCAGCTGGGCACGCCAGCCGGCGACCAGCGCTTCGGCGCTCAGTGCGCCCGACGCGAGATCCTGCAGCGTGTGGTAATTCTGGAATGCATCGTCCGGCGCATTCGACGTGAAGCGGTCGGTACGCATCACCGGCGAAACGCCCACCAGCGTCGTGGCCACCCGTTCCACCCCGGATCCCGGAGCGCCCCACAGGAACATCGGCACCGATGGCGCCTCGCCTTCCTTCGTCTCCGGAACACTGCCCAATGCGGGCCAGCTCGGCGGTGCCTTGGCCTGCGGCGGCAGCGGCAGGCGCTGCGGCGCCAGTTCGGCCTGCAGGTCCAGCCAGGTGCGCAGAGCCTCGCCCGGATTGCCGGCACGGTCATGGATTTCGCCCAGCCAGATGCGCAGCTGCGGACGGGCCGCTTCCGGCGCGTCATCAATGACGCCCTGTACGTGGGCGACCGCAGCGGCCGGGTCACGGGCCAGCAGTGCATCCACCAGCCGCACCTGGCCGCTCAGCCGGTTCGGCTCCAGCGCCACGATGCGTGCGGCGACCGCTTCGGCGGCGTCCTGCTCGCCGGCCATGTCGTGCAGGCTCATGCGGCTTTCCAGTGCGGGAATGTGTTCCGGCATGGCCGCCAGCCAACGCTCCACCACGGCCGTGGCGCCGGGACCGCCGACCGGTTCCACCGCCAGCCGCGCCAGCCACAGGTCGTGCAGCTGTGTATGGGCTTCCAGCGCCGCATCCAGCTCGGCGCGGGCTTCTTCCTCGCGTCCCAGCCGTTGCCAGGCCACCAGCAGCATCTGCAGCAGCCGGCGGTCGTCGGCGTGCCCGGCCAGCAACGGGCGCAGGTGCTCCAGCGCCTGCAGCGGCTGGCCGGACTGCAGCGCCAGCTGCGCGGCCAGGCGGCGCATCGGCAACGCGTCCTGGCCGGGCTGGGCCAGTGATTGTTCGATGATCTCCGAGGCGGCGGACGGATTGTCCTGGCGCAGCGCCAGCTGCACCAGCAGCCCATGCAGGCTGGTCATCTCCGGGTTCAGCGCCAGCACACGGCGGAACGCCTGTTCGGCGAAGGCCAGCATGTCCTTGCGCAGGTAGGCGAAGCCCAGTGCATACAGGATGCGCGGATCGTCAGGCAGAGCCCGGGTGGCAGTGGTCAGCTGTGCCAGCGCTTCGTCCAGCGCACCACGGCGCAGCGCGATCATGCCGGCCAGCGCGGAAACTTCCGGGTGCCCGGCATCCAGGCGCGAGGCCAGGCGCGCCTGCCGGTCGGCTTCGTCGACATCGTTGCGCGACAGCGCCAGGTGCGCCTGCATCAGGTAGGCGGACAGTTCATTCGGGTTGAGGCCGGTGGTGCGTTCCAGCGCCGCGCCGGCATCGTCGAACTGGCGCAGAGCGAGCAGCAGGCCGGCGTTCTGCAGGTGCAGGTCGGCATCGTCCGGAGCCAGTGCCAGCGCGCGCTGCAGGCTTTCCACGGCCGGCTGCAACTGGCCCTGCTGCTGCAGCGCCAGCGCATGCCAGCGATGGGCCTGGGCCAGCTGCGGTTCGGCGGCAGTCCAGGCAACAGCCAGCTGTATGGCCTGGTCGGCGTCACGGCGACGCAGGGCTTGAAGGATCTGGTCTTGCATGGCGGTCCAGCGTGAGGGCAAACCCGCATTGTAGCGGCCCTCGCCGATCGCGGCCCGTCGTGGCCGATCAGTCCGGCAGGGCGGCCTGGGCCAGGTGGCGGGCGACCCAGCGCTCGGAAAAACCGTCCCCCCGCCAGTTTTCCAGGAACCCGCAATGGCCTCCCCACTGTGCCGTCTGCAGGCAGGCAGACAGTGGCAGGCGCCAGTCGTTGAAGGACACGAAGGGAATGACCGGATCGTCCCTGGCCATCAGGATGTCGGCCGGCACCTGCAGGTCCAGCAGCCGCTCGCCGGCGATCGAATAACCATCGAAATACGCCTGCAGGGAACCATAGTCGGTGTGGTGTTCCACCAGCCAGGCGGTCAACGCGCGGATATCCAGGCGCAACACGCGTTCATCCCAGTCGCTCAGGTCCGGATAGAGCGCCTGCTTGCGGCGCAGCGAGCCGGCCCACTTGCGGCGGAAGTACCAGTCGTACATCGCCGGGCCGTTCTCGATGCTGTCCATGGTCAGCGCCGGATCGAGCACCGGGCAGACCGATGCCACCCGCTTCAACGGTACCCCGGCCGCAGGCGCATGCAACGCCAGGCGCAGCACGAAGTTGCCGCCCAGCGAATAGCCGGCGGCGACCAGCGGCAGCTGCGGCCAGCGACGCGCGATGTCACCTGCCGCGTGCACGACCTCCTCGATGCGGTTGGAATGGAAGATTCCGGGATTGAGGTGATGGGTGTTGCCATGGTCGCGGAAATTCAGCCGCACCACATCGAAGCCCTGTTCCAGCATGCGCGCGGCGGTCATGCGCATGTAGCTGGATTCGGCGCTGCCTTCCCAGCCGTGCAGCAACAACGCCATGCCGCGTGCCGGGCGGCCTTCGCGCGTGCTGTACCAGGCCTGCAGGCGCACGCCCTTGCCGCCATCCACGATCAGTTCCCGCGTGGTGGCACCGGTGGCCGCGAGCAGTTCCTGGCCCCGCCGCAGGCGCAGCCGGCTGGAGCTGAGCATGGATTGCAGGTGCGCGTTGCGCAGCCAGCGCGGGGGCTGGTAATCGGCAGCGGTCGGCAGCGCCGGCGGTCCGGGATCGAAGGCGAGCACGGGCGCGGAGGCGGACACCGGTCGCTCAGGCTCCCGCCATCGCGGCCAGGATGCGCGAGCGCGATGTTTCAGCGATGCGCCGGCGACCTTCCAGGTCGCTGCTGCCGATCGGTTCCAGGAAGTGCACTTCGGCGCGGCGCGGCGGTTCGCCCAGCAGGCGAAGGAAATTGTCGAAGAAACTTTCGCGCGGGCCGAATGCGACAACGGTCTGGGCATCACCACGGATGCCGTAGCGCAGCGCGACCGGCTGCACCGGCACGCCGGTTTCCACCGCCGCCTGGAAGATGCGCGCGTGGAACGGGCCGACCTCGTAGCCGCCGCGGGTGCGCCCTTCGGGAAACACGCCTACGCCCTTGCCTTCACGCAGCCGGTCGACCATCACCTGCATCACCCCGCCCAGCGATTCGGTGCTGCCGCGTTCGTGGAAGATGGTCTGCCCGCGCGCCGCCAGCCAGCCGACCACGGGCCAGCCGGCGATCTCACGCTTGGCCACGAAGCCCATCATCCGCTGGCTGTGCAGCACGCAGATATCCACCCAGCTGACGTGGTTGGCCACGAACAGCACCGCGCCGGGCAGGGGCTGTCCGATGCGCACCAGGCGGAAACCGAAGATCCACATCAACCCCGCCGACCACCAGTTGACCACCTTGCAGGCCAGCGGCTGGCCTCCCACGCGCAGCCTGTCCGCCGGCACCAGCATGCCGAGCAGGGTGAGCGGCAGGAACACGAACACATGGACCAGCAGCAGCGGTACGCGGTACAGGTAACGGCACACACGCGCCACGCCGCCGCGCGAAGCCGGGGCGGGGGAATTCATGCGCGAACGATACTAGAGCGCCGCAGCCGCTGCCAGCATGGCGTGACCGGTGCGCGGCAGCTGCTGCGCGGCCAGGCCTCGCACGGCCCTGGCATTACCCGCCGTGACCGGCGGGCACCACGGCCAGGGTCAGCCGGGAGGTACAGACCAGCCGGCCCTGTTCGTCCTCGATGCGGATATCCCACAGCTGGGTGCTGCGGCCGACATGCAGCGCCCGCGCGGTACCGGTCACCTGTCCTTCGCGCTTGGCGCGCACGTGGTTGGCGTTGATCTCCAGCCCCACGCAGATCTTTTCGCTGTTGTCCACGCACAGGTTGCCGGCGCTGCTGCCCAGCGTTTCGGCCAGCACCACCGAGGCGCCGCCATGCAGGATCCCGTAAGGCTGGTGGGTGCGCGCGTCGACCGGCATGGTCGCCTGCAGCCAGTCCTCGCCGACGGCGGTGAACACGATGCCCAGCCGCGCGATCACGGTATCGGCACTGAGTGCATTCAGGGCCTGCAGGGAAACCGGTTCGCGGAAAACGCTCGGCATGCGGGAAACTCCGTTCAGAGGATGGGCACCAGGCCGGCGCCGAAGGCGGTGAGCATGCGCACCAGAAGCCACTTCGGCCCGACATTGACCTCGGGGAAGTCGCCCACCGCCGTATAGCAGGACAGGAAGTCCGGATGCTGCCGCGGCAGCGGCTCCGGGCAGCCCGGGCCCGGCTTGAATTCGTAGTCGGTGGCATAGCGCCATGGCCAGAAATCCAGGATCGGCAGGGCTTCGGACGCCTTGCCCATGCTGTAGTTCAGGCCGGACAGCACCGGCGGCTTGCTGCGCGGGGCTACGGTCCAGGAATTCTGCGGATGGATGTCGCGCAGGATGCTGTCGGCCAGCCGCTGCGCGAACACCGGGTCGTCGATGATCACCGCGCCTTCGGTGTTGTAGGTCTCGCTGCGCGGATCGAAGTTGTGCGTGCCGATCACGCCGATGCGCCGGTCCACCACCAGCGACTTGGCATGCAGGCCCATGCGTGCCCCCGAACGGGTGACCGGCAACGGCCGGTTCACCGCCTTGCTGCCCAGGAACGAAGGACGGGTCTCGGTGCGCAGCAGGTCGCGCTCGACCGCACTGCCGGACGCCCGGCGACGCTCGCGCGCGTTCTGGTAGGCGCTGCCGGTACGCGGCGTGTTCCGGCGCGAATCCCGTGCGTCATCGCCGCTGCTGCCCGGCGGGCGCGCATTGCTGCCCGCCGCGCTGCCACCGAGCAGGCCGCCGCTGCGGCCTTCCGGCTGATCGCCGGTGATCGGATCGGGCAGCAGGTTGCGGTAGTCCACCGGCGCATCCAGCGGGAAAGGCTTGTATTCGAAGATGTTGAAGCCCAGCTCGCGCATGTTGCGACGCTTGTACTTGTACGAAAGCGCGTAGACGATCGGGTTGTCGGTTGCCGCCAGGCTGTTGGTGGACACCAGTACGCGGGGCGGCTCGTCACGCTTGCGCAGGTCGGCGAACAGTTGGCGTGCCGGCCTGGACAGCACCAGGTAGGGCGTCTGCAGCAGCACTTCGAACTGCGAACCGGCGATCAGGCTGTCCAGCTGCGGCTCGGTGACGTGCTGGCCGAAATCCGGGTGCCCGGCACGTTCGCGACGATGCTTGCGCGGCAGGTCGGCGACATAACGGACCGAAGCGACCGGCAGTGCGGTGTCCACGAAGCTGCGGGTAATGAAGGCGTCGTCGCTGGCTTCGCGGCTCACCCGCTCCACGCGTTCCGGGCGGCGGAATTCAGCCACCGGCATCCCCGGTGCGCCGCCCTCGATCAGGGTGCGGCCGACATCGTTGAGGCGTTCGGCGGGTACACTGCGCGGCGCGTTCCAGAACGCTTCGAAGTTCGACGCCATGATGCGGGCCTCCGGGCCGGCCACCAGCACGTCGCGGTCGCGGAAGTTGTATTCGCTGTCCCAGTCGTAATAGTCGTCCTGGTAATTGCGCCCGCCCACCACGCCGATCGCATCATCGATGATCAGCAGCTTGTTGTGCATGCGCTGGTTGAAGCGGCGGAAGCAGCACAGCACGCTGCCGGCGTAATCGAAATAGTTCAGCCGCGCCTTGCCGAAGGTGGGGTTGTATACGCGCAGCTGCAGGTTCTGGTGGGCCGAGGACAGGGCGCCGAGAATCTGCAGGTCGGAGATGGCCGAAAGCTGGTCGATCAGCACCCGCACCTTCACGCCGCGCCGGCTGGCGGCGAGCAGCTCGTCGATCACCAGCCGCGCGCTGTCATCCTTGTCGAAGATGTAGGTCTGCAGGTCGATGCTGCGGGTGGCGCTGCGCAGCAGGTTCAGCCGGGCCACCAGGGATTCTTCGCCCTCATCGAGGATGACGGCATAGTGGCGCGGACGATCGGGCGCGGACTCGCTGAAGGCTCGGCCGGCCAGTGCCCGCAGCGGCGAATCCTGCGCACAGCGGTCTGCCCGGGTGCATTCGACGACGCTGGAACGGGCCTGCGCGGCGATGCTGGCCGCGCGCGCGCGCTCGCCGCTGGACAGCGACGCGCAGCCGCCGACCAGCAACAGGATTGCCAGCGCCATCAGGCGGATCAGCGGATTCACGGTTCCGGCGCCTCGCTCAGGCGCGCTCGCAGTACAAAAGTCACTCGATCACTCAGGGCAAGCTGCCAGCTGTCCATGCCATAGCGTCCCCGCAGGACGGTACCGCGGCTGACGACGTCGCAATCATAGCCCGGTCTGGCGCAATCTGCCTTCTCCACTCGTAGCGTTTCGGGGTGGCTGATCCCGCGCAGCATCAACCGCCCCTGGATATCGCCGCCCTGCTCCACCTGCTCCGGCGGATACGGAAGCGAATCGAATTCGACCACCGGATGCCGGCCAGCGTCGAAGAAGTCCTCGCTGCGCATCCAGCCGGTGTACCGCGGCTTGCCCGGTATCTCCACCGAACGCGTGTACATCTTCAGGTGGACCTGGTGGCGGCCATCGGACAGCACCTCAATGCGCCCTTCGAAGTGCGGGAACCGGCCTTCGATGCGCTGCCCCAGCCGCGTACGCACCTCGAAACCCAGCTGCGAATGGCGGGTGTCCAGCATCAACGGCGCCTGCCGGGACACCTGCAGGGCAGGCAGCGCCACCGGCGGGCGCTCGGGCACGGCCACCGCCTGTGCCGCCGGGCTGCCGGTGGAAAGTCCGGCCAACGCGAGCAGCAGCCCCCCCTGCCACGCCTGCCTCATGGGATCACGGCCACCAGAATGCGTTGAGGGTAGCTACGCCCGGCTCGATGGGACCATCCTTGGGGAACTGCAGCACGGCGATACCGGCCGGCGGCATGCCGCGGTAATCACTGCTTTCACCGGTGTTCAACAGGGCCACCAGCCGTTCCAGGCCGGGATTGTGGCCGACGATCATCAACCGTTCGATGTCGCTGCGGTCGGCCACCAGGCCGATCAGGGTACCGGGCGTGGCGTCGTACACGGCGTCCTCCAGCCGATGCTCGAAGAAGCCGGTGATGCCGACCACCGCCTCCAGCGTTTCGCGGGTGCGTCGTGCCGGAGAACACAGCACGCAGTCCGGCAGGAGGTTGTGCTCCTTGAGCCACTTGCCCGCCGCTTCGGCTTCGGCAAGGCCAACCGGCGACAGCGGCCGGTCGAGATCGGCCTGGCCGGTTCCGGCAGGTTCGGCGTGGGCATGGCGCAGCAGGATCAGTTCACGCATCGGGCGTTTTCCATGAAAGAGTTGAGGGGAGCGGGCTCAGGCCTTGTCCAGCCACCTGAGCAGCGGCTCCCAGTCGGCCTGGTGCTCACGCACCTGTGCCGAGCGGTAGTCGAACAGGCTGCGGCCCAGGCCGGTCATCACCACGTAGCTCTGGCTGTCGCGCAGCTGAGCCACCACGGGATAGGGCCAATCGGCCAGCATCTGCATGGCCTGCTGGGATGTCTGCGTCCAGGGCTTGGTGCGGTTGAGCACCAGCCCCACCGGCAGCTTGCGACTGTGCACGCGCGGCACCTGGGCCAGGCTGTTGAGGAAGCCGACGATGGCTTCGATGTCCAGCGCCGAAGGCAGCACCGGCACCACCACCGCATCGGCGGCATCGAGGAAATGCGGGATATCGTCGGCCAGCGCGCCGGCGGGGGCGTCGATCACCACCGTGTCGGTACCATCGGGCAGCTTCTGTGCCCACTGCTTCTTCCGATACACATCGATCGGCAGTACCGCGCTTTCCAGCTCGGATCGACGCTGGGCCCAGCGCGTGCTGGAGCCCTGCGGGTCGGCGTCGGCAATCACCGTGCGCTTTCCCTGCAGCGCCGCATGCGCGGCCAGGTGGGTGGCGATGGTGGTCTTGCCCACCCCACCCTTGGAACCGGCCACCAGGATGGTCTTCATGCAGGCCTCGCTTCCGGGGGAACGTTGCCCGAGCGTACACCGGCGCAGGTGACGGAGATAGTCGCAGTGCTGAACCGTTGACGTTCCGCTTTGCTATCGTGGCCATCCCGAAGGATCGAAACCGGCATGAGCGAACTGCAGGACCTGAGCGCACTGATCCGCGCCAATACCCCCCTGATCGTGATCGAGACCCAGGATGAGGGCCGCGTCATCGAGCTGTTCCGGCAGACGCTGCTGAATGTATGGCGGGCGTTGTACCGCTGGTCGATCACCGAAGGCCTGCGCCGCATCGACCTTGAACGCGAGGACGAGCCGTTCGGCCCGCCTGATGCCAGCGCGGCGCTGCAGATGATCCAGCAGGCTGATCAGCGTGGCATCTACCTGCTGCTCGATTTCCATCCCTACCTGGGTTATGCCAGCCACCAGCGGGCCCTGCGCGACCTGATCCAGCGACGCCACAGCCAGCCGCATGTGATCGTGCTGGTCGGCGCCAGGGTCACCCTGCCCGACGAGCTGGAAGCGCTGGCCACCCGCTTCAACCCACGCCTGCCCGATGCCAATGCACTGCTGAAGATGCTGCGCGAGGAAGCGGCCGGCTACGCACGCGAGCATGGAGGCCGCCGGGTCGAAGTGGACAACGAGGCGGTGAAGAAGATCCTGCGCAACCTGCAGGGCCTGAGCCTGGTCGATGCGCGCCGCATCGCCCGCCAGCTGATCTATGCCGACGGCGTGCTGGACGATGACGATCTGCCGCAGCTGGCGCGGCTGAAATTCGAGCTGCTCAACCGCAGCGGCCACCTCACCTACGACTACGACACCGCCCGCTTCGGCGATGTGGCCGGCGCCAACCGGCTCAAGCGGTGGGTCAACCAGCGGCGCATGGCCTTCCTCGCCGGCTCGGCCCCGGCCGGACTCGACCCGCCACGCGGCATGCTGCTGCTGGGCGTGCAGGGCTGCGGCAAATCGATGCTGGCCAAGGCCACCGCAGCCGGCTTCGGGGTACCGCTGCTGCGCATGGATGTCGGCGCCTTGTACAACAAATACCATGGCGAAACCGAAGCGAACCTGCGACAGGCGCTGGCGTCGGCCGAACAGCTGGCACCCTGCGTGCTGTGGATCGACGAGATAGAAAAAGGCCTGGCCACCGGGGGTGAGGACGGCGGCGTATCGCGTCGGGTGCTGGGAACCCTGCTGACCTGGATGGCCGAGCGCAGGTCGGCGGTCTTCATCGTCGCCACCGCCAACCAGGTGCAGGAGCTGCCTGCGGAACTGCTGCGCAAGGGTCGCTTCGATGAGATCTTCTTCGTCGACCTGCCCACTCCGGACGTGCGCGTGGAACTGCTGCGGCTGCACCTGGCGCGTCGCCAGCTCAATGCCGACGACTTCGCGCTGCCGGCACTGGCCGCCGCATCGGCAGGATTTTCCGGCGCGGAGATCGAACAGGCCATCGTGGCCGGACTGTACGCAGCGCACGCCGAACAGCGACCGCTGGATACGGCGTTGCTTATGACCGAGATCCGCACCAGCCGTCCGCTGTCGGTACTGATGGCCGAACAGGTGCAGGCGCTGCGGGAGTGGGCGTCGGCGCGCACGGTCAACGCCGACGACTGAAGCACCGCGTGTGCTCCGATGGAACCGGCCCATGGCCGGCTCCGTCGGCGCGTCAACCGGTCAGGGCCACGCGGGCGGATTGGCCGCCCATGCCTGCTGGACTTCGGCCAGGGTGGCGCGTTCGCTGTCGCGCCAGTCCGGAAGCAGCGCCGCGTGGTTGGCCACGGTATTCCACTTGCCAGGCTCGGTGCGTACGGCGGCGGCATACCATTTGACGGCCTGCTCCTTGTCCCCCAGCCGCCACAGCGCCAGCGCATAGGTCGGCGGTACCCAGGAAGGATTGCCGCGCAGTGCACCGGCGGCGGCCTGCCATTGCTGCAGGGCTTCTTCGACCTGGCCCTGGCGGAACAGGTCCCAGCCATGGTTCCAGCGCACCATGCGCCCGGCCGGCGATGCCGCCGTGGTGGCCTGCAGGGCTTCGGCGTAGAGCTGTTGACCAAGCTCCGGACGGCCCTGTGCAATGGCCACCCCGGCCAGCTGCACGGTGGCTTCCAGTGCCTTGCGGCCACGTTCGCGCTGGCGCATCAGCTGGTTCACCAGCGTATCGCCCTCGCCTTCAGCAACCGAGACAGGCTCGGCGACCGGATCGGGATCGAAATAGAATTCCTGCGGCGCAGGCAATGCAGGCGCGGCCCATGCAGCGGCCGCTCCAGAGGCCAGCAGCATGCCGGCCAGGAACTGTCTTGCGGATGACATCGGTTTTTCCCCAGGTTGAAACAACAACCTCCCACTGCCTGATCCTAACCGGAGCGCGGCCCCTGATGCGAGTGCCGGGCGCACGATCCGGCCGGCGATGCCCCCGCTGTTACAATCCGCGCCTTCGGCCTGCGCCAGCGCGGGCGATGCCAGCCGATCCGAAACAGGCCAGCCATGACCAGCACCGCGCAGCTCACCTCCCCCGCCTCCGCCAACCTGCTCGATCGTGATTACACGCTCGACCACCGATATACGCGCGAAACAGGGCGGATCTACCTGAGCGGCGTGCAGGCGCTGGTCCGGCTGCCGCTGATGCAGCGCCTGCGTGATGCCGCCGCAGGCATCGACAGCGGCGGCTTCATCAGCGGTTACCGAGGCAGTCCGCTGGGTGGCTTCGACCTGGAACTCTGGCGTGCACGCCAGCACCTGGAAGCGGCCAGGGTCAAGTTCACCCCGGGCCTCAACGAGGACCTCGGCGCCACCATGGTCTGGGGCACGCAGCAGACCAACCTGTTCCCCGGCGCCAACGTGCAGGGCGTGTTCGGCATGTGGTACGGCAAGGGCCCCGGCGTGGACCGCTGCGGCGACGTCTTCAAGCATGCCAACGCCGCCGGCACCTCGCGTTACGGAGGCGTGCTGGCGCTGGCCGCGGACGACCATGCCTGCCGCAGCTCCACCCTGCCGCACGGCAGCGAGGACGAGTTCGTCAGCGCGATGATGCCGGTGCTCAACCCCGCCGGCGTGCAGGACATCCTCGACATGGGCCTGCTGGGCTGGGCGATGAGCCGGTACACCGGGCGCTGGGTCGGCTTCAAGACGATCGCCGAGACGGTGGAATCATCCGCCTCGGTCGATGTCGATCCGCTGGCACGCCGCATCGTGCTGCCGGAGGACTTCGAGATGCCGGCCGGTGGCCTCAACATCCGCTGGCCGGACCCGCCGCTGGACCAGGAAATGCGCCTGCACCGCTATGCGGTGAAGGCCGCGCAGGCATTCGCCCGCGCCAACGGCATCGACCGCGTGGTGATGGACTCGCCGCGCGCACGGTTGGGCATCGTCACCACCGGCAAGAGCTACCTGGACGTGCTGCAGGCGCTGGAGTACCTGGGCCTGGACGAAGCCGCCTGCGCCGGCATCGGCATCCGCGTCTACAAGGTCGGCATGACCTGGCCGCTGGAGCCGCAGGGCATCGCGCACTTCGCGCGCGGGCTTGAAGACATCATCGTGGTGGAGGAAAA
>Ga0160467_101013_pt1 | contig 15241 bp, 9 predicted proteins | sample HID1972I_E11MG_FD_108221 | JGI IMG/M metagenome (GOLD analysis project Ga0160467, IMG submission 108221) | Enriched pill bug-associated microbial communities from UW Madison campus, WI, USA - HID1972I_E11 MG | ecosystem: Host-associated > Arthropoda: Insects > Digestive system > Unclassified ...
GCCGGCCAGGCTGTGCTGATCACCGAAGCGATGAAGATGGAGACCGAAGTTCAGGCCGCCATCGCCGGCAAAGTCACCGCCATCCACGTGGCCAAGGGCGACCGGGTGAATCCGGGTGAAATACTGATCGAGATCGAAGGCTGATTTAACAGCCTCGACCTAACGCTTTAAACCTCGGGGGGGCATGTGCTCCCCTTTTTTTTGCCTGTGATGTCGATCAGAACGCCATCTGCCACTGCCCGATCAACCCATGATTTCTGCTGTTGCTGCCAATCTCCCCGCTGTAACCAACCCCCACCGAATGACGCGCTGAAATGCCCAGATCCAGACCGGCCTCCAGCACCAGACTGTCACGATCCAGCGAACTGCCGTCGACGCTGAAGCCGGTACCGCCGACCACGAATGCCTGTCGGGTCGAATTGCTGACATCACCATAGGTGTGCTTCCAGCCAGCGGTCATGCGCGGCGTGAGGCTCATGCCGTTTTCCAGGGTATTGAGGTGGGCCAGGCGCACACCGAAGGTGCTGCTGAAGTTGTCCTGGGTTTGCTGATCGACTTGAAGCGCCGCCGAGCCCCCTTTTTCGGTGTAGCTGTCGCGGTGATAACGCTGGTACCCCAAGCTGACGAACGGCTCTGCACTGAGGCGGCCGCTGCCCATCGCATAACCCAGCTCCGCAAAGGCTTGCTGGCTGTCGGCGTCGTAATCGCCTTTTGGCCGGTCGCTGAAGCCGCTGAACGCGACAGTGCGTTTACTTTCACCCTGATGGCCGCTATACGCCGCGCCAAGTCGCAGTGAGAGCGGGCCACTTTGATGCAAGGCGTACACGCCGGCGTGCCAGCTTTCGACGTTGCCATCGAAGCCCGTGGCATCCAGGTCCGTCTTCGAGTAGCCACCCAGTACACCAAGGCGCCATTGCGGAGTGAGTGCCCAGTCGGCGCCCAGCACGCTGCCTTTCGTGCGTTGTTCCAGACCACTGCTGCCATGTTCGCCATCGAGCTTGCCGTACCCGCCGATTGCCTGCAGCCAGAGACGGCCCTGAGCGTTCGGATCATTGAGGTTACGGGCTTCGGATGGAACGCCCGTGGCCGCGAGCACCGGTGCGTTGCGTTGCTCCAGGCCCGCCATCAAAGCCGAGCCTCCACCCATTTGGTGCATCGCACTGAGCATGCTGGTGCCGATCTGGCTGCTGGCACCCAGCGTCGCGCTGGTCAGGTCGGCGTTGCTGGTGCCGGCCAATTGTTCGATCGCATTTCCTGCCGTGGTGCTGGTGGTGTTGAGCAAGGCGTTGTAGAGCGTGTTGTTTTTCCCGATCGAAGCCAGACTGTTGGCCGCGCGAATGCCGTTTGCGGTGACGGCGAATTCGTTGAAGGCCACATCGTTGCGCGTGTAGGTCAGATCGACCTGGGTTGGGGTGTAAGCAAGCGTCGGCGTCAGGAACGCATAATCACTGGTGACCTTGGCAAAGGTGCCGTTGATGCTCGAGGCCTGCAACACCGTGTATTGGCTTTGCCACGGGTAGGTGCCGCTGCTCGGATTAACCGCCAATGTCGCGCCATTCAGGTTTGCTGTGCCGCCGACTTGCACCGGTGCGCTGCTGCCATCGGCATTCACGCCATAGGCCAGTGTTGCGCCGCCGCTCATCGTCAGGTCATGGGTGATGGTCGCGGTGCCGAGCAGGGTGTTGGTCAGCAGGGTTCCGTCGACCCGTAAACTGCCCACCGACCCGCCGCCGGCATATACGCCGCCCGAGTCGACGGACAGGTTGCCCGCGATGCCACCCTGATTGATCAAGGTGGCGCCGCTTCGAACCGCGCCGCCGTCGCTGAAGTCGCCGTTGCCGGTCAGTGTCCAGGCACCTTGTTTGACCTCCAGCCATTCAAAGTGGCGACTGTCGCCGAAACGGCCACCGGCGACGTCGTCCATCACCACACGGTCGTAACCGGCGCCGCCCTCCACGACGCCAACGAAGCGACTGCCGTTGCGCAGCGTCAGGCTGTCGTTGCCACCTCCCAGGTCCAGCGCCAGACCGTTGCTGGCGCTGATCGTGCCGCCGTTGATCACGTTGTCATCGAATTCGCCGACGAACTTCACACCAAACCCATCGAGACCCTGGATCGTGCCGAAGTTTTCCAGCGTGGTCGCTGCCTGACCCGAACCGCCGCTGCCGTCGTCCACCAATATCGCGCTGTTGGCGCCGCTGATCAGCGCATCTTTAGCGTTCAATACATAACCACCGCCTAAGGCGATGCCTTCGCTGCCATTGGCGAAACCGCCTTTGTCCACACCCCCTGCACCGACGCCCTGAATGGTGCCGTAGTTCTCGATGTGGGCGATGTTGTCGATGTCCACACCGTCACCATCACCGTTGGCTTGCAGGCCCGAGTAAGCGCCGGTGATCGTACCGTGGTTAATGACCGTGCCGTCGCCGTCAGAACCGAAACCCGAGCCGTTGCGGCCGGTGATATCCCCATAGTTGACCAGCGTCGCGCCAAGGTCAGTCGTGATGCCGTGACGGCCACCAGAAATACTGCCGTAGTTGGTGACGCTCACACCGGAGGCCGTATCGATATCAATGCCGTCGAATTTCTCGTCGGCATTGTGCGAATCGCCAGCGGAAATCTCGCCGTAGTTAGTGATCGCCGCATTGGCGCCGGTCTTCATGCCGTCACTGGCATCGCCCCGAATCAGCCCGCCTGCGCGGTTGATGATGGTGGTTTGGACACCCTCACTGCGCAAGGCATCGAGGTCCAGACCCTGGCCGGTCGTGGAGCGAATGGTGCCGCTGTTATCAATCAGCAACTTGCCGCTGGCGAAGTTGCTGTCGATGCGCAGTGCGTCATTGAAACCGAGAATTTGCCCGCCGCTGCGGTTGTAGATGCTGTAGTTGCGCGCCTTGGTCAGATCGCCGCTGCTGTCGATCGCCCGTCCACCGGTGGAAATGATCTGCCCCGAGTTGTCGATCACCACACCGACACCGTTAGTGCTGTCCTTCAGGCTCACCGTCTTGCCGCTGTTGGTGATGCTGCCGGGGACCGAGAGGTTCAGGGTATCGCTGCCACCCAGGGTTTGAGCGGTGGTGGTCGCGGTGTCGATCTGCACGGTCTTGGCGTGTACGGCGCTGGTGCTGATCAGCACAGCAATCGTCAGGGCCAGGCGCTGGGGCGAGGAGGGCATGCTGGACGGCCTTTTGTTATAAGCGAGGCGGTCTTTTATAGCGGGGAGTTTTTACAAAATGATGTCTGAGGAAGTAAACGCATGGATCTGCATTTTGCTGCACTTTGAATAGGGCAAATCCTGCATTATCTGCAATTTAATGCAGTTTTAAGTCTTCGTATATTGAAATATATGCACTATATTGCATTGATAACGCGAGGTAGGCGCTAGCAAGTGCATTTAAATGCAGGTGAAGAGACCATGTACAACCTCACATTACAAATCTACGTATCAGGGACTTGGCACGACGCCATGGTCTTGAACTTCGATAGCCCTGAAAAAGGTTTTGAGAGCCGATGCAGTTTTGGCTATGAGCAGGCTTACCTCTGTGAGAACTACCAGTCTATCGGAACTCCCTTTGCAAAAGCCGTGAGTGCCAGATTTCCATTGGACTGGGATGGACGTCGGTCCGATGCGCCGGCATTTGTTCATGACATTGCTCCAGCCGGAGCGGCGAAGAGATTTCTGTTGGCTCGTCTCGGAGGCGGCAAACCAGCCGACGTTAGCGCTGACCTTTATCTACTGGCCAAAAGCACCCCCGCGCCGATCGGCAATATGCGGATAAAGGAGTCTGCCGAGGCAGTAGACCTTCGCGAATCGATGGGTTTCGAACGCCAGGACGTCATCGCTCGTGATAATAGGTTTCTCGAGTACGCCTATGAGCAAGGTGCCGCCATTGGTGGCGCAACGGGGGCTGGTGGTGAGGCGCCCAAGCTTCTACTGGCTCAAAACAACAAGGGGCTTTTATATCCCGATGCCGTACTGAGTGATGCAGAGGTCACCGAGCATTGGTTTGTAAAATTCGCCCGCAACAAAGGCACGAAAACCGATCAGGACATCCTCAGAAGCGAGTACCACTATTACAAGGCATTGCAAAAGCTGGGAATTGAGACCGTGGAAGCACAGGGGCTCGCTTTGGAAGAGGCAACCAAGCCCAGCTTATGGATGAAGCGCTTTGACCGCCGTGTTACACCTGAAGGAATCGATCGTTTTGCAGTGGAGTCGATCTACTCGCTGGCAAACATCACCACTCCCGGCAGTGCGATGGACCACATGGAAGTGATTCGATTGCTGGCCGGACTTTGGCGTGAAGCAGGCCAGGCAGATCAGATCCCGAACCTTGTTACTGATTATCTGCGACGAGACCTGATCAATAAGATCCTCGGCAACTCAGATAATCACGGCCGCAATACCGCCATCATCCGCGGCACTGACTCGTTTCGCCTAGCGCCGATTTACGATTTGGCACCGATGGTAATGGATGACGAAGGCGTGACTCGCACCACCAAGTGGCCAAAAGATCTGGAGAGGGCGGGGGAGGTTAATTGGCTTGGTGTGTGCCGGGCATTGGGTGACCTTTCGGATCCGGATGATCCATTAGCGCTGTTGGGTAATACAGAGCAAACCTTTGAGCGTTTGCGTGAGGATGCCCGACGCTTGGCGGCGCTTCCCGACATCTTGACCGCCAGTGGTACACCCGCCGCAACAATGAATCATCCGCGAATCGCGTTGAAAAATCTGGAGCAGCGTTTGAAGGAGTGGGACTTGAAATGAGCATGACCGTTGCCGAGCGCACTGTGCTCATAGCAAGCATTCAAGAAGGGCTCGCCCAAGGCACACTTGAGATTGGTGAAGCCGTTCGCCGATTGCGCGTGGAAGTCACTGGTCTGCACCAGACCCAGTTCGCGAAGATGTGCAAAATTTCGGTCCGCACTCTTGTACATATAGAACACGGGGAGGGAAATCAGACGCTGAAATCGTTGAATGCGGTGTTTCGTCCCTTTGGATTGAAGATGGGGGTTGTGCGGATTCGGCGTGATTTCAGCTGAGATCAAGATCAAAAGATCGTCCGATCGCGGCCCGAGCCTTCGGCAGCTCCTACTTTGGATTGATGTACCCCTGTAGGAGCTGCCGCAGGCTGCGATCTTTTGGTTTACATAATCAGCCCCGGCACTCGGCCAGCGTCTTCAATTGCCCCGAAGTCGTCTGGTTTTCATCCGAAAGCCACCGCTCGAACCCTGCCCCAATGGCCGGCCACTCCGAATCCAGAATCGAGTACCAGGCCGTGTCCCGGTTCTGCCCTTTGACCACCATGTGCTGGCGGAACACGCCTTCAAAGCTGAACCCCAGACGTTCGGCGGCGTATTTGGAGCGAGCGTTGCCGTTGTTGCACTTCCACTCCAGGCGGCGGTAACCCAACGCAAAGGATTCTTTGGCCAGCAGGTAAACGGCTTCGGTACTTTTCGGTGAACGCTGCATCGGCGCACCGAAAGTTACGTGACCGATCTCGATGCGGCCTTGCGCGGGAACGATCGACATCAGGCTCAGGATGCCCTGCACCTCACCGCTTGCACGGTCGATCACACTGAAAAAATACGGGTCGCTGCTGGCTGCGTGATTGTTCAACCAATCGTCGAACACGCTGCGCTCCGGGAAAGGACCATAGGGCAGATAATCCCAGAGCTTGGGATCGGCGCCAGGGCCTTGCAAGGCGTGGAACAAATCGTCGCCATGACGCGCCGGGTTGAGTCTTTCCAGGCGGATAAAACGCCCTTCGAGCAGTGTGGCGGTGGGGGCTGGAGCGCCTTTCCAGTCTGCGAGTGAAGTCGACATGCTGTTCTCCTTGAACCTTAGATAGCTTTGCGAAACTGGATGAAACCGGGGCGTTCGGCGATGCGCTCATAGAGCTGGATCGCGGTGGCATTGGTTTCGTGAGTCAGCCAATGGACTTTGCAGCAACCGTCCTGTTTGGCGGTGGCGTAGACGAATTCAATCAGTTGCCGACCAACGCCGGTGCCACGGGTTTCGGGCACTACCAGCAGGTCCTGCAAGTAACAGGAGTTTTCGATGCTCCAGTTAGAGCGATGGTAGATGAAATTCACCATGCCGACGGCCTTGCCATCGGCCCACGCCAGCGCCGAGTGGGTCAGCTCGCTTGGGTCGAGCATGCGCTGCCAGGTGCTCTGTGTAACCGCTTCCGGCAGCTCGGTGTTGTAAAAGCGCAGGTAGGCTTGCCATAACGGCAGCCAGGCGGCGTGATCGTCGGCGGTGACCTGGCGGATGTCGATCTGACTCATGGGGCTTCCTTAACGCATTAATTGAGCGAGGGTCTGGTCATTGACGTCAGGGCTCGCGGCCAGGCCTTCGCGCACGCCCGCGATATCGGCGGGGCTGCGGTTCTGGCTGAGTTTGCGTTTGCCTTCGAGACGGTCGATGGGAATGGCGAAACCGACGATGGCCTTGAGCATGCCGTCGATGTAATCGGCGGGGGCATCGGCGACTGACCACGGCTTGGAGCGGCCAGCTTCATGTCGGTCGGTGAGGGTGCTGACGATGTCTAGCAAACGCCCGCCATCGCTGAAGGTTTCGGCTCGCCCATAGGCGTGAACCGCAACGTAGTTCCAGGTTGGCACAACTTTGCCGTGTTCGGCCTTGCTCGGGTAGAAGCCAGGGCTGACGTAGGCGTCGGGGCCGGTAAAAATCAGCAGGGCTTCGGCGCCGTCGCGCAGGTCTTTCCACTGTGGATTGGCTTTGGCCAAATGTCCGTACAACGTGCCATTCAAGCCTTGATCGCAATGCAGCAGAACCGGTACATGACTGGCTTGCAGGCCACTTTCACTGCGGGTCACCAAAATGGCGAGACGGCTGGCGAGCATCAGTTCATGCAGTTGGGACAACTCGTCGATGGTAAAAGCGCTTGGCGTATACATGGAAATTTTCCTTGGCGAATGCCTGCATCCTAGGCAGGCTATTGGTCTGTTGTAAGAGCCATTAACGACCAATTTCATAGGTCCATTGCCATGACGGACGTGCCGCTTTCCCTGTCCTTCAATCCTGCGGGTATCGAACTCGATCGCCGACTAGGGTTAAGTCGACAGCTCTACCAGGCCTTGCGAGTTCGGGTACTGGATGGCCGGTTGGCCAGCGGTACGCGTTTACCGGCCAGCCGTGACCTGGCTGCGGCACTCTCGATATCGCGCAACAGCGTGGTGCGCGCCTACGATCAGCTGTATGCCGAGGGCTTTATAGAAGGACGTGTGGGTGACGGGACTTATGTCGCTCAGCTACCCCAATCGAGCCTCCCGGCAAAAAAACTATCCACAAAACTATCCACAGGGTTTTCAACAGGGTTACCCACAGCCTTATCCACAAATTGGCTGGATTTACCTGTGATTCCATCCAGTAAAGTTATCCACAGAGGGGCTTTGGAGCGGGTTGAAAAGAACCATTTAGCCAAGCCTCCCAGTGGTCCACCGAGGGCTTTCAGAGTCGGTGTTCCGGCGTTCGATCTGTTTCCCTTCGAGGTCTGGGCCAAGCTCAACGCGGCTTTCTGGCGAAAACCGGATTTTCAGCAGTTGTGTTATGGCGATCCAGCCGGCGACCAACGATTACGCGGATTGATCGCCGCGTATTTACGCAGTTCGCGGGGCATGCAGTGCTCAGCTGAGCAAATAGTGATCACCAGTGGCGCACAGCAGGCGATTAGCCTTTGTGCACAGCTGCTGGTGGAGCCTGGCGACGGGGTCGCGATCGAGAACCCGGGCTATCGCGCTGCGGGTCATGCGTTCGCGGTGGCCGGGGCGAAGTTGCACGGGGTGTCCGTGGATAACGAAGGTATTGATTGCGCCGAGTTGAACAGTTTGAGTGATTGCCGATTGGCGTATGTCACCCCGTCTCATCAGTATCCGACCGGTGTCATCATGAGCCTGGCTCGACGCCTGGAACTGCTGGCGTGGGCGGAGCGTACGGACGGCTGGATCATCGAGGATGACTACGACGGCGAATACCGCTACAGCGGCGCACCGCTAGCGCCGTTGGCGGCGCTCGATCGTCAGGGGCGGGTGCTGTATGTCGGGACCTTCGGCAAGGTCGCGTTCCCGGCGCTGAGACTCGGTTATCTGGTGTTGCCGATCGGCTTGGTAGAAGCGTTCTCCCAGCGTCGTGCGGTGGACGTTCGGCATTCTGAGGTCAGCACTCAAGCGGTGATGGCCGAGTTCATGGCCGCGGGACACTTCCAGAGGCACATCCGCCGTATGCGCCGCGCCGCGTTGAGCCGGCGTAACACGTTGCTTGCGGGCTGGCCCACGGACATTCCAGGCGTTGGCAGTCTACCGAGCGTTGCAGCAGGACTGCATCTGACGGTGGCGGTCGACAGCTTTGCCCGTGAACAGGAGCTGATCGAAAAAGCAGCCAGCGCCGATATCGAGATCAACGCCCTGAGCAGTTACTGGTTGCCTGATTCGCAAAAACCTTTGGACCAGCGAGTGGGGCTGGTCCTCGGGTTTGCGGCGGTGCCGGAGGTCGACATCATTGAAGCGCTGGGACGCCTCAAAAAACTCTGGCGCCGATGAGCCTGTTACTCGCGCACGGGCTCAAGATCGAAGAAGAGTTTGCGCAGGTCCGGGTCATCTATTTTGCGAAATACGCCATCGATGGGCTCAACCGTGAGTAACGTGTTTCTTTGCTCTTCGGTCAGCGTTTTCAAATAGGTTTCCGAGATTTTCAAATGGGCGGTGGTTGGCGCGTCCACAGGACTTTTCAGGGTCTGGTAATGGAAATGGGCCAGCCACAATTCCCGATCATTATTTTTGCTGTCGAGAATGCGGTACTCCTGAAAGTAGTCACCCAGTTGCTTCGTCTGGGTTCGGCCTTTGTCCCGCTGCAATTTGATCTGTGCGTTCTCATGCATCCATCTGAGTATGTTCTGGGTGGGCTTGCGCAACTTGTAGAGGCTGGCGCGGACGCTTTTGCCTGAGTTGCGCATATGCACAGCCGCCGCACGTAACTCCGGAGCCAGGCTGGCCACCGGAAACTCCTTCGTACGGGCCCAGACCTGGTCGACGTTGTTAGCGCTTTGTTCAAGTTTGCTTGCTTGTTGATCGAAGAGGTCCTGCATGTCGGCAGGGACTCGCGAAGGTCGGCTGGCATCTTTCGTCATGCGTGCGATGAAGGAAGGTGCATCGTCAGACAGATTGAATGCCTCGGAGATAATCTCTCTGTCACTCTGAACAGCGGTCCTGCGAGCACGGGCATCCAGTGTAATGGAGCCAATAGCGGTGTCCTCCGTCGGGGTGGTTTCAGCATGGGACTGTTGACGTGGCCGGGTCTTTTTGACCTTGCCTTTTGGGCGTGGCGCTGATTGGCTCGAAGGTCCGGCAGACTTTTTCGATTTGGCCGGTTGTAGTTCTGCCAGCAGGGATGAGCGTAGTTCCTGTGCATTTTTGGCGAAGGCGTCGATGAGTACGAGCAAATGGTCAATCCTGGTTTGTATGAAATGACCCGGGTAGGTTTCTGGCAATTCCCGAAAGCGCTGGTCGACATCAGCAAGGGTTTCGATGAGTTGACTCAGTTCTTCGATCTGATTTTGCGGAGTAATATCGTCGGGTGTTTTCTTCAGAAATTTTGCAATCCGGTGAGCGGCTTTGGCACCCCTGAAAATCAGATCGCCAACGTCATCACGCGCTTGTGTCATCGTCGAACTGGCCTGCTCTTCAAGGCACAACTCCTGAGAGATACCGATTTCGTTAGCCCTGATTTCCCATTCGGTGAAAGTAGGCGCCAGCTTTTGCAGTTGAACCGCTCGTTCAATGCCAGGCATTCCAAGCGCATTCAATGTGCCGCGCTCCTCGCGTGAAATCACCAGTTTTTCGGCCATCGCCTGGCTCAAGTCTGTCGCTTGCTGCACCTGCTCAAGATGGACGTCACGTGTCGGTTCTGCTGTCAAAACGTCGGACCGCCAATCATGGGTCAACCGGACATATTCCCGTTTTTTGATTAAAAACCAGAGCGATAGGTACTTCTCCAACTCAGTGTGCATGCGCAACGATTCCGAAACGTAGCTCGGACCGCCACCCAGCGTATGCCATTCCCTCGACTGTTCCAGGGCCTGTTGATACGCACTGATCATCGCTTCAATTTTTTCCACGTAAACCGCTGTCAGCCGTTCACGGGTCGCATCGGTGGCCGCGATGAATTCGGCCTGAGCCCTGGAGACGGCGTTTTGTTTCTGTTGTTCGCTGCCTTCCACGTCCGGATCCTCCGGCTTGGCCTTCTTGCGCTTAAACAGATCTCTCTGTTCTTTGAGTTCTGTGCGGCGACGATCATTCGCCTCCCTCAGCAACCTGAGTTCCTTCTTTGGTCCGCCGCCTTTCAATCGCAACCGCAGGTCAAGAACCCACCGACCTGCAGGGTCGCTGGCCAACAACGGGCCATGTTTCGTCGGTGTTTCGGGATCGACGATCTGCACCTGTCCTTCCTCGGTGACACTGACGTTGAACCAGCGCTTGCCGACTTTTGCGTAGGTTTTATCGTCCAGGTTATGGACATAACTTGGCTTGTTGGAGTCCTCACTTGCCACTTCGGTATCCAGGTCTGGCTCCGTGACTTCGAGGGCATCGAGGTAGGCGACAAGTTGTGATGGAGTAAGGCGAGGGACTGAGCCTGCGGTGTCCACAGATGACACGTGTGTCGAGGGGATCTCGCCTGTAAGAGAAACCGCATCCAGCGTGATGGCGGTGGTTGCAGGGGAGGGCAGTGCACTCGGTTCCAGCGCTTTACGGGCAATGCCGGGCTTGCTGGACAGCGCCTGACGCCGCATCACGGCGTGATGGGTGAGAAGGATGCCCAGGGATAACAGGATGTCTGCCTCGGATTTCCACTCGCTGAAGCTGTCGCCTTTTTCATGGGCGTCCAGGGCCTGTTGAATTTGCTCGATAACCTGCCAGGCCCACACTGCAGTGCCGAGGGCGCCACAGAGAAAGTTGCTGGCGACGCCGAATAGAGCCCAGCTGCTGTCTTTCAGCAGGGTCCAGCGTCGCTCGGCATTCGATTGCGACTGGCGATCTGCAAGTGTGACCAGTGCCTGTGCATTATTTCTGAACAGTGTCGTGTGGATGTCACCGGTTATTGCTTGAGTGTCCAGTACTACCCGCCCGAACTGGTCGGCCCTCATGAACGGATTGACCAGCTGTTCGGCCACCAGCCAAGGAGACGGCAGTCCAACCGGGAAAACGTACTGGGAATATTCGAAGCTCAGCGTTTTGTTCGCCAGCCACGCCAATACCGAGTCGCGCAGTTCACCGGGTTGGTGCAAGGCATAAAGCAAATTCTGCCGCGATGGAAATTGCATCAACGGCACATCCTGCAAGGGGCGGTAGAGCAGGCAAGGGCCGTTGGTGGCGTTTCGAGGGTTGATAATGTACATGTTGGTCACGGTGTCGCTGGCGCTGATCAAACGGTGTTGCGGCTTGAGGGTCAGGGGAGAAACCGCGATGGGGTTCGTATTGCCAGGAGCAGATTCCATCCATGTGCAAATGGTTTGGTAGCCTTGCTCGTCGATGCCCCCACTGCGTTGGGTTTTTTCTTCCAGCGCCTTGAGCGGCAACAACCAGCGTAATTGATCACGATAAAAATTCGCCTGGCGTTGGGAGGTGATCGAGTCGTCAATCAGCACTTTTTTGAGGTAGGTGGGGTAGGCACTGCCGACGTCAATATCAGCCGCCACTTTCGTGAGAAATGCCGGTGTGAGCCAATCCGGAACCTGCACGCCATTTTTGAATGAAAGGGTCGCCATGTAGGGCGCCTGGTTTTCCAGGGCAAACTCGGACAGTGTTTCAATGTGTTGATCGAGCGGATTGGGCAGCGTGAAACTATCAACGGTAAAGCTGTTGACGTAGTTGATGCGCAAATCGTCCCAAGGCAACGACGCGGCACCCACTGCATTTTTATCGGCAATGATCGCGTCACACATTGCTTTATGAGCGTACTGGTTAATGGACGGTATTTCGGTTCTGGCGGTCTTGTACTTGGGTTTCCGATACAGTTTCCCCAGAGCGGTGATATAGCGCCGGTAATCGTCAATGTCGTTGGCTGGAGCATTGCGCAGCCAGTCCGGGATTGCTGCGTCGAGTTGTTGGTATCGAGATTGTTCGCGGGCATCGAGTCCTTTTTCGGGGCCGGGCATTTCGGTAAAGGCCTCGGCATTTTTCAGTGCGCCAATGTTGTCTATTTGCGACGACACCAGGGCCCAGGCCATGTGATCGAGCACGTTGCCATCGGGTTCGAACAAGCGCCATTCCATCGAGCTTCCTTTCGGCACCAGCTCGAGCCGCTCAGGAAGCGAGTTCCCGAGTGCGTCCATCGAACTGAAGGACTCATAGCCACGCTCGATCGTATACAGGGTGATGAGCTGGCGCTTGAGGTACATTGCCTTGAGCACAAGTGCACCGCCGACCATGAGGTGCCTTGGCAGGTCATTTTCGACGACGTCGATATCGAGCAGGCAGGCCTGAATCGCCGAAAAACCGACATTGACGTTTTTGCGGGTGGTTCTGTCCGGGTCGGCAAAGATCTCTCGTGCCATGGCGCATTCGTCTGCATCCCAACCCTTTGCCTGGTTCACATTCAGCACATTTCGCAGAGAGTCGGAAAGCTTTTGCCAGCGTGGAAGTTCATGCACCTTCTCATTCCAGAAACTCAGCTGGCGCTCCTGAAACTCGATGAACAACAGGGCGACGGCCTCATTCAATATCTGGGCGATGTCTTCGATGCCCACTGAGAGTTGGATCGGGTCAGCAACCTGCGGCTCATTGGTCAGAAAGTGTTCACCTTCGATGTAGTCGGCGGTAGTGCCATCCAGCGCGTGCCGAACAACTGCGTGGCTCAGCGATTCATAGTCAATCGGTCCGCTTTCTATTTCGTCGTCGATGACTTGCCACTGCGGGATGCCGACTTGCGCTGTGTTTGGGTCGATATCCAGGTCGGCGTATTGTTCTTTAAGCATTCGACGCAGCAGGGTCGAAGCAACTTCATGGAGCGTGGGGCCGTGGCTGATCTGGTTGATCAGGTTGCTTTTCTCCACCAGGGGATCAGCGCTGCGGCTGTCGAGGGTGTGGTTTGTCATTGTTGTTTCCTTCGGTGCTGAGATCAGGACGAACGCGTCAATCCTGGCGATGGCATCGAAGGTAGGAGGGTGTTAATCCAGGGGGGTGGTAAGTAATTATCGCCGTCGAAAAAAACCCGCGAATGCGCGGGTTTTCAGCGAAAACGTCAGCGGCGATGGCTGCCTCGGGTGTCAGGTCTGGCGAATGATTCAGGTCCCGGATTTGATCTTTGTCCAGGCACGAGTCCGCGCACGTTCAGCATCGCGCGGTAACGGTTGAAGGGTGTAAAGCGTTTCCATGGCGGCGTCGGTCGGGTACAGGTTCGGGTTGTTTCGAATAGCCGGGTCGACCAGTTGCGTAGCGTCCTTGTTAGGGTTCGGGTAGCCAACGAAGTCGCTGACCGGCGCGATCACTTGCGGTTGCAGCAAGTAGTTGATGAAGGTGTAGGCATCCTCAGTGTTCTTCGCGCCTTTCGGAATCGCCAGCATGTCGAACCAGATCGGCGCGCCTTCTTTGGGCAGGCGCATGTCGACGGTCACACCGTTTTTGGCTTCCTTGGCGCGGTTGGCGGCCTGGGAGAAGCTGCCGGAGTAACCGACGGCAACACAGATGTCTCCGTTAGCGATGTCGGCCATGTATTTGGAGGAGTGGAAGTAAGTGATGTAAGGACGGATTTTCATCAGCAACGCTTCAGCCTTGGCGTAATCCGCCGGCTTCTTGCTGTTGGGGTCCAGACCGAGATGCTGCAGGGCCAGCGGCAGGATCTCCGACGGCGAATCGAGCAGGGCGACACCGCACTGTTTGAGCTTGCTGATGTTTTCTTCCTTGAAGATCAGGTCCCAGCTATCGACAGGTGCGCTATCACCCAGCGCGGCTTTGATCTTGTCCGGGTTGAAGCCGATCAGGATGGTGCCGTACATGTACGGTACGGCGAACTTGTTGCCCGGGTCATTGGCTTCGATCAGCTTCATCAGCTTGGGATCGAGGTGATTCCAGTTCGGCAGTTTGCTTCGGTCCAACGGCTGGAACACCCCGGCTTCAATTTGCTTGGCCAGGAACACGTTGGAGGGCACTACGACGTCATAGCCGGAGTTGCCCGTCAGCAGCTTGGCTTCCAGGGCTTCGTTGGTATCGAAGATGTCGTATACCAGCTTGGTCTGGGTATTCTGGGCCTTGAAGTCTTCCAGTGCCTTGGGGGTGATGTAGTCGAACCAGTTGTAGACGCGCAACGTTCGCTCTTCAGCGTGAACGGCACCGCTGAGCACCGAGGCGCACAGCATCGGGGCCATAAGGCGCTTGAGTTTGTTCATTGTTTTTATTCCTTATTGAGCGCTTTCAAAACCTTCGAGTACGTTCACGGCATTGATGCCGATTTCTTCGACGGCGTAACCACCTTCCATCACGAACAGTGTCGGCTTGCCCAGTTTGGCGATGCGCTCGCCCATGGCCAGATAGTCCGGGCTGTCGAGCTTGAACTGGGAGATAGGATCGTCCTTGAACGTGTCGACGCCCAGGGACACGACGACGATGTCCGCACCGTAGGTTTCGATCTCTTTGCACGCCTGCTCAAGCGCGGCACTCCAGCTGTCCCAACCACTGCCCGCCGGCAAAGGGTAGTTGAAGTTGAAGCCTTCACCCGCGCCTTCGCCGAGTTCGTCCTCATAGCCGAGGAAGAACGGAAATTCGGCTTCCGGATGGCCGTGGATCGAGGTGAACAGCACGTCGCTGCGCTCGTAGAAAATCGATTGGGTGCCGTTGCCATGGTGGTAGTCGACGTCGAGGATCGCGACTTTTTTGTGGCCCTGATCGAGAAACGCCTGGGCGGCGATGGCGGCGTTATTGAGGTAGCAATAACCGCCCATCAAATCGCTGGCAGCATGGTGTCCCGGCGGGCGGCACAGGGCGAATGCACTGCGGGCGCCGCGCTGGATTTCTGCCTGTGCGGTCAATGCGACCTGGGCCGCGCTGTACGCTGCTTGCCAGGTGCCGGCGGTAATGGGGGCGCCGCCGTCGAAGCTGTAATAACCCAGTTGGCCGTGCAGGCTGGTGGGTTTGATCGCACGCAAGGTCCGCGCTGGCCAGGTGTAGGGCAGCAGGTCGCCGTCGGTGTTGAATTCAGTCCAGCGTGCCCATGCACCTTTGAAAA
>Ga0160467_101017_pt1 | contig 15152 bp, 7 predicted proteins | sample HID1972I_E11MG_FD_108221 | JGI IMG/M metagenome (GOLD analysis project Ga0160467, IMG submission 108221) | Enriched pill bug-associated microbial communities from UW Madison campus, WI, USA - HID1972I_E11 MG | ecosystem: Host-associated > Arthropoda: Insects > Digestive system > Unclassified ...
TGATAATAAAAATGATTTTAAAGATAAAAAGATGCTAGAAAAACACCTATAGAATTAATGGAAATAGCGTGCAGTGTACGCTTAACACAGAATAGCAAAAAGCCCCTCGCCACCACACGGGGGACTTTCGCTTCAGGGCTTTCTTCTATTCTGCTGAATGTTGAACTAAACCTACGGTAGCTTCCCAAGCGTTTAAATTCGTAATTTTATTGTTAAGTTAAAACAATTTAATTATGACTACTAAAAAAAATCTCCGGAAGAACTTAGGGCAAATAAGTTCCTTAACCGTGCCTGCAATGAAGTAGCAGGTTTTGAAGACCTCCTAAAGCGTTTTCAACGCAATATCTCCATTTTGGGGAGGAGTGAACGAACTTTTGATTGCTATAGTCGGCATGTTGCTGCCATGGCAAACATTTTGGTTGCCTTCCTGCCGATTTGGATCCAGAACAGGTCAAAGATTATCTTTTGGATTGCAGCAGCGCAGTAAAACACCTTCGCAAACTTATTTTAAACACACTGTTTATGGTCTTCGGTTTCTACTTAAAACGGAAGGGCTTTCTTATCAGCATTTACATTTGCCTTCAATAGCCAAGGATAAAAAACTTCCGGTTATCCTCAGTCGGGAAGAAATTTGGGGCATGCTTACGAAGGCTCAACTACTTAAACATAAAATACTTATCGGGCTTTTGTACGGTTGTTGTCATTCAGTTTGTCAATATTTTCTTTTACCAACTGTTCCAATTCGTAGGAAGCAACTCCCAAAGGTTTTGTCAAACCACGCATTGCGTATTCTACTTTCACGTTACTTTTAGAAGCACACAATAAAAGTCCTATTGTCGGTTCGTCTGCTGGTGTTTTCAGTTTGTCGTCAATGGCACTAATGTAAAAGTTGAGTTTGGAAACATACTCGGGTAAAAAGTCGCCTGCTTTCAATTCTATCACAACGTAAGCGTGTAAAATGGTGTGATAAAAGAGTAAATCAATTTTGTAATCGGTGTCGTCCACTTCGACTTTGTATTGTCTGCCGACAAACGCAAATCCTTTGCCTAATTCCAAAAGAAAATCAGTAATTTTCTGTGTCAATAGATTTTCGATTTCGACTTCTTTTGCTTTTCGTGAGAGCATCAAAAAGTCAAAATTGTAAGGGTATTTGAAGAGACTTTTTGCCAAGTCGCTTTGATATTCGGGCAAGGTATTTTCAAAGTTGTTTAATGCTTTACCGTCCCTTTCGTAAAGTTTACTTTGTATTTGCAAAAGCATTATATCTCTGCTCCATTCGTTTTTCGCAGTTTCGGCTATGTAAAATGCTCTTTCTGTTGTGTCTTTTACTTTGGTTAAAAGGCTGATATGATGATACCAAGTGATTTGTGCAAGCGGAACTTGCACAAATTCATTTTTAGATTGTGCAAGAGGAACTTGCACAATTGGAAACTGCGGATAGGCTTCGGCAAAAGACCGCATATATTTCAAGTTCCGCACCGAAAAACCCGAATTGTTAGGGAAATTTTTAACCAAATCAACTGCCAATAGGTCAATTACTTTACTACCCCAACCGTTCTGATTTTGCTTTTCAAGAATGGAATTTCCGATTTCCCAATAAAGTGTAAGCATTTCTGCATTTACCTTAAATATTGCTTTGGTTTGGGCAAGTTTTATCTTGTTGGAAATAAATTCTGCCCAAGATTTATATTCGTGATGTTGTGTAATTTCACTGCTCATTCTATCAGTCTATATTCTGCACAAAGATAGGAAAAGAAAAGTTTGTTATTGTTTTGGCAGTACTTATCTCTTGTTACCTGCTGTGTTGTTTCGGTTATACATTTTCTATTACGAATTTAACGATTTTGTCTTTACGTTGCTGAATAAGTTCTTTTGTCCAAGTTGTACTTTCAGCTGTCATTTTTTGAATTTCACGCTGTTGTTCCAAATGATTATAACTATTGTATCATGGGATACTTTGCAAAAATAAAGGTCGAAAATCAAAAACAGCCTTAATCAAAAACAAAGATCCGGCGGAGGATTAATAACTAAAAACCTCTAAAACCATGAATTAAATATTGTACGATTATGCTCCCAACTTGGGTAAGGGTATTATTAGCCAAACAGGTCGATAAATGATAATAAAAATGATTTTAAAGATAAAAGGATGCTAGAAAAACACCTATAGAATTAATGGAAATAGCGTGCAGTGTACGCTTAACACAGAATAGCAAAAAGCCCCTCGCCACCACACGGGGGGCTTTCGCTTCAGGGGCTTTCTTCTATTCCGCTGAATGTTACCAGCTGGCGTTCTGTCTGTCGATATTCTGTTGTCCATTTTTTGCAGTATCTTAGTGCGTTAGCTTGGTGGCTCTTTTGCTTTTTTTGTCTGGCTTAGTGCGGTTGTAAAAAAGCCAAATGTGCTACCAAATGCGTTGGCTACTTTTGTCTGATAGCGTCTTCAATTATTTTATTTATCTCTTGTTGCTTTGCTTCAATTTGTCTGTCAATTTGTTTCTGCTCGTCAAGTTGTATTTTGATGGCTTCAACTATTTCAGCTTGCTTGTCCTTGTCCCAATCAGGTATAGGAAACTCTTTTATTTGGCTTGGGAAAATGTTTGTATTGTTTCCAAGTCCTTTTTTGTGAGTGTAAACAAGATATTGGAAAAAGTCACTTCTGAAATAATAATAAGCACACAATGGGTCAAAGCCTGTTAGTCTTATTCTTTGTGTGAAGTCTGCAAAAATTCCGTTTATGTCTTCGGCTTCAATTAACGCCACCTTACCGATAGTTCCTTCTCCTGAACGTGCCAAAAGAATGTCGCCCTTTTTTACAGTCTTGTTTACGTTGCTCAAAGCGTAGTCTTCTGAAACTTTTTTGCAGTCTTCGGGGTCAAATGCCCAAGATTTTATGTTTGACATTGCGATATAGAAAAATTCACCTGCATCGTCATAGTCGCTTGGTGATACACTTTTACCTAATACAATTGGCTCTGAAATAAAGTCTTTTATTCTCTTGTTGGTTTTACTTTCTAAAAAGTTTTGTAAATACCTACCAGCTTTATTGTGAAAGCGAATACCCATTCTGCAATCAATATTGTTAGCAAACTTTGATATGCTTGAAGGATATGTTTTTTCCTTTTTGATTTTCTCAAATTCTTCCCAATTGAAACCAATTGAATTACCAATTACTTTATTAATAACCTTAACTGGGTCGGCTTTTGAATTTGCAAGCTCTATTATTTGAGTTTCATATTTTGCTGTCTCAAGTAAAATACTTTCCTGTTCCTTTACATCAAAGTAGGGGATTTTTATTAATGAAAGATGTTCTGTATTAAGCCCTGGTTGACCTTTCTTTCTGTATGCAAGGTCTTTAATTTGAAATTGAGTGTATTCGTCTCTCAATACATAAAAAAGAAATTCTTGCAAATAATCATTATTACTACGAATGATATAAACGTGTTCATTGACCATTACTTCATCAACTGGAAAAGAATAGTCAACTAAACAACATTTGCCTGTTAATGCACCGTCTTTGCAAACAAGTATGTCTTTTTGTTTCAAAATTCCTTTTTCTGATGAATTGTAAAATTCAATAGGAACAACTGGTATATTTGATAAATTTATTTTGCCGTTTTTTCCTATTTGTTCACCACCAAGACTTATTGCAACTTCTTGGTCTTCTAAATAGACAATACCGCCTTTAGGTCTGCTTCCCGCTTCGCATAACGAAATACAGTTAAGTAGTTTAACTAATTTTCTGGATGATGTTGGACCTTCTTTAGAAAAACAAAGCCGAAGGTTTGAATTTCCTGATAATGCAGAAAGTTTAACTATTGCTGTTATTATTCCCATATCACTTCTTTTCTAATATTGTCTAATATGGTTAGTAACTCTGTATCGCGAAGCACTATATCATCGCACTTGTAGTGTGAAAGCACACCGTTTTTAAAATGATTGATAAGTTCACTATCTGTCCTTTCTGAAAAATCAGATTTCAAATTGTCCCCATCATAATATTTTTTAAAAATCTCAACTACTTGAGTTTTTTCCTTTTCTAAAAAGTCAATCTTCTGTGCTTGATTTTCAATTTCGCTAATCAGCTTCTCAACTTTCTTTTTCAATGCTTCTGTTTCCTTTTCTACAATCTTCGTTTCAACTGCTTTAAGTTCCTTCTTACTCTCAGTCAATACTTCTTTCAAAATTTTGATGTCCTTATCGTATGAAGTAATTATAGCTTTAGTATCAATTTGGTAAGGTGCAAACTCAATATCGTAAAGGTCATTAGGCATTGGGTTTTCGCCACGCTTAGTTCTTTTGTAACCCACATTCTCGCCTTCTGCCATAAAAATGTCATAGTCCAATTCTTTTGAAACTTCTCCGAAAACCCACCAAGCATTATAAAAACCGAATACTTTCGTTTCTTTTTCATACTTTGAAATACTGTCAATCTCTTCGCTATACTTTGTCAAAAGTTCTTTTGGTGTCAGTTCAACATCTTCAGGTGTTAAATAATCTTTTAAGAAACGGTCAATGTTTGCTTTGATGTTTTCTGTATTGTTTTTTTCAATGTCTGCAACTACATCCTTTGCCCACTTTTTATTTAGTTTTTCTTCATTTACGAAATACTTGAGGTAGTCCGTAATTCTTGTTTTTAGCAAGCTCCATTCTTTTCCGTATTTGTCCCAAACTTCATTCCATTTCTCAACCTGCTTTTTTGTTTTCTTTTGAGCAAAGAGAAGGCTCGTTTTTGTAGATGTGAAAGGCTCAAAGGTTATTTGTGGCAAACTAACAATTGCTTTTACATTGAAATATTTGAACAAAAACAGGCGTATGTATTTGTTTTCAGTTGTGTCAAAAACACTTTCTGGAAGGACAACACCTAATCTGCCACCTTCTTTTAGAAGTTGATAATATCTTTCAATGAATAAATTTTCAGAATTCTTTTTGTCACCGAATACAAAAGTATTTTTTACTTCTCTTTGCGTTTGAGTGTCTAAGTCAACGCTGAAAGGTGGATTGCTTATGGCAACATCAAATTTTGCGTTTACTTCTTTGTCGTTGTATAAACTCTCTGGATTTGCAGTTTCTAAGTAGTTGGGAGATGTTTCCTTTACATAAAAACGGAAAGGAAGCAAACCGTCTTTAACAAAAATATTAGTTGAACCATCACCGTGCAAAATCATATTGACTTTAGAAGCTGTTCCTAAGTCAAAATTAATTTCAGAGCCATATAAATATTCTCTTGCCCATTTATTCTCTGCGTAATCAGGTGTGAAAAGTTCTTCAAATCGTTGTTTGATTTGACGGCTTGATTTGAGTTTGTCTTTTTGTTTGTATTTAATTTCTTTAGTTATCAGCTTCATTGCTTCAACCAAATATGTTCCGCTTCCTGCTGATGGGTCAATGATTAAGGGTAATTCACGGTCATTGTTTAATCTGTCAATCGCTAATTTGTCAAGTTGTAAGGCATAAAGCAAAAAGTTTACGATTTGAGTAGGAGTAAAAAATTGTCCTTTGTTTTGTTTGAAACCGTCTCTTGTTATGCTTTCAAAAAAGTCACCAAGAATATCTTTGCCATCTAAAGAACTGCGTCCTTCTAAAAACGAAAAAATTTCTAATGTTTGAACTGTGTAAATGAGTTTGTTTAATGGAAACTTATTAGTGTTGATTATATTGTCATCATCAATTTTTTGTTGTTCAGAAACATTTAGCTGTTCCTTTAAGGCTCTCTTGTAAAGGTTGTTTATTCGGTTATAAACTTTTGTTGCTCCTTCAATATTGTTTCCGTATTGGTAAATTTGGAAATCATATTCTTGTCCGTCTTCCTTCTCGTATTCGTCTTGAATTTTGGCAAGAATGATGTTTACAAGTGAATAGAAAATTTCACTATCATTTGTTCCACCACCGCCCCAAAGCACATTATGCAGATTTGCTCCCAAACCTTCAATATCCTTACGATTGATTTTGGTTCTTAAATCGTGTTTTTCGTCACCTTTGATTAGTGGCTGTTTCTTTGGTTCTCCATAACCAGCGGTTATTTCAGTTCCAATAGAAATAAAACCGTCATTCTCCCAATCTGTGTAGTTGCGATACTTTTCAAAGTCAATGATAATAGCCTTATCTAAGATTCCTTCGTCTTGCAGGTCACCTGTGTAGTAAACTAAAAATTTAACTTTAGTTTTGAAGTCTTTTTCTTCTGCGTGTGCCAATGAGAAAAGTTGCCCTTCAATTTCTGATTTATCCTTTTCGAACTTGTCAAGGGCTTTGGCTTCAATAAAAAAGAAGGGATTTCCGTTATCGTCTTTAACTAAAATGTCAATTCTTGGTGTCAGTTTACCGTGTCCTGCTTTTACAGAATATTCCTTTTCAACTTCAATGTTTTCAGGTTTGTAGTCAAGCTCGTTTACTAATCTGTCAATGAGAAATGCTCTAACAATTTCTTCATCACCTGTTAAGGATTTTAAAACTCTGTTTTGCTTTATTTTCTCGGAATACTGAACAGTCGCTTTGTCAATGTTGATTTTTGCAACACTGTTTTTCTGTTTATGTAGTCTCTGTTCAATTAATTCTTTCCAATCTTTCATTCTTAATGTCTAAATATTTATACTGTCAAAGTTAATTTTAAAAAGCCTGTTTCTGTCAAAAGTTGCTCTCAAATTGTCACCTGTCCATTTGTCGGGTGATGGGTGGGCTTTGGGTGCGGTTGGGTAAAATTAAATGTGCTGCAAAAGCGTTGGCTTGTGTGTCGGCTTGCAGCTCTTTTAATTTTACGAAGCGTTGGCATTTTGTCCACTGTTTTTCTGTCTGTTTATGTTAGCACTTTCGGTCGTCCTACGCTTGCTGGTAACGGTTAACTTATTGGCGATGTGCCGGAAATAGTATTTCGTCTGCCGAATTTAGTATAAAAGCCCAATAGAATTCCAAACGATGAGCATTTATCTGTCAGCCGGCATATAGCCAATGAAATGTTAGGCGCATTTTAGTTTTCTATTAATTCAAGTAAAGTTTCAATAGGTAAAGCAACAGAGTAACCGGAGTTCAAAAGAATACCGCTCTTTGGGTCATAATAAGGAATGTATTGAACGACGACACCAATCAGCCTCAAACCATTTGGACGCATTTGAACTACAGGCCCTCCACTGTTACCACCATAGGAAGGACAGCTTAGAATAATTGTTTTATTTTGATAGTTGAGAGCCGATACTATTCCTTTCTCAACCAGCGGTCTGTTAAATTCATATTGAGGAATTTCCAGTAATCCAATTGATTTAGGATAACCAAAAACAAATATGTCGCTAGTTGGTCTTATTTCGCTAAACCGTCCCAGGTTTTCAATGCTGAAAGCACTAAACTGGGCTCCTTCTTGTTTTTCTAAAAAGTTTATTGCCCTAGAAAAATAGACCTTCTCACTTATTTGAGCAATTTTAATAGCGATTAAGTCTTGTGTTGGATGAATTCTGATTAGTCCAAGCTCTCTGGCATCTATTAAATTTAAATGCAGGATATGTCTTTTTGCAATACCTGTATCTACGTCACCGTAAATCGTTAAAACACAACTGTGGTCCTTTAAGTTGAAAAGGATATTCTTCCTTTCATCCACACTGTCGCGGCCTAAAACATGCTTAGCTGTAACTAAATACAAACTACCACTATCTTTATACAGGAGGCCAGACCCAAATTCCATGCCTTGATTTATCTCAATCAGGACGGCAGATGAGTGGTATTGGTAAGGTAATTCAACCTGTGCTTGGGTATAAAGGGTGAGTGCCATAAAAATTATAATTAATGCAGATTTCATAATGACCAGGTTTGCGCCTAACGGACAGGCATTTACGCTGTTTGTTTGTGTTGCGCCCGCGGCAAACAAATGGCGTAAATGCCATGTTGAACGATTTTGTTATGTCTCAAAGATATAACAAAACTTGAGTTTTAAAACTTTTACAAGCTGAAAAATTAAAAGGAAAATATTTTGCAAATGGTTGATTTACGAAGTCTTTTCCTTGTGAAGTGCCTATCGTCCCCAAGTGATTCTAAGTTCGGATTTGTTTTTATCAAAAATAAACCCGAACTTAGCCTAAGCTTTTGAAGCATTTCCTGCTTATGAAAAGAACTTTTCAACGATGTCAATCGCTAAAAGCTTAAGCTGCGATTTTATGCAAAATCCCGGAATCACTACCCCAAAAGCAGCACTTCATTTTTTTAGCTTGGTTTTAAAATTTCGTACAACGCATAGCTTTGCGAATGTTTTTATAGGTATTTGATTATTAATTTAATGAAGCATTTTTAAACGATTACAAACACATATAATCTTTCACATTCACTTATCTCCCACACAAGGTACAAACAAAAGCATAAATTTAAAATTAACTCAATAAAAAGATTATGATTGACACGCGAAAGGATTCGCGCGCCAGCTGGGGTCATAATAAGATACTATGGCCAGTGCGGGAAATAAGCAACTGAATTGGAGATAGTTCTTTTCATGAGCATTTTCTCACATAATGATAACTATGTTTTATCTTTAACACTTCGATGTTAATTTAAAAGTGAAAAACTAAACTATTAAACACATCTATAAGTCCGCATTACAGAAGATTTGTAAATCGCAATTAATGTGTACCTTGCAATATATTTACTAGTTGATTTATGAGCAAACTATTTTTCGCTTATCCAAATAATCCTAAAGAAATAGGGTCCGTAATTGAAAATGGCATTGAGAGTGCTAAGAAAAAGGGAGTCGATGTTAAATCTTGGACAGCGCAAGATATAATTGGGGCATTCATTCCTAAAACAATTCTAAATAACATATCTGAGCGAACTTTGATTGCCGATATTACAGTCTTAAATCCAAATGTTGTATATGAAATTGGATATGCAATTGGAATAAAAAAGCACATTCTAATAACTAAAAATGAATCGATAACAGAACAAAATCCTACAATACAGGAAGTAGGTATTTTTGATACATTAGGATATGCGTCATACCAAAATTCGGAAGAGCTTGCTTCAATAATCATAGAAGATAACTCAAACCAGCCTTATAAAGGATTTGAAAAAGCTAACTTACATGCGCCAATATTTATTTTAGACACTCAATTTAAAACAGATTATTCAAGTAGAATAATTAGCCGAATAAATATATCTAATTTATATTATAGAAGCTTTGATCCTTCTGAATCCCCTAGATTATCAGGTTTATATGCAATTAAAGAAGTGTCAGAATCTTATGGGGTAATTATTCAATTACTAGGGAAAGAAGTGAAAAATCAAGGTGTACATAATATCCGGGCTGCATTTATAGCAGGTTTGGCCGCTGGAATGAATGTGCCCTGTAGAATACTGCAATATGGTTATTCCGTTATTCCGGTCGATTATCGTGATGAAGTTAACATTTTCAAAAAACATTCAGATATAGATGACATTATAGCGGGTTTTGTAATTGATGTAGTAAAGGAAATGCAAGAGATTGAGCCGTATTCATTGAAACAGCGTCATAATTCCTTAGAAAAACTTGATTTTGGTGCTTCAGCAGCAGAAAATGAAATGCGTAAACTTCAGAGATATTATTTACCGACAGACACATTTACAAAAACATTACGTGGTGAAATACAAGTTGTCTTAGGACGAAAAGGTAGTGGCAAAACTGCAATATTCTATCAGATAAGTAGTAAAGAAAAGTCAAGTAGCAAGAACGTATTATTAGACCTCCAACCTGAAGGTTATAAACTCATAAAATTTAAAGAACAAGTCTTGGATTTTTTAGAAGAAGGGTCGTTCCAACATACTATAATGGCTTTTTGGAAATATTTACTATTACTTGAAGTTGCACACAAAATACTTGAAATAGATGAAAAAAGGCATTACTCAATAGAAAAATTATATGAACCATATAAGGCCTTAGAAAAGGCATATCATTCTAATGAGCATTTAACTCAAGGTGATTTTTCTGAACGCATGTCTTTTCTTATGGATAGATTGCAGAAGCGATTTAATGAAAAATACAATGGACAAAGTAGCATTAGACTTTCAAATCCAGAAGTTACAGGTTTAGTACATTCTACTAATATTAGAGATTTGGAGGATGCTCTTATCGAATATTTAAAGAATAAAGAACGAGTTTGGATTCTGTTTGACAATATCGACAAAGGTTGGCCTGCTAATGGTTTGACAAAATCAGACTTGGTAATGATTAGGTCTCTTATTGACGCTGCAAAAATTTTGCAGCGAGTATTCGAACGCGCCAAAGTAAACTTTTATCCTGTTATTTTCTTGCGAAGTGATGTCTATTATCAGTTAGTGTTAGAGACGTCTGATAGACAAAAAGAATCGAAAGCTTCGTTAGATTGGACGGAACCTGATTTACTTAAGCGTTTAGTTGAACTTAGATTAATAGCAACAGATGAAAATGATGCCACAAATATTGATTTTCTCACAAGGTGGCGCAAATTTGCTGTTAGTCATTATAAGGGTGAGGATAGTTTTCAGTTTATTATTGATCGCTCATTAATGCGACCAAGATTTTTAATCAATTTCCTTAATCACTGCAAAAGCTTTGCTGTTAATCTTAATCATGAAAAAATTGAAGAAGATGATATCCAAAAAGGGTTTAGAGCATACTCATCGGATGTCTTAGAAGACATGGAATTGGAAATTAAAGATGTATTTCCAAATAGTAATAATATTCTTTCTGCTTTTTATCATAGTCCAGTCCAGTTGAATGAAGGATTATTAGATGAAAAACTGTCTGTAGTTATTGATAAAAATGAAGAAGCAGAGACAATCAAAACAATTCTTCTTTTTTACGGATTTTTAGGTGTAATTGATGATGAAAATTGTCCTAAATATATTTATGAAGTAAACTACAATATGCAACTACTATCTTCTATTCGAAAAAGAGTAAATGGAACAACAATCTATCGCATTAATCCAGCTTTTTGGCACGCTTTGCAGGTTAAAGAATAATTAATATTAATTACAGCCTGCTTAATTTATATTGCTGGGTTTAAACTATAAACATTCACATTAAGTGATATGCGAAAATAGACATGATGGTAATAAAGTAGGAAGATAGCAATTATTTCGTTGTATACTATACATCTCTGCCATCTTTAAGATGTCAGAGATGTAACCGATTCTGTTCACTAAGTTTTCATCTCTAGCACTTCAGGCAAGACAATAACTTAGTTAATGTATGCAGTTTTATTGCAGACTTTTTAAAACTGTTATAAATTCTTTTAAATCATTCTCTGTGCCCGAAAATACTAAAGTATTATATTTTTTGTCAAGTTCTAATTCAGAAATTTCATGTTTTCTTTTCTTGTCAGTGAAGAAAATATCGCTAGAAAATAAATAACTTGAAATTCTCATTATATCAATATGGTCGCCAGAATTTTCTTGTTTACCTTTTACTGCTAAGTGAGCACCAATTGAAAATTTTGTATTTAATGTTGGGATTCTAGAAAATCCATACCTTTCTAGTTCTATTTGGAATGACTTCAATTCTTTCTCTTTGAATTTATGTTTATTGGTTAACTGAAAGAGAAGTTGGTCAATCCAATTAGGAATTTGTGAATTTCCAAAATTATCTGGTCTTATTCTAATGGCTATAAGTGTTAAATATTCTTTCAAACGTTCCTTAAAACTATTTACTTCATTTTGCTTAATTACTTCAATAAATTGGTTTTCAGTTTTTTTGTCAATCTTATTTGTTACAATTTTTCTAAAGTTATTTTGATTTAAGAGATTTAGTTTTATTCCTTCGCTAAATTTATCATGATGTATATTTATATCTTCATAAAATTTTTTTAAATCATTAAATTCAGCTTTTATCAGAAAAGTATTTAAAGTCTTTTTATTTTTTCTAATCAAAGAAGATATTAGTTGAGTTGTTAAAAATGGTTCTGATTTTAATATATAGCCATCCGAAATACTTTTTAAATAATCATCATGGATTTTTGCAGAATGAAAATCTTTTCTAACTGTTTCCAAAATATGTTCATGACATACGGGACAATATATTTTGCCCAAATTATGTGCAGTTTCAAGTAGGATTTTTATTTCGATCCATAACGGATTAACACCTTCAATTATATCACTAATAGCAAACTGGTCAAGATAAATACAAATTTTATTTTTAAGGTCTACTTTTCTCATAAAATTGCGTACAACGCAAATATTTGTGCAATAAATTTTAACTCAAGCTAATCCAATTGCAAACGCTTACAAATACTCGTAATCATTTACATTGACTTAACACACACAAATTACAAACAAAACCCAAAACTCCAAATTAAAATCAAAAAAACTAAATTTCTTTCTTTTCAATCCTTTCTATTTTCACTACCACTTCTTCATCAAATTTTGATGGAGTTTTATCTTTTTTCAATTTTGGAACTTTCTTGTAATGGATAATTACCATATCTTGGAAAGGCATTTTCTTTGGAAATATTTGATCAACAGTTTTAAAGTTAAACGCCTTGATTAAAAGATTTACATGGCGGATATTATATTTTTCAGGCTGACTTAAAGATTCCACTTTCCCGACAAAAGTCGAAGCTAGACCCATCTTTTTACTTAATGTTCTTTGAGACCAGCCATTTTGCTCTCTAAGGCTTTTAATATTGATAATTAAATCGTAATCAATTCTGGACATCTTCGTTTGTAATAGCTTCATAGTAAAAAATATTGTACCGATAACTTGGTACATTAAAAAAATACCTTTATCTTTGTCTCAGTTTAAAATCGAGATACATAAAGTTGGAATTATTCCAAATAACTGTAACGATATCATTCATGAACGAAACCGTCAATTTCCCCATGGATAGATCGTGAGCTCGCCCTATTATATTGAATTTAGTATCTTTGTGATTTCTATATTCAATGGGGTGAGCCTCATGTAAGTCTTCTGGGGAGCCTAAATTTCGATTTAGGTTGGTCCTGACGGTACCAGTTCAGAAGCATTGGGGTTCACCCCATTGATTTTCTTCTAAGATTTGATATCGTTTATCATAAACCAATAGCTTATGAAAACGAAAACCATCACCACCAAAAGACCTGCATACTTTGCAGGACTCCTTTCAACATCCATCAATAAGAACTTCATCAGAGCTCCTGATTAGCCAAGCTTCACATCAGTAAACAGGTATGCTCAAGATTGCAACCGAACACCAATTAATCATTGGTGCTAAGGCTAGTATTGCCCACTCTCAAAAGAAAAGGCATCAATCAAAAAAATACCTGTCACCGATCTGCATGTTTCCCGAAAGCCTTTTCCATCAGCTTACAAGACAAAATCAGTTCACTTTAATCATCGAAACACTAAAGTAGATTAATTTTCCTTAACAAGCAACATAAGGATTAGGATATTTTATGCAACTATAAGGCAGGTCGGTGTTTTTTCTACTTTTTTATTTTAAGTTCTTAAAATCCGTCTCATGAAATATCGGTTACTTTATTTGTTTTTCTTTGTGCCGTTTTCGCTTTTGGCGCAGAGTGGTTTGTATGAGAACACTTGGTTTATTAATGGCGGGCAGTCGGTCAATTTTTCTTCGGGCAGTATTGCTTCTGGTGGTATTCAATTTTCACCAAATCAATATTATTCCGTCAATAATGGTTCGCCATGTAAGGCGACAATTGCCGTAAGTGATTTCAATGGTGATTTGCAGTTTTTTGTGCAGATAAGAGCTGTGATTGGTAATACGGCTTATAGCTATACCAATACTTCGCAAAAAGTATTTGATGTTAATGGACAACCATTTCCTAACGGCAGCATAAAAGCAAATCTTCAAGGCCCTACGGTTCATTCCGGCAATCCAATAGTCATACCAGATCCTGCAAATAATAAAAAATATTTTTTGTTTTATGTACAAGGGGATGCCTTGCTGTATAGCGTGGTCGATATGACCTTGCATAACGGCATGGGGGATATCGACCCTAACCAAAAGGATATTATGTTAACCGGATATGGCATAGTAATCGGCTACAAAGTAACAGCCATTGCAGGTTGTAGGAATGTATGGTTGGTGGCGAGGTCAAGAATAGCGAATGAATATTTGAGCTTTAAGGTGGATGAAAATGGTGTGGATGCAACTCCTGTAATTTCAGAATGTGGGGATTTGCCAGTAAATACTTATATTTTTAATGGTTTGATGAAGGCAAGTAATGACAGTAAACAAATAGCCGTTGCGACTATTTCAGGAGTTGAATTATATGATTTTGAGAAATGTAGTGGTAGGTTGAAAAACCCGAGGTTGATTGATACTATGGTGTCTTATGGTGTTTGTTTTTCTCCTGATGATTCAAAATTGTATATTTCACACAACACGAAATACAATGGTTACAATCAAGGAGAGATCTATCAATATGATATGAATCAGCCGGATTTGCAAAGCATCACTGCTTCCAAAACGCTAGTCATGCGCAATCCTTTATACTTATCGCTTGGATTGGCGGATATCATAGACACGGGACCATTTGGGGATTTAAAATTAGGATTGGATGGAAAAATATATGTGGGTAACAACAACACCAAATCCAATCCTAATTCTACATGTTATATCCTGCTTCCCGGTCCCAATAATAATGCAGTTCCTTATTCTCCAAACCTGACTTGCGTTACAGATCAATACCTTCATGTCATCCATGATCCCAATCAAGCTGGAACGGCATGCAATGCGGAATTGACTTATTTGAAATTAATCGGTAGTCACAATAATGTAACAGGTTTACTCTTACAAAATGATATTATTGCTGCGCCAACGACTTTGCCGGATACTGTTTCAGGCAATATCTTTGAAGTAAAGGTTTGTTATAAAGACAAGAAAATCTTATCAGCCAATGAAAATGGGAGTTGTTATTTATGGGACGATGGTAGTACGGAAATGGAACGGAAAGTAACGCAATCAGGAGCATATTGGGTGGGTTATTTTCAGGATTGCACTTATCAGACAGATACTTTTTTCGTTCAGTTCATTCCTTTGCCGGAAGTGAACGCGCAGTATTTTGGCTGTGAAGATGAAATTGAGTTTACGATAAAAGCCATAGATGGCTTTGCATATGAATACACCTTAAGAAACGAAAATCATGAAATTGTTGGCGAAGTCAATGGTTTTGGTGATGCTGTTTTTGAAAACTTGCATTCGGGGAATTATTTTTTGGAAATTACTTCGCAA